>ERZ779842.2851-NODE-2851-length-10898-cov-3.201328_pt1 | contig 10898 bp, 10 predicted proteins | sample MGYA00511095_ERZ779842 | MGnify/ENA primary metagenome ERZ779842 (study PRJEB29588, sample SAMEA2154036) | human gut metagenome | biome: human gut; feature: human-associated habitat; material: faeces | place: Denmark | collected 2008/2010 ... | reverse complement strand
TACATTCTTTGGTGGCTTGATGCATCCGAAGTGGATATTGAAGCCATGTGCGAACATCAGCATATCGCCATCCTTTAAGTTTGGCTCGATGTCCTTCTTATACATATCTGCCTGCAGCTCATCGTTGATCAGGATCATGATGATATCTGCTCTCTTTGCAGCCTCTGCTGCAGTATATACAGTGAAGCCCTGCTCTTCTGCTCTCTTCCAGGAGCGGCTTCCCTCATACAGACCAATGATAACATTGCATCCGGATTCCTTTAAGTTTAATGCATGTGCATGTCCCTGGCTGCCGTAACCAATAATAGCGATGGTCTTTCCCTCTAACATTGAAAGGTTACAGTCTTCCTGATAATAAATCTTTGCCATAGCGTTTTTTCCTCCTACTATCGTATAAAAGTATAAAACTTATCACCAGCAAATTCACTGGCATATTTATGTTAAGACAGCAAGTCCGACGCCTCTCTGTTCGCCTTTGGCTGCCCCCTTAAGCTCTTTTTTCATTTTGCCTTATGGCAAAATGCGGATGTCTTCGCTGCCACGCTCCAGTCCGGTGAGTCCGGTACGGGCCAGTTCCAGGATCTCATAATCTTCTAGCAGATTAATGAGCGCATCCAGTTTTGACTGGTCTCCTGTCAGCATAACAGTCAGGGAATCTTTTCCCACATCCACAATGGTTGCACGGAAAATACTTGAGATGGCGCTGACCGCCTGACGATCATTTGATCCGGCTCTTACCTTGATCATCATAAGCTCCCTGTATACAGAGCGATCCGGATGAAGTTCCTTGATATCTCTTACATCTTCCAGTTTATTTAACTGGTTCTTGATCTGCTCAAGAACATTCTGGTCTCCCAGTGACACAACGGTCATTCTGGAATACCTTGGGTCTGCAGTAACACCTACTGTCAGGCTCTCAATATTATATCCACGGCGGCTGAACATACCCGCTACACGGGACAGAACACCTGCCGTATTATCCACTAACAATGATAACACGATTCTGTCATCCATCATATCATTTGCCTCCATATCGGTCCGCCGCAGACAAATGTCTTTCAGCGTCCCACATATTAGTTTTTATAATAACAACCATTACCCACTTTGTCAATTGCCTAATAGTAATGGGTATTATGCTTTCTGGTTATGATAAGAGCATTTTTCTCAATTCATTAATACTTTCAGCTATATAAGCAGCGTGGCAGTCTTCCATTTCCTTCCTGTCACCATAGCCAAACAGGACGCCTACGCACTCTAATCCCTGCTTTCTGGCCCCCAATACATCATGTTCTCTGTCACCGATCATCAGGATCTTTTCTTTTTTGTCAGAAAGGCCGCAGGTATCTAAAACATACTGGATCACATCCCCTTTTCGTACACGGGTCTCCTCCAGGTCAGCGCCTCCAACAAACTCAAAATAAGAAGCCAGATCAAAATGTTCCAGGATCCGCTTTGCAAATACCTCCGGTTTGGAAGTTGCAAGATACAGCTTCTTTCCCGCTGCTTTTAATTCTCCTAACATTTCCGGAATGCCTGGAAATACTTTATTCTGGCTCCAGCCTGTAACGGAAAAATATTCACGGTACACCTGGATCGCTTCCTTTGCCTGCTGTTCAGAAAAATCATAATATTTCTGGAAGCTGTCTTTTAATGGCGGACCGATAAAAGGACATAAACAGTCCAGATCATCCACCTGGATCCCATAGTGTTTTAATGCATACTGAACTGCCTTTGTGATCCCCTCTTTTGGATCTGTCAGCGTTCCGTCCAGGTCAAACAGCAGATAATCTTTATTTTTCATGTTGTAATTAATTCCCTTCTAAACAAATATTCAGCTTTCGTACCAGTCTGTGATCGCATTACCTTATTTTATATCAATTTCGGATCATCCCTGGTCTTCAAAAAGAGTCCCGTCTTTAAACGCCTTCATCATCTCATGTCCCACGCTGATATAAGGCGGGTACTCTACGATCTCATCCCGGCTAAACCAACCAGCCTCTGCCAGTTCATCTTCCTCTAACCGGATGGTATCATCTCCATCCAGGTCTGCGGTAAAACCGATCATCACAGAGTCAGAGAAGGACCATGGCTGACTCTTGTAATAGCGGATATTTTTCACCTTCAGGCCTACTTCTTCCATTACTTCCCTGCGTACACATTCTTCAAATGTCTCGCCCACTTCCACATAACCTGCGATCAGTGCATACCTGCGGTAAGTGCCTCTTGCATACCGGGACATAAGCAGTTTGTCCCCATTTCGGATAGCTACGATCACAGCCGGACAGATCTTTGGATACTCTGTATGTCCGCAATCTGTACACACCATGGACCGTTCTGTAGTCCCAGCTCTCATCTTTGCGCCACAGCAGCCGCAGAACCTCCTGCTTTCTCTCCAACGGTAGATCTGGCTTCCTGTAATACCTGCAAACGCCTGATACCCCGGTTCCAGTTCCCTGAAGATCTGCATTCCTTCCAGGCGGTAGCTGCCAAATTCCGGCACTTTCAGATCATCTACCAGATAATAGCCTCTTTCACCGATGGAAAACAGATAGTACGCCTTTTCCCGGCAGTCTTCTTCTGAAAGAAGATCCTGAAAGGTAGGGATCACATAACCTTCTTTTTCTTTCAAAAGCATTACTTTATTGTATTCATAATGCAAAAGATAGTCTGTGAGTTCCGGCTTTTTATCTTTGTATGCCGGATCATATTTATAAGGTATCTCCTGTATCATTTTAACTTACGACTCCTTTAATAGCTCTTTTAATAATCCTTTTTCTGAAACCACTTTCTTCCGTCCACGCGCCGCAGACTGCTGAAGAAGAAATAATAAATAACAAAGGCAATGGAAGTAATGGTCCATGATAAAGGATAGCAGAACGCAGCTGCCAGGATGGATCTGTACTGTGGCAAGAAAAAGATGATCCAGATCACACGCAGACAGCAAACGCCAATCCCCGTCATGATCAACGGCATCCAGGCATCTCCTACACCGCGCAGTGTACCGGATAATATCTCTATGGTAATATAGGTGATCAATGTAGGCACCAGGAAATGGATCAGACTTAAACCGATCTCCTGTACCTGTGCATCTGATGTAAACAGATCAATCAGCAGATATCCTTTTAAGTATAATAAGGTGGATACGATCGCTGTCATAATCGTTCCAATGATCATACAGGCCCCGGCACCCTTATGCACACGGTCCATACGGCCGGCACCATAATTTTGTCCTACAAAAGTGGTGACAGAAATTCCCAAAGCATTGATCATCATCCAGTAAAGTCCGTCCACTTTTCCATAAGTAGCCCAGGCAGTTACATTATCTGTCCCCAGTGTATTTACACCTGACTGGATAATGATATTGGAAATGTTATACATAACCGACTGCATACCAGCCGGAATACCGATGCGCACGATACGCTGGAGCATCCGCCCGTCAATACGCACCTTGCTCCACACCAGTTTATACATATCTTCTGTATGTGTCAACGCATAAACCACCATGCAGGCACTGAAAAACTGGGAACTGATGGTGGCGATGGCTGCACCGGCAACACCCAGACGCAGTCCTGCTACCAAGATCAGGTCTAAGAGGATATTGACCATACAGCTTCCAATAAGGAAATATAAGGGGCGCTTGGAGTCCCCCACTGCACGCAGGATACCGGCTCCCATATTATAGATCAGGTTTGGTATCATACCCAGGAAATAGATACGGATGTATACAACCGCATATGTAAGTACATCTTCCGGAGTGTGCATGGCTGAAAGAGCCATATGGGCAAAAACAACACCGATGATCATAAACAGAACACCGCCTATAAGCGAAAACGCTACCGCCGTATGCACGGCCCAATGCACCTTATCCGGCTTTCTGGCACCATAAAACTGGGAAATAACTACAGTCGCACCACTGGAAAGGCCAACGAAAAAGCCCACCAGAAGATTGATCAGGGTACTGGTAGTACCGCCAACTGCTGCCAGTGCCTGTTTGCCTACAAAACGGCCTACTACCACTGCATCTGCTGTATTGTAAAGCTGCTGAAAAAATGTGCCAAACAAAATCGGAAAAAAGAATAATAACAGCTGACCGAAAATGCTGCCTTCCGTAATCTTATTGGTATTGACCTTATTTTTTATCTCTTTCATCTTTTTCTCCCAGATTTTTCCAACAAATAGAGAAAAGGATACCCACCAGTTGAAAAATTTTCACTTACTGATGGGCACCATGTTTATTTAGTATCTTCTTTTGCAGCGATCTCAGAAATAGATTTTACAAGACCTGCTATTCCCTGGATATCAGACGGGATGATGATCTTATTGGCTTTTCCGTCTGCTGCCGCCTGGAAGGCTTCCAGACTCTTAAGCTGCAGTACAGCCTGGTCTGCTCCGGCTTCTTTTATATAACGGATACCATCGGCAGTTGCTCTCTGTACAGCGCGGATCGCTTCTGCCTGGCCTTCTGCCTCTTTGATCCGTTTCTCCTTCTCAGCCTCTGCGCGGAGGATCGCGGACTGCTTATCAGCCTCTGCACGAAGGATGGCTGCCTCTTTTTCTGCCTCTGCATTTAAGACTGCAGACTCTTTGTTTCCTTCTGCAACCAGGATCATGGACTTCTTCTCACCCTCTGCACGAAGGATCGCTTCACGGCGCTCACGCTCTGCCTTCATCTGCTTCTCCATTGCTTCCTGGATGGCTGCAGGCGGTTCAATGTTCTTAAGTTCTACTCTGGTAACCTTGATGCCCCATGGGTCAGTGGCAATATCAAGGGACTCCTGCATCTTTGCATTGATGGTCTCTCTGGAAGTTAAGGTCTCATCTAATTCCAGCTCACCAATGATATTTCTAAGGGTAGTTGCCGTCAGATTTTCAATGGCAAGGATCGGACGCTCTACACCGTATGCATAGGATTTCGGATCTGTAATGTAGAAAAATACAACTGTATCGATCTGCATGGTTACATTATCCTTGGTGATAACCGGCTGTGGCGGAAAATCCTCTACCTGCTCCTTTAAATTTACTTTCTTTGCCACTCTGTCAATAAATGGCACCATAAAATGGATACCTACACCATATGTTCCCAGATAACCGCCAAGGCGCTCTACGACCAGTGCCTGAGCCTGAGGAACGATACGGATACAGGATGTAAGAATGAAAATAATGAGTACTACCAGAATAAGAAACATCACGGAACCTCCAATCAGCATCATATTTGACCTCCTGAAATTTACTGTGATACCATTCTACGGTACCATGTATAATTTGTATGAATATAGTTTAACATATTTCTGATTTTATTCAATCAAGGATTGTAAAAGTGATGAATTCTTAATATAATCGTAAGCGTTAATACTTTTAATCATAACTCAACAAGGAGATACTTTGTATGAAAAAAATCCTTCTGTTAGGAACAGGCGGTACCATTGCCTGCAAGCGTACACCCGACGGTCTGAAACCCGTCATTACTTCCGAAGAGATCTTAACTTATGTGCCGGACAGCCGCCACTACTGCGAGATCGACAGTATACAGATCTTAAATATAGACAGTACCAATATCCAGCCTTCCCACTGGCTGGCAGTATCAAAAGCTATTGAAGAACATTATGAGGAATACGATGGTTTTGTGATCACCCATGGAACAGATACCATGGCATATACAGCTGCTGCTCTTTCCTATCTGATCCAGAATTCTCCAAAGCCGATCGTCATCACCGGGGCCCAGAAACCTATTGATATGGAAAATACAGACGCCCGTACCAATCTGGCTGACAGTCTTCGCTTTGCTTCCCATGACAAGGCTCACGGGATAAATATTGTATTTGACGGAAAAGTCATTGCCGGTACCAGAGGTAAAAAAGAGCGGACCAAGAGTTATAATGCTTTTTCCAGTATTAATTTTCCTTATATTGCCATTATCCAGGAAGACCATATCCTGTTTTATTTAGACGACAAGGCGCAGGTCACAGAGCCTTTGACTTTCTATCACCAGATGGACTCCAGTGTGGGACTGATAAAGCTGATCCCATCTGCAGACGCTTCCCTTCTGGACTATATGGCAGCTCATTATGATGCAGTGATCATTGAGTCCTTTGGCGTTGGCGGACTTCCTTCTTATGATGACGGAGGCGACTACTACCGTGCAGTGGCTCATTGGATCAACCTTGGAAAAACTGTGATCATGACAACACAGGTTACAAATGAAGGCAGCAATATGTCTGTTTATGAGGTCGGAAAAAAGATCAAGCGTGAATTTGGTCTGTTGGAAGCTTATGATATGACCCTGGAGGCAGCTGTTACCAAGATCATGTGGATCCTTACCCAGACAAAGGAACCTGCAAAAGTAAGAGAGCTCTTCTACCAGACCGTCAACCATGATATTTTGTGGAAGTCTTCTTAAAGGCCCCAACTTTACTTTTTTATATTTCCTGTTATAATAAACAGGCAGTCTTCTTAATTTTCTTAAGTCAGACTGCCTGTTTTATGTATTTTATTGCGGGGGTTTTTACATGAACGAGAAAATATCACAATTCAAAGCCGGATTAAAAGATGGTATTCCCATTGGACTTGGTTATCTGGCAGTTTCCTTTACCTTTGGCATTATGGCAAAAGGGGCCGGACTTACCACTTTGGAAGCCGTAGTCCTCTCTTTTACCAACCTGACCAGCGCAGGTCAGTTTGCAGGCCTGGGGATCATTACTGCCGGTTCTTCCCTTGTGGAAATGGCTATGGCACAGCTGATCATCAACCTGCGTTACTGCCTGATGTCCTGTTCTCTTTCCCAGAAACTGGACAGTCATATGCCATTTTTTCACCGTTTTCTTATGTCCTACGGTGTAACAGATGAGATCTTCGGTGTATCTGTATGTAAAAGCGGGGTCTTAAGCCCTTATTTCAGCTACGGCCTGATGGCTATGGCTGTTCCAGGCTGGACCATCGGCACCCTCCTTGGTGCTGTTTCCGGCAGTCTTCTTCCTGCGAGGCTGTTAAGCGCTTTAAATGTAGCTCTTTATGGTATGTTCCTGGCAGTTGTCATCCCTCCGGCAAGAGAAAATAAGGTTTTGCGCATGGTTATCCTTGTTTCCATGGCACTCAGCTTCCTTTTCACCCAGATACCGGTATTAAGGGATATTTCTTCCGGATTTAAGATCATTATCCTTACATTTATCGTAGCCGGGTCTGCTGCAGTTCTGTTCCCTGTAAAGGAGGAAGAATAAATGAAATATCCAGTTTATCTTTACATAGCGGTAATGGCCATTGTGACATATCTGATCCGTATGCTGCCATTGACACTGATCAAGAAAGAGATCAAAAATCCTTTTATCCGCTCTTTTTTATATTATGTGCCTTATGTTACCCTGTCTGTAATGACCTTCCCGGCCATTATCTACGCAACTGCTTCTCCTGTTTCCGGAGCTGCCGCTTTGGCAGTGGCACTGTTTTTCGCTTATAAAGGAAAGAGCCTGTTCCAGGTTTCCATTGCAGCCTGTGCCATCGTGTTTATCCTGGAGTTTTTCGTATAATATAATTGCATTGACCTGGAAAATCTGTCACTGGCAGGTTTTGACAAGTGAATAAGATGAATAACCAAAAAAGGTCCCGGAGCAGAGATTTTCTCTCACTTCAGGACCTTTTATATTTTACTTATACTCAGATTTTCTGCGCTTTTTATCCCAGCAGGAACTCGCTTAAAACAAAATTGCTTACATCCATGCCCCATTCTGTAAGGGCAAGATTATTTTCTTCTTTTTTCAGCAGCCCGTTGGCAGTCAGCCTGCGGATCACATCACCATAGACCGTTTCCATTTTCACACCAAACAGTCTTACAAAGTCCACATCAGACACGCCTTTTAACATACGAAGCCCTAAAAACATAAACTCTTCCATTCGCTGTGCCTGGGAAAGTTCTTCTATTTGACCCCATAATTTGCGAAGGGCTGTCTCCCGCTTTTCCGGATCTTCTTCACCAAAATCCAGTGCCAGATACTTATCCAGGTCCTTTTCATTGGTAAAACGACAGCCTTCCATATAGGAGGATGCCCCAAGTCCCAGTCCCAGATATGCCACCTCAGTCCAGTAACCGATATTATGGCGGCATTCTTTTCCCGGTTTTGCATAATTTGAGATCTCGTACCGCTCAAAGCCCTGCTCCTGCAGGAACTTTCTGGTAAAACGGTAGATCTTATTTTCCGTATCCTCGTCTGGAAGCGCAGGTCCCGTATAATCACAGGCACAGGCGCCTTCCCCGAAACGGTTCCAGAAAGGCGTTCCTTCTTCAATGATCAGGCTGTAAGCGGAAATATGCTCCGGTTTTAACATGGTCACTTTTTTCAATGTATTTTTCCAGGACTCCAGGGTCTGTCCCGGGATCCCGCTCATCAGGTCAATATTAATGTTGGTAAAGCCCGCCATTCTTGCGCTCTGGAAGCTTTTTAAAAACTCCTCAAAAGAATGAATCCTTCCCAGATTTTTAAGTTCTGTATTATCCGCAGACTGTAAGCCAATGCTTACGCGGTTGATCCCGCACTGTCTGTAAACAGGAAGTTTTTTCCCTAAAAGCGTTCCCGGATTTGCCTCAATGGTGATCTCCGCCTCCGGTTCTACCTGAAAACAGCTGAATACAGTTTCCATGATCCGGCTGATACAGGAAGGTTCTAAAAGGGAGGGGGTTCCTCCGCCGATAAATACGCTTACTACCTGGCAGTCCGTACAATAACAGCTCTGGGCCCTGATCTCACGGATCAGCTGCTGTACATAAGCCTCATGGACCGAAGACAGGGCACGAAATGAAAGGAAATCGCAGTAATCACATTTTTTCACGCAAAAGGGAATATGGATATACAGTTCAATGGGCTTTTTTTTCATGTTTGTTATCATCATTAATCTTTTTCAAGCTGGTTCAGCCATGTTCTCTTCTTGTTTCCCTATTCACAAAAACAAGAAGCATCATTGGTTCTACTCTTCATCCAGCTTCAGCACGCTCATAAAGGCCTTCTGCGGGATCTCCACATTGCCGATCTGACGCATGCGCTTCTTTCCTTCCTTCTGCTTCTCTAACAGCTTTCTCTTACGTGAAATATCACCGCCGTAACATTTTGCAAGTACGTCCTTGCGCACTGCCTTAACCGTCTCCCTGGCAATGATCTTTCCGCCGATTGCCGCCTGGATCGGTACCTCAAACAGGTGTCTCGGGATCTCATCCTTTAACTTTTCGCACATTCTCCTGCCCTTTTCATAAGCAGAGTCTGCATGTACGATAAAGGAAAGGGCATCCACTTCTTCCCTGTTTACAAGGATATCCAGTTTTACCAGTTCGGAACGCTCATAGCCCTTTAACTCATAGTCAAAAGAAGCATAGCCTCTGGAACGTGATTTTAAAGCGTCAAAGAAATCGTAAATGATTTCATTTAACGGAAGTTCATATTTTAATAAGGCTCTGGTAGTCTCAATGTATTCCATTCCCAGATATACGCCGCGGCGCTCCTGGCACAGTGTCATAATGGCACCTACATATTCGGTAGTTACCATGATCTCTGCGCTGACGATCGGCTCTTCCATGTACTCGATCTCAGTCGGATCCGGAAGGTTAGACGGGTTGGTCAGTTCAATCATCTCTCCTGTGGTCTTGTGTACACGGTATACAACGCCTGGTGCTGTTGTTACAAGGTCCAGGTTGTATTCACGTTCCAGACGTTCCTGGATGATCTCTAAATGCAGCAGTCCTAAAAATCCGCAGCGGAAACCAAAGCCTAAAGCAACAGAGGTCTCAGGCTCGTAGAACAGGGATGCGTCATTTAACTGCAGCTTTTCCAATGCATCACGCAGATCATTGTATTTTGCACCGTCTGCAGGATACAGTCCGCAGTAAACCATAGGTGTAACTTTCTTGTAACCTGGCAGAGGCGCTGCACATGGATTGCTGCTGTCTGTTACTGTATCACCTACACGGGTATCACGGACATTTTTAATGCTGGCTGTAATATAGCCAACCATACCAGCTGCCAGCTCGTCACATGGGATAAACTGACCAGCTCCGAAATAGCCAACTTCTACAACCTCTTCCTCTGCTCCTGTTGCCATCATACGGATCGGTGTGCCCTTCTTTACCGTTCCTTCCATAACACGGCAGAAGATGATAACACCCTTGTAGGAGTCGTAAACAGAGTCAAAGATCAGTGCCTGTAAAGGCGCTTTTGGATCTCCCTTTGGCGCCGGAATTTTGTGAACGATCGCCTCTAATACCTCTTCCACGTTCAGTCCGGTCTTTGCGGAGATCTTCGGGGCATCATGTGCCTCCAGGCCGATCACATCTTCGATCTCAGCTGCCACACGGTCCGGATCAGCACTTGGAAGGTCAATCTTGTTGATAACCGGGAATACATCCAGATCATGATCCAATGCCAGATATACATTGGCCAGAGTCTGGGCCTCAATTCCCTGGGAAGCATCTACTACCAGCACAGCACCGTCACAGGCTGCCAGGCTTCGTGACACCTCATAATTAAAATCCACATGTCCAGGTGTGTCGATCAGGTTAAAAATGTATTCATTTCCATCTTTTGCCCTGTATACAGTACGCACAGCCTGGGATTTAATGGTAATTCCACGTTCACGCTCCAGGTCCATATTGTCAAGGACCTGTTCCTGCATCTCACGGCTGGTAAGAAGTCCTGTTTTCTCAATGATACGGTCTGCCAGTGTGGATTTACCGTGATCTATATGAGCAATGATACAAAAATTTCGTATTTTACTCTGGTCAATTACTGCCATTCTTTATCCTCTTTCTTTCAATTTAGATGTTGGGGTCAAAAGGTATTTTGACCCCTCTGATACCGAATTGCTACGCGCTTTGCACTCTCGCAATTCTAAAAACATTCGTAATCCGCTCATTTTTCTTCAAA
>ERZ779842.2838-NODE-2838-length-10951-cov-11.797265_pt1 | contig 10951 bp, 8 predicted proteins | sample MGYA00511095_ERZ779842 | MGnify/ENA primary metagenome ERZ779842 (study PRJEB29588, sample SAMEA2154036) | human gut metagenome | biome: human gut; feature: human-associated habitat; material: faeces | place: Denmark | collected 2008/2010 ... | reverse complement strand
CCGTGCCGCAGCCGCCGGAGCGGTGCTTAAGCCGTCAGGTGGGAATTGTGCGGTGTTGCCTTAGTTCTTGTACTTGAAGTACTCAACCAGGGTGCGGTAACGGAAGTTGCCGCCATCGGTGTAGGTAGCAAAGGTACGGGTCAGATTGTTGCTGCTGTTCATACCCATACTTTCCTGGTTGGTGTAAGAGATGCGCTGGTTGTTCTGGCGGATCTCGACAACTTCATCGTTCTGGAACTTGATGGAAGCGCTGGTGATCTTGTCGTCGGTGACAAATTTGCCGCAATGACGGTCGAACAGCGGGTTGCCAGCACCAATATTGTTATCACTGGAGAGTCTGAGCACGTTAGAATAGCCGTTGGAGTTGCCACTGTTGGTCCAGCCGGCCAGGTGGCCGTTGCTGTCATAGCTCCAGGTGTCAGTACGCACGGTCTGGTTGCTGCTGTTCACAATGGTCATCTTGGTGTAACGGTTGCGGCTGCCGCTGCTGGTCAGGTTGACGATGCAGGTAACTTTGTTCTGGCTGTTGTATTCCCAGAACTTGGAAACGCTGCCCAGGCTGTCCCACTCTTTGGCAGTCCAGTAGCTGTACAGGTACCAGCCGCCATTGTAGCGGTAAACGGAGATCTTGGCAAAGCGGTTGCTTTTATCATACTCATAGCGATACTCGTAAGAGTAGTTGTCGTTGCCGTACTCGCGGTGGGTATGCTTGGTCAGCATGCCGTTGTATTCATAATAGAAGTCGTCCTGAACCTGCAGGTTGCCGGACTTATCGCGGCGCTGCTCTTTCAGCAGGCGGCCCTGTGCATCGTAATCGGTGGTCAGGGTATTCATCACGCTGCCGTCAGCATAGTAGTTGGTGCGCTTGATCTCGCGGTACTTGGTCACATCCACGTTGGTGGACTGCAGAATGCCGGTGTTGTAATCAAACACGCAGGTAATGCCGTCGATCACAACGGTGCCCTTTGCCATAGCGCCGGTGATGAGGTCAAAGTAATAAGTACCCTGAGAGTTGGTATCCCAGCCCTTGATCATATGGCCGTTGGCATCATAGCGAACCCACTTGCCGCCGTTGGAGTCCTGATAGACATCCTTGCTGACAGCCATTGCGCCGTTATTGACGGAATCCAGCCAGTACCAGGCATCGGAAGCGGGGTCATAGATTTCCTTGCCGCGGCCAGTGGTGCCCTGGCGCTTGCCGCCTTCGTACCAGAACTTGTTGCCGTTGATGTTGACCCACTGCTTATCCAGGCCAATGCCTGTGGTGGTATCAAATGCGCAGGGAATGCCGTCTATCGTACACATCCCCTTTACCATAGCACCGGTCACGAGATCGAAGTAGTAAGTACCCTTCTCGTTGGTATTCCAGCCCTTGACCATATGGCCGTTGGCATCGTAACGCACCCACTTGCCGCCGTTGGAGTCCTGATAGACGTCCTTATTGGTGGTCATAGCGCCGCCCTGAACAGCATCCAGCCAGTACCAGGCATCGCTCTTGGGGTCATAGATTTCCTTGCCGCGGCCAGTGGTGCCCTGGCGCACGCCGTTTTCGTACCAATACCAGGGGCCGCCGGGGTATTCCTGATACCAGCCGTTCTCCGGCGGTGCATCATAGGTATCGGCGTCCTCTTTCACGTTGTCCTCTGCCGGTTCAGCGTCAACTTTCGGTTCCTCGGTGGCTGCGGTTTCCGGGGTAGCAGTTTCAACCACTGCAATGCTTGCAGCGGTTTCAGCCTGCGGGTTCGGCTCCTGTGCAAAAACGGGCAGTGCCATAGCGGACACCATTGCCAGCGCCAGCAGGAATGCGGTGATTTTTTTCTTCTGCATGTTCCGTTCGTTCCTCCTTATAAATGGGCGTACCCGGGGATTTTCCGGCTGCACCCGGCAGCCTGTTCGGCCGCGCGTTGCTTTTTTAATCAAATGCGGCTGGGCCGAAAAATCAACCATAAACCGCGATTTCATTTATTATACCACACGCCAAAAAATTCCACAACATTTTCACCATTTTCGAATTGTAAAAATTCAGGGCGAGTTTTTGGGTTTTTTACCCGGTTTATCATTTTCTAAAAATCGTTATCCCGTCAGGTTAGCGGGCGCACAATGGGCGTTCCACAGAGCATTTCAGAGGCCAGCCGGAGATGTGTGCTCCCTCCGCCGCAGATTTGCCTTATTGCACATTGCAGATTCATGATGGCCCTAAAACCTGATTTGTAGGGGCCGCTGCTTGCATCGTCCCGCATATCAGGCCCGCTTTTTACAATTTCATTACTACGCGCTGCATAGGGAACCGCCCCTCAGAGGGAAGCCAATTCCCTATTTGGGTTTTCATCAAAGCACCTTACGTTGGGTCGTTTTAAGCGCCTCACTCGATCACAATCCCCGTTCCATCCAGTAACCTTACCACATCAGGAAAGCTGAACCTTGCGCCTTTCAACTTGTTGGTCTCCAAATCAATGGCGTATTCTTCGGCGGTGCGCAGGTCGGCTTTTTGCAAATCGCAGCGGGTGAACCGGGTTCCGCCCAGCCGCACGCCGTAAAAGCTGGTCCCGGCAAGGCGGGTATCATCAAAGGTACATTGCTGCAGTTCCGCCCCGGTCCAGTCAAAGCCGTTCAGTGCCATGCCGGAAAAATCATTGTAGCGGAACGCGCAGTTTTTGATTTTGCCAAACGGCTGGAACACCCCGCTTTTGCCCTGCAGCCCGCCCCACGCCATGGAGCGGAACGCACTGTTCAGCAGCCAGGCATCTTTCATGGTGGTAAAGCTGAACACCACGCCGGAAAAATTGCAGTGGTCAAAGGTACAGGCGTTGAAGCGGCAGTTCTGCACCCGCGTGCCCAGCCAGCGGCAGTGGTCAAACACACAGTCCTCGAACTCGGCGTTTTCCAGCAGCTCGCCGGGGTCATAATTGGCAAAGGTCTCCCCTTGATAAAATCGGCGTTCCGCCATCAAAACTCCTCCTTGTGCTGTTGGAAAAACTCAAAGGTATCCCGCACGCTTTCCAGCTCGGTCCAGCGGCGGGTGCGCACCGGGTCACTGTCCAGATCATAAATGCGGGCACCGGGGATTGCCAGCAAAAACGGCGAATGGGTGGCCAGCACAAACTGGCAGCCGTAAAACCGGGCCGAATCTGCCAAAAAATCCGCCAAAGCAATCTGCCGCGCGGCGGAAAGGCTGTTTTCCGGTTCATCCAACAGATAAAGGGCATCCCCGCGCAGTTTTTCCTGGAACATCAAGAAGGCGCTTTCGCCGTTGGAGTGGGTGCGGATGTTGGGAGACAAAATTTTGCGCGCCACCTGAGATTTGGAATAGCGCCGTGTCGCGCTGACCTGCTTGAGCCGGTCATAATCCTCCATGCTGTGCATCTGGAATTTGGCGGTGCGGGCCTCGGTGTATTCATCAAACAGGCTGCCGCGGCGGGTATCAATGTTATCGTTGATGGCGCGCACATCCAACATATAGTCAAACACATCATCGCTGGTCAAAATCAGGCTGCCCGCCGGGATGGCGTGCAGGGTGTGGAACTGGCACAGGGAGACATAATCCGGGAAGAAATCACTGCGGTTATACTGTGCCCCGCGCTGCAGGCGCAAAGCGTCCGCCATCACGTTGAGCGCTGTGGTTTTGCCGGAGCCGTTGCCGCCGTACAAAATGGTCACATCCGCCAGGTCCAGTGCTTTCAAGCCCCGGCCCGCAAACAGGCCAAAGGGGTAGAAAGAATCATAGCAGGTCATTTTGGCCCGCGGCGACTCGGCAAGGTAGTTAGCCTCGCTGTTTTGGCTGGGAAAATAAAATTCCGAAAGATAGATCACATCTCTCTCCTCCCTTCCGGTTTCTTTCTCAAATTATACCATACCGCCGGGTAAAGGCAAATGCCTTGCATACAGGCAGCGGTTTTGGGGATACGGCAAAGATTTTGCGGGTCAAAAATAAAAGCATGTGCACCCGCCCTCCTCGAAAACCCAAAATTTTCGATTTGTTTTGTCATGCACATGCTTTTGTGTTATCTGATGATACGCTGCGGTTTATGCCGGGAGGCACCGGAGCGCCGGAAATTCAGCCTGTTTTTTATAAACACAGCCGAATTTTTGCCGTACAGCCGTACAGCCGGTACAGATTATTTCTTCTGAACGTACTTGAGGCAGTCCAGCATAACAGCAACCAGAATGATGATGCCGGAGAACACGAACTGCAGGTTCGTATCAATACCCAGAGTGGTCAGAGAGTAAGTCAACGCGGTGAAGATGAACACACCGACAACCACGCCGGAAATCTTGCCGATACCGCCGGTGAAAGAAACGCCGCCCACAACGCAGGCCGCGATGGCGTCCATTTCCCAGCCCTGACCATATGCAGCGGAGCCGGAGCCCACCATACGGATGCATTCCAGCCAGGAGCCGAAGCCATACAGAATGCCTGCCAGAATAAACGCGCCTACCGTAACGCGGAATACCGAGATGCCGGAAACAGCAGCAGCTTCGGCGTTGCCGCCGACTGCGAACAGGTTTTTACCAAAGGTCGTCTTGTTCCAGATGAACCACACAATGATCACAGCTGCGATAGCCCACAGGATAATGGTGGGGAAACCGCCAATCTTGGGGATGATCATGCTGGGGATGTTGCCTTCGATACCGCCAAAGGAAACACCCTTGGTTGAATAGGTGACCAAGCCAAAAATGACCAGCATGTTCGCCATCGTAGAAATGAATGGGTGCATTTTGAACTTGGCTGTAAAGAAACCTGCGATGGTGGTAAAGACTGTGCACAGGACAATGCAGACAAGCAGCGCCAAAATAACGCGGGCAACGACCGGCAGCCCGGTAAAATCAAACACATGGCCAAAAACCGCACCGGTGTTGATTCCCTTGTGCATAATGATGGTAGCGGCAGTCATGCCCATACCAACCATACGGCCAATGGACAGGTCCGTGCCGGCCAGCAGGATCAGCCCGGCAACGCCCAAAGCCAGGAACATGCGCGGCGAAGCCTGCTGCAGAATGTTCAAAATATTGTTGACGGTAAGCAGCGGCACTTTCTTGCCGAACTGGGCAATCAGGCACAGTATAATAAAGATGATAACGATTGCAATGTACAGACCGTTGCGCAGCAAAAAGTCACGGCGATTAAATGTGTACTTGTAGTTTTCCCACTTTTGCGCCAGAGACTCGCCAACCGTAAACTTGGACAGGCGCAGCATATCGATCAGGTGATATTTGTAATCAAACGCGGCATGCCGGCGGTCCTTGATTGCCTGGCAGTCCTTATCCAACTGCATTTTGGCGTCGAACAGGCGGTTCTTGTGGACATACTTTTCGTCCTTGATTTCCTGCTGATTGCTCAGCTTGGAAAGCGCCGTCTCGTGTTCCTTTTTCAGCTGTTCTACAGTTGCCTGATATTTCTGCTGGGCTTGTACCTTTTCCTGCTTGCAGCTGGCCACCACCGCCTGGTAATAGTCGCTGTCATAATGGGCTTTCAAATAGGCTTCGGCATCAGCGATCAGCTTGTTGATCTGGCCCTTGTTTTTTTCTTCAACTGCCTTGGCCGCTGCCAATTCAGCCTTCAGTTTGGTCTCACGTTCCGTTTTTTCCTGCGCGGTATAGATGCGGTCGCGCTTCAGGTTATCCAGCTCATTCTGGATATTGACAGCTTTTTCAGTACCGTCAGTACGAAGTTCATCGATCTGCGCCTGGATTTTCCCAACATATTCATCGATTGGCTGGCGAAGCTTGGCTTCCTGCTCCGCCGAAAGAATTTTTGAAGTTTGTGTTGCAGTTGCCATAGATCATTATCCCCCATTACAGGTATTTTGCGCTGAGTCTCAAAAGCTCTTCCTGATTTGTTTCCTTGGTATTCACAATGCCGGAAAGATGTCCGTTGGACATAACGCCGATCCGGTTGGTGATACCCAGAATCTCAGGCATTTCAGAGGAAACAACAATAACCGTCTTTCCCTGTTTGGCCATCTTGATGATCAGCTCATAGATTTCGTACTTTGCGCCAACGTCTATACCGCGCGTAGGTTCATCCATCATAAAGACCTGGGGTTCGCGTTCCAGCCATTTGCCAAAAATGACCTTTTGCTGGTTGCCGCCAGACAAACTGGTGATCATATCGTCAGGTCCCATGCACTTGGTGTGCATGACCTTGATCTCCTTGCTTGTGGCTTTTACCATTTTGGGCATTGACAGCCCAAGGCCACCTTTGTACTGGTCCAGGTTGGCAATGGTAGTATTGAATGTCAAATCGCTCTTCAGGAACAGGCCGTTTGCTTTGCGTTCCTCGGTAATCAGGGCAAATCCATGCTCGATCGCTTCGTGGGCATTGTTGAAGTTCATCAGGTGGTCGCGGAAATACACACGACCTGCCGCACGGGTACGCACGCCGAAAATGGTTTCCAGCAGCTCTGTACGTCCGGCGCCCACCAGGCCATACAGACCAAAAATTTCGCCCTCGCGCACATCAAAGCTGATATCCTGCAGATAAGGCGCATATTTGGTGGACAGATGCTGGATGGACAAGATCGGATCCCCGGGGATATTGTCCACCGGCGGGAAGCGGCTTTCCAGCGAACGGCCAACCATGGCAGTGATCAGCTCGCCCATGTTGGTGTCCTTGCTGTCCTTGGTCATAACCAGGTTGCCGTCACGCAGAACCGAAATCTGGTCACAAATTTCAAAAATTTCGTCCATCTTATGTGAGATGTATATCAGCGCAATGCCCTGTTCTTTCAGCATGCGCATCATCTCAAAGAGTTTATTCACTTCCTGCACCGTCAGCGAAGAAGTCGGCTCATCCAGAACGATGACCTGGGCATTGTAAGAGATGGCTTTGGCAATTTCACACATCTGCCGCTGCGAAACCGACATATTGCGCATGGGCTGGGTCAGATTGACAGTCATGCCCAGCTTGCGGAACAGATCGGCTGCTTTCTTCTTCATCTGCCCTTCGTCAACCACGCCCATAGAGTTGACCGGGTACCGCCCCAGGAACAGGTTATCAATCACACTGCGCTCCAGGCACTGGTTCAGTTCCTGATGCACCATTGCAATTCCGTTTTCCAGCGCGTCTTTCGGGCCGGAAAAACTGATTTCCTTGCCATTGAGGAAAATCTTGCCCTCATCCTTTTGATAAGTACCGAACAGACATTTCATCATGGTAGACTTACCGGCGCCGTTTTCGCCCATAAGCCCCATAACTGTACCGCGTTTTACATCCAGATTGATATGATCAAGTACTCGGTTGCGGCCAAACGACTTGCACATACCGCGAATTGACAAGACAATATCGTCTTTCGCTTCTGCCATTCTCGTCACTCCCGTCTTGCAAATTGGCAAACTGCCCTACGGCTGCTCACCTGTTTTCATAAAAAAACGCTATTAGGGAAAACTTCATTCTCCCCTATGGAGAAATACATTCTCCCTAATAGCGTTGCCGTTACTTAACTGTCAGTTATTGCTGTTGCCGTTGGATCACTGGTTCAGCAGAGAAGTGTACGAAGCAGCGTTATCGGTCTTAACCATATTGATGGCAAAGGCATCGTATGCGCTGGGATTGCCCAGGCGGTTGGTGATGTTGGCCTCGGTCTGGCCGTCGCCGCCGATGTAGTCAATCTTCAGGTTCAGCAGATCATCATATTTCTCCAGCAGGGGCTGGTAAGTAGCGCTCAGGAAGTTATCCGCGGAGTTGTAGATATCCAGCCAAACGCTCTTTTCCGGGCTGGTAGTGGCATCCAGCTGGTTGGAAACAGGCCCATACGGCTTGGTAGAGTCGGTGAAGTCCGTGTAGTTGTCTGCCGTGACTGCCACGTTCAAAGCATAGTAGGAACGCTCGTCCTCATTGTAATAGTAAACATCGCTGCTCAGGACATTGCCTGCGGCATCCGGAGTGGCAATACCGGTGTTGATGTCCACGCCGTCCAGCGCATTACGCAGCAGGCGCAGGGTCAGGTAGGCCTGCACGTCAGCGTGCTGGCTGATCGTTCCGCCGTAACCGTCGGCAATGGCAGCAACTGCGTCAGCGTTTGCATCGTAGCCAAAGGTGGGAACGCCATTCTCCTGCGACCAGGAGTTAAACATTGCCATGCCCATGCCGTCATTGTTGGAAATAACGATATCGATGGAATCTCCCAGAGAAGAAGCCCAGGCGCTGATGGCGTTGCTGGCGGTGCCGGCATCCCAGGTAGCGCCGGCGGAATTCTTCATTTCCTGAGAAGCAAGCTCACGAACGGCGAAGGTCGTGCCATTCACATCAATGGTGCCGTCCTGAACCTGGGTAGCGGAACCATCTGCATTGGTACCGACAGGATCAGAAACAATGCCGCTGCTGCCTTCCACTGCGGTGCCCAAAGCGCTACGAACGCCACGGGTACGGGCAATCGAGTCATTATGGCCGATATCGCCGATTGCCAGAACATAGCCGATAACGCCGTCGCCGTTGCGGTCGATGGTGTCAGCATGTGCTTTAATGTAATCTGCGATCATCTTGCCCTGCAGTTCAGCACCCTGGTTGGCATCGAAACCGACATAATAAGTATTGCCGTTAAAGTTCAGTGCTTCCGTATCCAGCTCGCCTGTGGTGCTGTTGGAAGGCTGGCGGTTAAACCACACCAGCGGCTTATCCTTATTTTCAACGGTACCGCTTTCAGCAGCCGTAGAGGTAGCTGCCGAAGTATCGGTAGATGTGCTTTCCGTGGATGTTGCGGCACTGGAGGCACTGGATGCACTACTGCCGCAGGCAGCCAGGCTCAAGGTCATTGCAGCTGCCAAGGTCAACGCTAATGTTTTTTTCATAATGGTTCTCCTAATGGTTCTCCTTCTTTATAGGTCGGGATGCTTCTTTCGCTCCCGCTCATTGTTTTTATGGTATAGCAAAACCGGAGGAAAAGCAAGGCGCATTTTGACTAAAATAGTTGCAGAATTTTGTACGTATCTGGCATATTGCAACATCTTTGTGTTCTGTTTTTGTATGTTATGCCCATTCCGGCTGCATTTTTCCCTGCAACGCCATGTCACAGTGCTGTACCCGCATTTCATATATTCCACCCGGCAGCAGAGTATCCTGTATGTTCCCGCACCATTTATATATTAATATTCAATACTATGCCTGATTTTACTATGCCTGATTTTATAAAGGCAACACCGCACAATTCCCGCCTGACGGCTTAAGCACCGCCCCGGCAGCTGCGGTACGGCATCTGCGTTGCCAAAATGCTCGATAATACACAAAGTATTATCTGCGCTTTTGGCTTAGTAGCTGCCGCACCTCGCTCGCCGTATCGGCACTTAGAATTATGCGGTATTGCCTAAAATATCGCCCGTCCTGCTCATCTGCAGGGCTGTCCGGCAGCCTTTTTGACGCTTCGGAGCATGATGACAAAATAAAAAACTGCGCTCCCTAAATATAATCAGGGAAGCACAGTTTGTGGCGTATTTCTCCGCTGTTAAAGTTCAGCCTGTTTTTCGCGGCATTCAGGGCAGATGTAATGGATGGTCAGCTGGTAGGAACGCACTTCGGTTCCAATGGCATTTTCAATTTCGCGCACCAGGCCGATCACCGGCAGGTCCTGCAGGCTGCCGCAGCAATCACAGTACAAATGGCCGTGCGGGTTGGAGGTTTTATCAAACCGGTCGGGGCCATCCGGCATTTCCAGCCGGGCAATTTCCCTGGCCTGTTCCATCAGCTTTAAGTTGCGGTATACGGTGCCGCGGGCAATGCCGGGCATCTTCTCCCTGGCAATGGCAAAAATTTCGTCCGCCGTCAGATGTTTGGGGCTGTGCTGTAAAATTTCCAAAATCAAGGCACGCTGGCGTGTCATGGCGGGCTCCTTTCTGTATGGAATGAGTTGTAAGAAAATTTATAAAATAAGACATGGTAAGATATCTTTACCATAAGAATACACATGTTTCGTGCATTTGTCAACGGGATTTGCTGGCAAGCAGGATATTTTTTAAGAGCTTGTCCGAATTCATGGCAGAGCAATGCCGCCGCACCATCCACGGTGCAGCGGCATTGCCTGTGTTAATTCTTTTCCGGGTCCAGGCAGGCGCCGGCTTTGCGGCATTCCAGGTGCAGGTGGCTGCCCTGCTGGGCTTCGGCGGGCACGTTGCCTGTGGTGCCAAGGCGGGTCCCGGCGGTTATTTTTTCGCGCTGGGTCACGGCAACTTCTTCCAGCCCGCAGTAGCGCCACACGCGATCCTGCGCGTCGGTCACTTCCACCACGCGGCCCCACAGAGCGTCATCCGCAATGGCGGTCACGGTCCCGGCGCCCACCGCCGTTACCTGTTCGGCGGTATAATCCGTGCCGTTGTGGGTGCGCCAGTCCCCCAGGGTGGGGTTATACACCAGCGTATTCCCGCTGAACGCCTGGCTGACTTTACCATTCCAGCCAGCGTGCGGCAAGGTTCCCTGCTGCGCGGACGAAGCAGCAGAGCTGCCAGTCCCGCCGGAGGCGCTGCCAGACTGCCCAGCCCCCTGCTGCAAGGATGACGATGCAGACCCCGCAGCTGACGGCGCGGGCGATGGTTGCGCTGTCGCCACAGGAACATCCTGTGCGGGCTGGTTTACGGCGGCATCCGGTGAATCCCATACGTCTGTTCCCTCCTCCAGGGCCTGCTTTTGGATGCGGGTCAGGTCCTCGACCCCGCGCACCACGCTGCGGATGGCGGCAATTCCGGTAATGGTTGCCGCAAACACCAGCGCAAGGCAGACAAGATATAGCCCTTTTGCCTTCAAAAATGCTTTAATGCTGTTCATCTTCCCCCGTCCTTTGCTTGCCGTACGGCCAAAACATCGGGCGCAAAACCTGCCGCCCGGAATTTTCAACCGCACCGTTCGTGTTGTGTATGCCATTAGTGTTGCGCGGACAGATTGGATTTATGCACAAAGCGGGCAAAAATACCGGCAATACCGCATAATTCTAAGTGCCGATACGGCGAGCGAGGTGCGGCAGCTGCT
>ERZ779842.2826-NODE-2826-length-10980-cov-2.660595_pt1 | contig 10980 bp, 11 predicted proteins | sample MGYA00511095_ERZ779842 | MGnify/ENA primary metagenome ERZ779842 (study PRJEB29588, sample SAMEA2154036) | human gut metagenome | biome: human gut; feature: human-associated habitat; material: faeces | place: Denmark | collected 2008/2010 ... | reverse complement strand
TTTGACTGGATAAATGTACGGTCGATGACCTTTCCCATCTCTCCGCCAAGGGCATCCAGCTCTCTTACCAGATGTCCTTTCGAGCTTCCGCCGATATTCGGATTACAAGGCATCATCGCAATGCTGTCCACACTTACGGTAAATACCAGTGTCTGAAAGCCCAGTCTCGCCGTCGCCAGTGCTGCCTCACAACCTGCGTGGCCGGCACCGATGACTACGACATCATATTTATCTTTATTTTCCCATACAGAATTTGCTGAATATCTCATTAACCAAATCTTCTCCTATCGTTTCGCCGGTGATATTACCGAGAGCTTCATACGCATCCATAAGGTCGATCGAATAGAAATCCTCCGGCATATCCGCGGCAATGCTGTCATTCACACGTTCCAATGCAGCATATGCATCCTGAAGCGCTGTTTTCTGTCTCACATTTGTAATATAGATTTCATCATTAAATGTCAGTTCTCCCTGGAAGAACATCTCCTTTAACGTATCTTCCAGCTCTTCGATTCCCTGTACATTCTTTGCAGAGATCTCGATCACCGGAAATTCTTCCGGCAGTTCTTCCTGTTCTTTTGTCACCTGCATATCTAGATCGGATTTATTTAACAGGATGATCGCACGTTTGCCTTTGATCAGATGCAGGATCTCTGCATCATTTTCATCCAGTGGTCTGGATGCATCGATCACATACAGGATCAGGTCTGCCTTGTCCGCATATTCTTTCGCACGATCAACACCGATCTTCTCCACCACATCTTCCGTATCACGGATACCGGCAGTATCCATAATATTTAAGGAAATGCCCTTCAGATTCAGGTGTTCTTCCAGTACATCTCTTGTTGTACCGGCAATATCAGTAACGATTGCACGGTCTTCTCCGAGAAGTACATTTAACAGAGAGGATTTTCCCGCATTCGGTTTTCCGAGGATGACTGTGCGTACGCCCTCTTTTATAATCCTACCATCATCACAGCTATCTAGCAATCTTTTCATTGCTTCCATGATCTCATCGACGACTTTTTTCAGTGTTTCTCCATAGCCGTCAACACTGATATGCTCCGGATCGTCCAGTGCAGTCTCGATAAATGCAGTATGATACAGGATCTTTTCGCGCATTTCGCTAATCTTATCTTTGATATTTCCTTTTAACTGGCTTACCGAACTCTGCAATGCATATTCGTTCTGCGATGCGATCAGATCACCAACTGCTTCTGCCTGCGAAAGATCCAGTCTTCCGTTCAGGAATGCACGCTTAGTGTACTCTCCCGGCTCTGCCGGGCGTGCACCGTTTTTGATCAGGACTTCGAGAATTCGTTTTACCACATAGACACCGCCGTGACAGTTGATCTCTACCGTGTCTTCACCGGTATAGCTGTGCGGCCCGCGCATCAGCATGACCAGGACCTCGTCAATTACCTGTTCTCCATCAACAATATATCCATAATGAATGGTATGTGACTTCTGATCACATAGTTTTTTCTCTTTTTTCCCCTTATATACCCGGTCTGCGATCTGAAATGCTTCCGGTCCGCTCATTCGTACAATTCCTATTCCCGAATTACTCATTGCCGTAGATATTGCGGCAATCGTGGAGTTATATAATTGTTCCATAATTTCCTCCAATATACATTTGAGTGAAAAAAAGACAGGGGCCGCTTAAAGACCCCTGTCTCTTAATTATCGATTATTTCTGTTTCTTACCAGTGTTACCACAACTCTTCTGTACGGCTCTTCACCTTCACTGTGTGTGGATACTGCCGGGTCAGACTGCAGCGCAGAGTGAATGATTCTTCTCTCGTATGGATTCATTGGCTCAAGAGAAACTGTCTTTCTTGTTCTCTTTACTTTGCTTGCAATGTTCTTTGCAAGATTTTCCAGTGTTTCTTTTCTTCTTCTTCTGTAATCCTCTGTATCGAGTTTCACTCTTACATAGCCATCCTGCATCTTGTTGGCAACACGATTTGTAAGATACTGCAGAGAATCAAGTGTCTGTCCGCGTTTTCCGATCAGGATACCCATGTTGCTTCCTTCCATATTGATGGAAAGTGCTCCTTCTTCATCTACAACAGATGTAACTTTTACATCATCCATGCCCATTGCATTCATCACATCGTAAATGAACTTTTCACATGTCTCGATCGTCTGTGGTTCAACTTTTGCAAGTTCTACTTCTTTCTTTGGCTCAGATTTTACTTCCGGTTTTTCTTCTCTTACATTTTTCTTTGTATGAGAATGCTCTTTTGCCGGCTTCTTCTCTGTCTTCTTCTCTGGTTTTACTTCTTCTTTTACCGGTGTTTCAACTTTACTTTCTTCCACTGTCTCTTCAACCGGTTTTTCTTCTCGTTTTCTGCGGGCTTTGATTACTGCCTGCTTTCTTCCGATTCCAAGGAAACCTTCGCTTCCTTTTTCAACAACAATATAATCTAAGCGATCACTTGTTACACCTAACTGAACTAACGCTTCGGTGATCGCATCGTCCAATGTCTTTGCCGATACAGTAATGTAATCCTCCATGACAGCGCCCCCTAATCATTTTCGTTAAATTTCTTCACCATGTTTGCTTTTGATGCGAGACTTCCTTTCTTCGCATTTTCAGCTTTCTTGTGTGCGTTTTCTACCTTGGCTTCTCTTTCTTTTTCACTCAGGTTCGATGTACTCTGTCTCTTCTTCTGGTTCTGATTGTTCATATTCTTGGTATTCATCTGAGCCATTGCTGCGATACGTTCATTCTTCTCGCCACGTTTTACACGTTTTTCCTCAGCCTTTTCCTTATTCTGCTCCAGAATCTCTTCTACAGAAATCTTGCTTAAGTGCTTATTGATAAATACCTGCTGAACACAACGTACTACCGCACTGACGATCCAGTACAGACCGATACCTGTCGGAAGTGAGAATACCATAAATACCGAAAACAGTGGCATTGTGATATTCATCGTGTTCATTGTAGACGCCATCGGGTTATCTTTGTCCAGCTGCTGGCCTGAAATAGCCTGTGAAAGCTTGATACTTCCATACTGTGTCAAACCTGATAATACCGGAAGTAAAATCGCAGTAATAATGATCATGATTGCCGGGAAACCATAGCTTCCGCTGTTCTTGATCATCTGCATAGGTGAGATAGTCAGATCCGGAAGTGTCAGGAATACATTTACAGCCTTTGGAGCTGTCTTGATCTCCGGAACATATTTCTGGATATTATAGATAACCGGGTACAAAGCAAATAACAGCGGCATCTGAATCAGTAACGGAAGGCATCCTGCTGACATCGATGTACCATATTTATCGTACACCTGCTGAATCTCTTCCTGCTGTTTCATCATGGACGCCTGGTCTTTCTTATTTTTATACTTCTTCTGTATAGCCTGAATCTCCGGATTCATAACAGAAGACATCTTGGATGTTCTCTGCTGCTTAATCGTAAGTGGAAGTAATAATGTATACACAAAAATCGTATACAGAATAATCGACAGACCTACCAGCCCGCTATCGCTTGGCAGACATTTGTCCAGGAAATTATAGATAAAGTTCATTACCTTACCCAGAATCCAGCAAAGCTGTCCGACAATCGGCCAGTTAGCGGCAGTCAGTAAACTTGGTACCATAATTTTTTCCTCCATATGTAGTTGTAATCTTTTTAAGGAACAGGGTCGTAACCTCCTCTGGTAAACGGATTACAACGCAGAATTCTCCACACCGCCAGTCGTCCTCCTTTTAATGCACCGTATTTCTCAATTGCCTCTTTCGCATACTGAGAACAAGTCGGATAAAATTTACAGGTGGAACCGCCCTTTATCGGAGACAGATATCTCTGATAAAATCTGATACCAGTGAGCAGAATCTTCTTCATAATACGTTACCCCTCATCTATAATCTTATGAAGATGACCCAGATGGAGCATTGCGCCGACAATATCTTTATAATCTTTTCCTTTGGCGCCTATTCTTGCTATAACAATTATATCTAATCCACATCTGAATCGTTCTTCTTGCAGTCTATAGCTTTCTCGGATTAATCTTGTTAATCTGTGCCGTACTATACTGTTTCCTACTTTTTTGCTTACAGATATTCCTAATCGATTCTGACTTGTCCCATTTTCCAGTACATACATGACCAGATATTTGTTGGCGTAAGATTTCCCTTTTCTATATATATATTGGAAATCTTTGTTCTTTTTCAGTGATTCGGAATACTTCATTGTCTTATTCTCCTAATTTTTCTGAGTAGAAGAAAAGGCCACATATATGCGGCCTACGCTGATAATTTCTTTCTTCCTTTTGCTCTTCTTGCAGCAAGTACTTTTCTTCCACCTGCTGTGCTCATTCTAGATCTGAAGCCATGTACTTTAGCTCTCTGTCTCTTCTTTGGCTGGAATGTCATCTTCATGGATATCCACCTCCTTATTTTATTCCAAGGGGCTTGCCCCCTAATTTTCATAAGACATCAGCCTTGATTATATAAAAAAAACCGCTCTACGTCAAGCTATTCCTCAAATTTTAAAAATATATTTATCCACATTTTGTGGAAAACTTTGTGGATTTTTGTGGATAACGTGTGGAAATCATATATTTTTTTAGATTTTTTCCCCATTTCATGCGCATTTTACAAGTGTTGATAATTGGGATTGAGTTTTCCACATATTTCAAATCTACATCAAGAGAAACTGCCAGTTGCCAAAGCATAGCGATAAAAGATTGCCTAAAGCAACTTTTTGATGTACAATGTAGAAGAGTGGGTTTATAGGTGAAAATCCGCGAATCAGACAGATTAGGAGTAAATATGATGAATACAGTAAAGGAAAAATGGCCTGAAATTATCGAACATCTCAGGGTCGAACATGAGTTGTCCAATGTATCGTTCAATACGTGGATCCAACCATTGAAAGTTTACGATGTCGTAGACAATACCGTATTTATATTAGTAAATATGAATGCGAGTGTAGAATATATTGAAAAAAAATATCAGCTTCCATTAAAAGTATGTATTGCGGAGATTACTGGAACTGAATATGAAGTTGTCTTCATTTCCGAGGATGATGACAGACTGAACGAGATTCAGAATATGGCCATTGAAGCAAATCAGAAGAAAAAAAGCAAAAGTGCTGCGGAAAAAGCCGGGCTTAATCCGAAGTATACTTTTGATACCTTCGTTGTCGGCGGTAACAATAATTTCGCCCATGCAGCTTCCCTTGCTGTAGCCGAATCTCCGGGAGAAGTATACAATCCCCTCTTCTTATATGGAGGTGTTGGACTGGGTAAGACCCATCTGATGCATTCCGTTGCCCACTATATCCTTCAGCAGGACCCTACGAAGAAAGTCCTCTATGTGACATCTGAAGTATTTACCAATGAACTGATCGATTCCATTCGTAACGGAAATAACAACAGTATGACTGCTTTCCGTGAAAAATACCGGAATATTGATGTCCTGCTGATTGACGACGTTCAGTTCATTATCGGAAAAGAAAGTACCCAGGAAGAATTCTTCCACACATTTAATGCACTGCACAGTGCAAATAAACAGATCATCATCTCCAGTGACCGTCCGCCAAAAGATATGGAAACACTGGAAGCCAGACTCCAGTCCAGATTTGAATGGGGTCTCATTGCTGATATTTCCTCCCCTGATTACGAGACCAGAATGGCGATCCTTCGTAAAAAAGAGGAGCTGGACGGCTACAATATTGATGATGAAGTCATCCGTTATATTGCAACAAATATCAAATCCAATATCCGTGAGCTGGAAGGCGCCCTTAACAAGCTGGTTGCTCTGTCCAATCTGGAAAAAAGGGAAATCAATATTTCCATGGCAGAAGAGGTATTAAAAGATATTATCTCTCCGAACCAGAAACGTGAAGTGACTCCTCAGGTCATTCTTGAAGTGGTTGCTGAACATTATGGCATCTCTGTCAGCGATATCATTGGTGGTAAACGTAATGCTGAAATCGTCACACCTCGTCAGGTCGTGATGTACCTTTGCCGTGAGATCACAGATACTCCATATAAAGCAATCGGTATTCTGCTTGGTAACCGTGACCACTCTACGATCATCAACGGAGATGGTAAAGTTCGTAAACAGCTTCAGGCAAACGATGGAAGCTTAAAGAACAATATTGATATTATACGCAAAAAACTGAGCTCATAAACACCTGTGTGGATATGTTGATTTCGTGTTTTCTATATAATAGGAAAAAACTCATATCCATTATAAACATTTTAATGTGAATATCATGTAGATAATATGTGGAAAAGTTTATAACATTTTCGAGGATGTTGAAAACAATCCGTTTTTAAACATGCCTCAGGGGATATTTCCACATGGTTTCATTTTTATTTTTTGCTTTATCCATAGGGCTTTTTGGACTTATACACAAATCCACAGCCCCTATTACTAATAAGAGTGATTTACACCCTAAAATAAACGGACACAACCACGAAAGGAGTTATACACATGAAATTGACCTGTTCAAAAGCGAATCTGCTGAAGGGAGTTAATATTGTATCCAAGGCAGTTCCTTCTAAAACAACAATGTCGATTCTGGAATGCATTCTGATCGATGCTTCTACTAATGAGATTAAATTTACTGCTAACGATATGGAACTTGGTATTGAGACAAAAGTAGAAGGTACCATTGCAGAAAAAGGAATCGTTGCCATTGATGCAAAAGTATTTTCTGAGATCGTCAGAAAACTACCGGACAATGATGTTACCATCGAAAGCGATAAGAACTTCCAGATTTCTATTAATTGTGAGAAAGCAAATTTTCATATTTCTGGAAAATCAGGAGAGGACTTCTCCTATCTGCCTTACATTGAGAAAACGGATTATCTGACTCTTTCTCAGTTTACGCTAAAAGAGCTTATCCGTCAGACCATCTTTTCTATTGCAGATAATGAGAACAACAAGCTGATGACCGGTGAACTTTTTGAAGTTCATAATAATGAGCTGAAAGTGGTATCTCTGGATGGACACCGTATTTCTATCCGTAATGTACAGTTAAAAGAAGATTACCCGGATCACAAAGTAATCGTTCCAGGTAAATCATTGCAGGAGATCAGCAAGATCTTATCCGGTGAGACGGAAGATGAAGTACGCATCTTCTTTACTGGAAATCATATTGTGTTCGAGTTTGATGCAACAACGGTTGTATCCAGACTGATTGAAGGTGAGTATTTCAAAATTAATCAAATGCTTTCCAGCGATTATGAAACTAAATTTATTATCAATAAAAAAGAACTTCTAAGCTGTATCGACCGTGCAACTCTTCTGGTAAAAGAAGGAGATAAAAAGCCGATCATTTTAAGAATCAGTGATGACAACATGGAGATCAATATCCAGTCTCAATTAGGTTCTATGCAGGAAGATATTGATATTGAAAAAACAGGAAAAGACATTATGATCGGATTCAATCCAAAGTTCCTGATCGATGCACTTCGTGTCATTGATGATGAAAATGTGACTATTTATATGGTGAATCCAAAAGCACCCTGCTACATTAAAGATGATGAGCAGAAATATGTATATCTGATCCTGCCTGTAAACTTTAATACTGCAGTAAACTAGAAGGAGACAGATATGTCAGAGATTAAATTGAGAGAAGATTATATTAAACTTGGCCAGGCACTGAAAGCTGCCGGTTCTGTAGGTTCTGGCGTGGATGCAAAGTTTGTGATCCAGGATGGACGTGTCAAAGTGAATGGCGAGACGGAATATCAGAGAGGAAAGAAACTTTATGATGGTGATGTGATTACCTATGAAGGCGAGACCATCAGAATCGTAAAGTAATGGTTGCATGCAGTTATGGTCATAAAATCCATAAGTCTTCAAAATTACAGAAATTACAGAACACTGAGTCTGGATTTTGATCCGGATACGAATATTTTTTATGGCGATAACGCACAGGGAAAGACCAATATTCTGGAAGCAGTCTATGTGAGCGGCACCAGTCGTTCACATAGAAGTTCAAAAGACAGAGAACTGATCTGTTTTTCTGAAGAAGAAGCCCACATTTGTACTGTGTTTGAAAAAAAAGGGATTCTTCATAAAATCGATATGCATTTGCGGAAAAATAAAACAAAAGGCATTGCCATTGATGGTGTACCGATCCGAAAAGCGAGTGAACTGTTCGGATTGATTCATTTTGTGTTTTTTTCGCCGGAGGATCTTAGTATTATAAAAAATGGCCCGGCGGAGCGGCGGCATTTTTTAGATTCAGAATTATGTCAACTTGATAAAGTCTATCTTTATCAGTTGTCTAATTATAACAAAGTGGTATTGCAGAGAAATAAGCTATTAAAAGAACTATATCTCCACCCGGATTATCGGGAAGTGCTGGATGTGTTGGACATGCAGCTGGTTCAGTATGGGTCTGCGCTGATACAAAGAAGACAGACATTTGCAGAAGAACTGGGGGAAATCGTTCATCGGATCCATAGTCAGTTGTCCGGCGGACAGGAAGAGATGGAGCTGAAATATGAGCCAAACGTGACGGTAGATGCATTTGCCCAGATGCTTTTTGCAAACAGAGAGCGGGATATGCGTCTCAAAACCACGGCCACGGGACCTCACAGAGATGATATTTCTTTTGTGGTAAATGGCGTGGATATCCGTAAATTTGGTTCCCAGGGGCAGCAGCGAACAGCTGCATTATCACTGAAACTTTCAGAAATAGAGCTGGTAAAGAGGCTGATCGGGGATACTCCGGTCCTTTTGCTGGATGATGTATTGTCTGAACTTGACAGTGGACGGCAAAACTATTTATTGAACAGCATTGAAAATATACAGACATTGATCACATGTACCGGTCTGGACGAATTTGTTAATCACAGATTCTCCATTAACCGGATCTACAAAGTAACTGATGGAAGTGTAACTGTGGAAAATAAACAGGAGGCAGATAGATGAGTACAGAATACGGAGCAGATCAGATTCAGATATTGGAAGGACTTGAGGCGGTCAGAAAAAGACCTGGTATGTATATTGATGATACTTCCTTCCGGGGACTGCACCATCTGGTGTATGAGATCGTAGATAATTCCATTGATGAGGCACTGGCTGGATATTGCACTCATATCCAGGTCACGATCCACAAGGATAATTCTATCACTGTGGAAGATGATGGACGTGGAATTCCGACAGGCATCAACCATAAAGCTGGAAAACCTGCAGTTGAGGTGGTATTTACTGTTCTTCATGCGGGAGGAAAATTCGGCGGTGGAGGATACAAAGTATCCGGAGGACTTCATGGCGTTGGAGCATCTGTTGTAAATGCACTGTCTGACTGGCTGGAAGTTACAATTTACAGTGAAGGTAAGATCTATCGTCAGAGATATGAGAGAGGAAAAGTGTGCTATCCGCTGGAAGTAGTTGGAACCTGTCTGCCAAGCAAGACTGGTACATCTGTAAGCTTCCTGCCTGATAAGACCATGTTTGAAGTGACAGAGTATGATTTCAAGACTCTGCAGACCAGACTGCGCGAGATGGCATTTTTGACAAAGGGATTGAAGATCACGCTGACAGATGAGCGTGAGGATCCGGTGCGTTCCAAAATCTATCATTATGAGGGCGGTATTCAGGAATTTGTTCAGTATCTGAATAAGAGCACCACTCCACTGTATGACGATATTATTTATTGTGAAGGGATAAGAGATGGTGTGCAGGTGGAGGTTGCATTCCAGCATAATGATTCTTATTCTGAGAATTGTTATAGTTTTGTAAATAACATCAATACCCATGAAGGCGGTACCCATCTGGCCGGCTTTAAAAATGCAATTACTAAGACATTTAATGATTATGCAAGAAAGAATAAACTGCTCAAAGACAGTGAGAACAATCTGTCCGGTGATGATATCCGTGAGGGATTGACTGCTATCATCAGTGTCAAGATCAGTGAGCCACAGTTCGGTGGTCAGACAAAACACAGTCTTGGAAACACAGAAGCAAGAGCTGCAGTAGATGGAGTGGTCAGTGAACGTCTGACAGTTTACCTGGAGCAGAATCCACAGGTAGCTAAGCTGATTCTTGAAAAATCCATTCTGGCACAGCGTGCAAGAGAAGCAGCAAGAAAAGCAAGAGAACTGACCAGAAGAAAATCTGCTCTGGATGGATTTGCACTGCCCGGAAAACTGGCAGACTGTTCAGACAAAGATCCGTCAAAATGTGAGATCTACATCGTAGAGGGAGATTCTGCAGGCGGTTCTGCAAAGACGGCGCGTAACCGTATAACGCAGGCAATCCTTCCACTTCGTGGTAAGATTCTCAATGTAGAAAAAGCAAGACTGGATCGTATTTACGGAAATGAAGAGATCAAATCTATGATCACTGCATTTGGTACCGGTATTCATGAAGATTTTGATATCAGTAAACTTCGGTATCACAAGATCATTATCATGACCGATGCCGATGTGGATGGTGCCCATATCAGTACATTACTATTGACATTCCTGTATCGTTTTATGCCGGAACTGATCAAACAGGGATATGTATATCTGGCGCAGCCACCTCTGTACAAAGTAGAGAAAAATAAAAAAGTATGGTATGCATACAGTGACGAAGAATTGAATAACATACTTACCGATCGGCCGTGATCAGAATAATAAGATCCAGCGTTATAAAGGTCTTGGAGAGATGGATGCGGAGCAGTTGTGGGAGACCACTATGGATCCGGAAAAACGAATTCTTCTGAAAGTAACCATGAACGAAGAAGAATCTTCAGAGATCGACCTGACATTCACCACATTGATGGGCGATAAGGTAGAACCGCGTAAGGAGTTCATCGAAGCGAACGCAAAATATGTGAAGAATCTGGATATTTAACGGATATGGGGAGTAAATGATGGAAGATAATATTTTTGATAAGATTCATGAAGTAGACTTAAAGGAGACCATGGAGACCTCCTATATCGATTATGCCATGAGCGTTATTGCGGCCCGTGCTCTTCCAGATGTAAGAGATGGACTTAAGCCAGTACAGCGTCG
>ERZ779842.2820-NODE-2820-length-11011-cov-2.529755_pt1 | contig 11011 bp, 7 predicted proteins | sample MGYA00511095_ERZ779842 | MGnify/ENA primary metagenome ERZ779842 (study PRJEB29588, sample SAMEA2154036) | human gut metagenome | biome: human gut; feature: human-associated habitat; material: faeces | place: Denmark | collected 2008/2010 ... | reverse complement strand
CGTGCTTTTGAGCAGGTTCGTAATTCCGTAGGATATCCAAAGCTGAACGTAAAGATCGGTGCGACACATGCCGGTATTTCCGTTGGTGAAGATGGAGCAACGCATCAGTGCTGTGAGGATCTGGCGTTAATGCGCACGATTCCCGGAATGGTTGTGATGAATCCATCCGATGATGTAGAAGCCAAGGCAGCCGTTAAGGCAGCACTTGATCACGAGGGACCGGTATATATCCGCTTTGGCCGTTTGGCAGTGCCGGTGATCAATGATAATCCGGATTACAAGTTTGAGCTTGGCAAAGGTGTTGTTCTTCGCGAGGGTAAAGACGTTACATTGATCGCAACCGGTCTGGAAGTTTCTGAGACATTGGTTGCTGCTGAGAAGTTGGCACAGGATGGCATTGACGCACAGGTCATCAATATTCATACGATCAAGCCGTTGGATGAGGATCTGGTTGTCAGCGCAGCTAAGAAAACAGGCAAGGTAGTTACAATTGAGGAACATTCCATTATTGGCGGACTTGGCAGTGCGGTTTGTGACTGTCTGTGTGCTAAGGCACCGACGCCGGTATATAAGATTGGTGTCAATGATACCTTTGGTGAGTCTGGTCCTGCAGTTGAGCTGCTCAAGAAATATGAGTTAGACAGCGAGGGCATTTACAAGAAGGTAAAGGCTTTTGTGGAAGCGTAAGCAAAGTAGATCATAACAAAACGAAAAGGCAGGAAATGCAATAGCTTTCCTGCCTTTTTTGATTGATAGGAAATTACTGTTATGAGGCGTGACATTGTCAAGATTGTGTTTGATCCGAATGGAGATTGTGATGTCCGTTTTGTGCTAAAACATGTCGCAAAAGTTATGGCGACAATGGCAGGCTTAAGATATAGTGGACGTATGATCAATTTTTTCAAAGGGAATTTTTTCAAAGGAGGAACAAATTATGGTAGTTAGTAACCCCGTTGTTAGAGGCTTTTGGCCGGACCCAAGTGTCTGCCGTGCAAATGGAAAATATTATTTGGCATGCAGTTCATTTCAGTATTTTCCGGGAGTGCCGATTTTTGAAAGTGATGATCTGGTCAACTGGAAGCTGATCGGACATTGTCTGACACGCAAATCACAGGTGAACTTACATAAAGTAAATAGTTCCGGTGGTGTGTTTGCACCGACACTTCGTTTCCACGATGGACGTTTTTATATGGTTACCAACAATAATACATTTCAGAAAAACTTCTATGTATATACAGATGACATTTACGGAGAGTGGTCCGATCCGATCTTTGTAGATCAGGACGGCATTGATCCATCCTTATTTTTTGAGGATGGCAAGGTTTACTTTACATCCAATGGCAATGGACCGGATGGCAAGGGGTGTATTATGCAGTGTGAGATCAATGTTGAGACCGGAGAAAAGTTAACGCCGACGAAACCGGTTTGGGGCGGTAATGGTGGACGTTATCTAGAGTCTCCACACCTGTATCATTTCGGTGACTGGTATTACATGATGGTTGCTGAGGGCGGTACGGAATATGGTCATATGGTAACTTATGCGAGAAGTAAAGATCCATATGGACCATTTGAATCGTATCCGGGTAATCCGGTGCTTACCAACCGTGATTTTGGTGGCAATGAGAACCGTATTCAGGGTATTGGCCATGGTGATCTGGTACAGGATGAGGAAGGTAATACCTTTATGGTCTGCTTAGGATTCCGTCAGAATGGTGATTGGTCTCCATTTCACCATTTAGGCAGAGAAACGTTCTTAGTAGGCGTTCATTGGCGTGAAGACGGCTGGTTTGAAGCCGGAGAAAATGGAGCCGTATATCCGGAAATGGATATTCCGGGCATTAAAGCAGTGCAAAAACGGGATGGCATTTATGATGTTTCCTTAGACACACTTGGTGAAGGAGATCCAAGATGGTGTTATATGAGAGATTATGATGAGTCCTGCTATGAATTTGGTGACCATTCGATCACATTAACCGGAAGTGAAGTAACTCTGGAAGAGGAGGATATTCCGACATTTTTGGGAATCCGTCAGTCAGAGTTTGAGACAGAACTTCTTGTCACCTTAAAGACAGATGCAAAAGAGGCAGGTATCACCTGCTACATGGATGAGAGCCAGCATTACGATGTGGCGATCTTCCAGGAAGAAGATGGCGTGAAAGCAAAACTTCGTCTGCGTACAGGAGATGCGATCGGTATTGCAGGAGAAGTAACACTTCCACAGGATCTTTCCGAATATCATCTTCGCATTGTGAGTGAACACGAATGGTATCACTTCTATTGTGGACAGGGAACCGATGCAGCTTATTTAGGCAAGGCAAGAGCAAAATATCTGTCTACGGAAGTTGCCGGAGGTTTTACAGGAGTTCTTTTAGCCATGTATGTTATTGATGAAACAGGAAAGAAGGCTGAGTTTACAGAATTTACCTGGACGCAGAAAGGACACTGATCCGCAAATAATTCGAATTCGGATTAGCTTTGTGTTACTGTGGGGCTCTGCGTGTCTTTTATGGAAGGAGAGAAGAATATGCGAAAAAAAGGGTTTACAAGCAAAGGGGTATCCCTGCTGTTATCAGCGAGTTTATGTGTTGGCATGATGTCTGCGCTGAGTGGTTGTGGATCGAAGAAGGATGAAGTGATCAAGCTGGATGTATACAGTCAGCTTGCCAATTTCTCCGGTAAGCAGACGGGTTGGTCTGCCGATATCCTAAAGGATAAGTTTGGTGTAGAACTAAATATTATTCCGGAAGGAGATGGTGTGTTTCAGACTCGAATGACCAGTGGAGATCTGGGAGATATTGTTGTATGGGCTAACGACAGCGACAACTATCCAAATGCAGTGAAGGCGAATTTGTTACTTAACTGGGATGATGATGGATTGTTGGATGAGTATGGCAAAACGATCAAAAAAATGATGCCGGATGCGTTAGACAAAAACCGAAATCTGACTTCTAAGATTACCAATGGCAAGAGCAAAGCTTTATATGGTTTTGGTAACAATGTCGCACTTAGCAGTAAGGAACACCAATCATTCTTCTATACTTGGGATGTCAGATGGGATCTGTACAAACAGCTTGGCTATCCAAAAGTAAAAGATATGCAGGATATGCATAAACTGTTAAAGAGTATGCAGAAGATCTGCAGCAAAGATGATGCCGGTAATAAGGTATATGCCCTGTCTCTCTGGCCGGATTGGGATGATGCAATGGTTATGTATGTCAAAGCGACGGCAACCGCTTACTATGGATATGATGAGCTTGGTATTGGCTTGTATGATCCAAAGACCGGAACGTATCATGATGCTCTGGAGAAGAATGGACCTTATCTGGAAATGTTGAAATGGTACAATGATCTTTACCAGGACGGCTTGATCGATCCGGATTCCATGACACAGACCTTTGATCAGATGGCAGAAAAAGTCCAGAACGGTGGTGTGCTGTTCTCGATCTTTAACTACTCAGGATCCTTGAGTTATAACACAGATGAGCATACTTCGAAAGGTAAAATGATGTATTGCATGAAACCGGAACAGGCAAGCCCGATCGTCTATGGTATGAATACACAGGGCGGTGAGTCTGTTTGGTCGATCGGAGCCAACTGTGAATATCCGGAAAAATGTATGGAACTGATCAATTATTTTGCAACACCGGAAGGACGTATGACACTGCAGTACGGACCAAAAGGACTTTGCTGGGATTATGACGATCAGGGTAATACGATATTTACCGAATTTGGCCGTAAGTGCCGTGCAGATGAAAATACAACAATGGGTAATGGCCATAAAGGAAGTTTCCACGATGGCTGCCTGCAGATCAACAATACGACATGGTCTATTGATGCAGAAAACCCAGACTCCAACGGAGAAACTTACAACAGCGTCAACTGGAAGAGCAATCTGGAAAAAGCGAAGAGCGATATTGAGCAGGATTGGCGCGATTACAATAAGACCAATTCTATCAATGCTTACTTTGAAAAAGGTAAATACACGGTTTCTCCGGGAACCAGCTTTAGCATGAGCTCAAAAGATGACACATTAAAGACTGTTTGGGGACAGGTTACAACCTGCATCAAAAATGAGTCTTGGAAAGCGATGTATGCGAAGTCAGATGCTGCGTTTGAGAAACAGGTAAATCACATGATCAGTAGTGCGAAGAAGTATGGATATGACAAGTGCCTGAAGTGGTCTCAGAATGAGGCGAAAACACGCAAATCGTTAGAGGATCAGTTGACACAATAATTTAGCCTTCTTTGAAAAAAGTTAATATATAGCAAAAAGCGTTCTGTCCCTTTTACAGGTGTACAAGAGCGCTTTTTGTGTATTAGATTATCAAGCACTTTTTATGTATTAGTTGCATTAGATTGTCAAGTGCTTTTTGTGTATTAGATTTGACAAAAACTCTTATACCGATTATTCTAAAAGGTAGGTTGCAAAAAGAGATAAAAAGTGAGGATTTACATGGATACATATAAAGTAAAGCCATTGGAAGAACCGATGGAGGTTTGTGTACAGGTACCGGGTTCTAAAAGTATGACAAATCGTGCACTATTGCTTGCGGCAATGGGGGAGGGAATGACTCTGTTACACGGAGTTCAATTTAGTGAGGATTCCTTGCATTTTCTTACAGCCTTACAGGATTTAGGGTTTGACGTACATGCTGATCAGGAGGCATGTACCGTTCGGATTCGAGGGTTTGGAGGACAGATCCCGAAGGAGCAGGCAACAATTTATGTGGGGAGCGCGGGAACAGCAGCCAGGTTTTTGACCGCTTTTGTTGCAATGTCAGCGGGCAGATATCGTTTGAATGCATCCGACCAAATGAATAAACGACCGATGCGGGAGTTGTTGCGGGCACTGGAGGAGTTAGGCGCACGCTTTACGTGGCTTGGTGAGCCGTATCGATTTCCTATGGAAGTTTATGGAATGGGGCAAAGATACGGGGAGTACCGCGTGCAGCTAAATATTGATCGAAGCAGTCAGTTTTTAAGTGCGTTATTGATGACAGCGCCGACTGCGATCGACATGCTTACGATAGAACTTACCGGTAAACGCAGTGCAAGATCTTATGTGGAAATGACGGAACATATGATGTGTCAGTTTGGACATTCCGGGGTATTAAAGCATGAAGCGGATTGCTATCAGGTGCGTAGAGGAGACTATGAGGCGAGAGAGTACGTTGTGGAGCCGGATGTATCTGCAGCCTGCTATTTCTATGCGGCGGCAGCAGTGACCGGAGGAAGCACCGTGGTACGTTTTATGAAAAAGGATTCGTTGCAAGGAGATATGCGCTTTTTGGACGTATTGGAACAGATGGGCTGTACCAAGCAGTGGGGACACATGGAAGAAACCGGAGAGCCGGCACTTAAGATCTCCGGACCGGTTAATGGGGTGCTGCATGGTATTGATATCAATATGAGTGATTTTTCGGATCAGACGCTTACGTTAGCAGCGATTGCACCGTTTGCCGATTCTCCGGTGACGATACGAGGAGTCAGCCACATACGGGGACAGGAATCGGATCGCTTGTACGTGATCGTGACAGAGTTAGAGCGTATGGGGATTCGCTGCGATATGTTTGAAGATGGAGTCACAATCTATCCGGGAGAGCCAAAAGGCACACAGATCGAAACTTATCAGGATCATCGCGTCGCCATGGCGTTTGCAGTGACAGGACTGCGCACACCGGGTGTTGAGATTTTGAATCCGGGATGCTGCAGAAAAACATTTGCAGATTATTTTAATGTATTTTCAATAATATTTAATCAGAAATGATGGAAGGAAAGGAATAGAAACAATATGAAGGGAATCATTGATGTATTACAGGAAGAAGTAAAGCAGGCATTTGAGAAGGCTGGCTATGATGGAAAGTACGCTAAGGTGACGATTTCCAATCGTCCGGATCTTTGTCAGTACCAGTGCAATGGTGCACTTGCCATGGCAAAAGAATATCACAAAGCACCGATTCAGATGGCAGAGCAGATTGTTGAATTATTAAAACAGAGTGATACATTTGCGGCAATTGCGGCACAGGCACCTGGATTTATCAATATGACAGTCAGTGGAGAATTTTTGGCAGCGTATATTAATGAGATGCGTGCTGCAGACAAGTTTGGTTTGGAACAGCCGGCTAAGAAAGAGACGATCGTGATCGATTACGGCGGAGCGAATGTCGCAAAGCCGCTGCATGTGGGACATTTGCGTTCTGCAGTCATCGGCGAGAGCATTAAGCGTACTGCACGATACATTGGTCATAAAGTAGTTGGTGATGTACATTTAGGTGATTGGGGGCTGCAGATCGGTCTGATCATTACAGAGTTAAAGCATCGTAAACCGGAGTTAGTCTATTTTGATAATACCTATGAAGGGGAATACCCAACAGAGCCGCCATTTACCATGAGTGATCTGGAAGAAATTTATCCGTATGCAAGCGGATATTCCAAAGAGCATGAGGATTACAGAGAAGAAGCATTGCATGCGACTTATCTGCTGCAGAATGGTTATAAGGGATATCGTGCGATCTGGAAGCACATTATGAATGTGTCTGTGACAGACTTAAAGAAGAATTATGAGCGTCTGAATGTGGAGTTTGATCTGTGGAAAGGTGAGGCAGATGCACAGAAATACATTCCGGGCATGGTAGAGATGCTTAAAGAGAAAGGCTTTGCACATTATGACCAGGGAGCTTTGGTTGTGGATGTGGCAGAAGAGACAGATAATAAGGAAGTACCTCCGTGTATGATCCTGAAGTCAGACGGTGCGGCATTGTATGACACGACGGATCTTGCAACGCTGGTAGAGCGTGAAGAGTTATATCAGCCGGATGAAGTGATCTATGTTGTGGATAAACGTCAGGAACTTCATTTTATCCAGGTATTCCGCTGTGCAAAGAAGACAGGAATTGTAAGACCGGAGACCGAGCTGAAATTCCTCGGATTTGGTACGATGAATGGAAAGGACGGCAAGCCGTTCAAGACAAGAGAAGGCGGTGTGATGCGTCTTGAGAATCTGATCCGTGAGATTGACGAAGAGATGTATAAGAAGATTATGGACAACCGTACAGTAGAGGAGGCGGATGCAAGAAAGACAGCGGCGGAAGTCGGTCTTGCTGCCATTAAGTATGGAGATCTTTCCAATCAGGCATCCAAGGATTATATCTTTGATGTGGACCGCTTTACATCTTTTGAGGGAAATACAGGACCGTATATCCTTTATACGATCGTGCGTATCAAGTCCATCCTCAAGAAATATGCGGAGAATGGCGGAAATGCAGAGGGAGCGAAGATTCTTGCAGCAGAAAATGCAGCAGAAAAGGCACTGATGCTGCAGGTTCTGAAATTTAATGAAGTGATCGATACCGTATATGCCGAGACAGCACCGCATAAGCTTTGTGCTTATATTTATGATCTCGCCAATGAATTTAATAAGTTCTATCATGAGACAAAGATCTTGTCTGAAGAGGATGAGGCAAAGAAGAGCGGTTATATCGCACTCCTGAATCTGGCGAAAAAAGTTCTGGAGACCTGTATTGATCTGCTTGGATTCACTGCACCGGAAAGGATGTAAGACTTCATGACGGAAAATGGATTGATGGAAAGCTCGCAGACAGAAAAATTATTTTATAATAACAGTCATCAGAAGTCATTTGAGGCGACGGTCCTCTCCTGTCAGAAAAAGGAAAACTATTATGAAATCGTACTGGATCAGACCGCTTTCTTCCCGGAAGGGGGCGGTCAGTATGCAGATACCGGATATCTGGGGGATGCAAAGGTACTGGATGTGCAGGAGCAGGAGGGACAGATCCTCCACAGAACGGACCAGGAACTGCCGGTCGGAGAAAAGGTGACAGGACAGCTTGACTGGGAACTGCGGTTTATGAAGATGCAGCAACATACAGGTGAGCATATCGTCTCCGGAATCGTGCATGAACGCTATGGTTATGAAAATGTTGGTTTTCATCTGGGAAATGAAGACTGTACGATGGATTTTAACGGAGAGATCCCGGTGGAAGATCTGCAGGAAATAGAGTTTCGTGCAAATCAGGCAGTCTGGGAAAATCTCAAAATACAGATCCTTTATCCTTCCAAAGAAGAGGAAAAAGAGATGACTTACCGGAGCAAGATCGAGATCACCGGACAGGTGAGAGTGGTTATCGTTCCCGGATATGATGCCTGTGCCTGCTGTGCACCGCATGTAGATTTTACGGGAGAGATCGGACTGATCAAGCTGGTTGGCATGCAGCGGTATAAAGGCGGTGTGCGTGTAACGATGCTTTGCGGAGGCAGGGCAATGGCTGATTATGCTTTAAAGCAGAAGCAGGCAAAAGAAATTTCAGCGATGCTGTGTGCAAAAGAAAATGAGCTGACCGATGCCGTGGCACATCTGCAGAAAGAGCTGGCGGAAAAGAAGACAGAACTGGCAGAAAAGGAGCAGGAACTGATCCGGTGTAAAGCGGAGCAGATTCCGGAGTCAGAGCAGATTGTCTGTATTTTCCCGGAAGGAATCCAGGGAGACTCTCTCAGGATACTGATGAATGCAGTCCTTGAGAAAAATCGGAAGCTTTGTGCCGTGTTCAGTGGAAATGATGCTGCAGGATACCGGTATGTGATTGGAAGCCGGGATGTAGATGTGAGAAATATGGCGAAAGAGCTGAATGCCGCATTTGAAGGACGCGGTGGAGGAAGACCGGAGATGGTACAGGGAACAGTCAGAGGAACGGAAGAGGAACTGCAGAACTGGATTCTGAGGAAAGCGGAGGAACTGTAGATGAATCAGAAAAAAAAGCAAAATCCATTCTGGCATCTGGCAGGACCGCTGCTGGGATACTGGGTGATCCAGTTAGTTGCAGAGATTATCGTTTCGATGCTGGTCATGCTTCCTTATGCAGCAAAGTATCTGAGTCTGGTTATGAACCATGCTTCAGAAATGAATTATACAGATGTGGTAAATAAATATTATATGGAGACGATGCAGCCGGGGCTGGAGCTGGTGTTGAAATATGCTACAGAGATTAACGGTGTGACAGCACTTTTCACATTGATTCTTACGGTATCTTTATTTCGTCTGGACAGAAAGAAAGAGAAGCAGGCAGGGATACCGCAGCGGCAAAAAGTATCTGCCGGAAACTATCTCTGGCTGATCCTGATGGGAGCAGCAGGAAGTATCGGAGTAACCTGTCTGTCTGTTGTGGCACAGCTTGCGATGAACAGCAACAGCTATCAGCAGAGTGTACAGAGTACCTATGCCGCACCGATTTTTGTTCAGGTTGTGGTTGTGGGGATCATTATCCCGGTCGCAGAAGAGATGATGTTCCGGGGGGTTCTGTATCGCAGATACAGAGAGACAAAGGGCTTTTATTATGCGGCACTGTGGTCATCGGTTTTCTTTTCGGTGACGCATCTGACGATGATCCAGACCGTTTATGCATTTCTGCTGGGAATCCTGCTGTGCTATGTCTATGAAAAGTATGGCTCAGTGAAGGCAGCGATAGGTTTGCATATCTGCCTGAATACCGGGTCGATCCTCTTTACCGGGGTCGGTCTGTTCAGATGGCTGGCAGGAGATCTGATGAGGATGGGACTGGCGATCATTTTAAGTGCTTTCTTCTGTTCCGTCTTATTTGTTATGATACAGAAGATCGGTGATCCGGTAATGGAGAAAAAACCTTCAAGGGAAAACGATGAACCATAACAGGAACATTATATAGAAAATTGTATTTATAAAAATACAATCTTGAATTGTACGCAATGGGGCGTGTGACCTGTTGCGTATTTTTTTACTTTTATGAAGAAAAATCCAGTGATTAAAGGAAATATAAAAGATATCAGGAATTGATGTTAAATTTATAAAAAACTTAAATAATCAGACAATTAAAAATAAAATAATAAAAAGTCGAATTATCAGATAATTTACAGAAAATTCCTGTTTACAAGATGGGGAAAAAGAGTTATATTTTAAAAAAGTTTTAAATATGCAAAAGAAAGGACAGCGACTATGAGGAAAGAAAATGAAATCCCACAGCAGGGTCTGTATCGTGAAAGTTTTGAACATGATAACTGCGGTATTGGAGCAATCGTTAATATTAAAGGTCAGAAAAGCCACAGTACAGTAGCAGGTGCACTGCATATCGTGGAAAATCTGGAGCATAGAGCCGGAAAGGATGCAGAGGGAAAGACAGGAGATGGTGTCGGAATCCTGACACAGATTCCACATAACTTTTTTAAAAAGGTCTGTCAGCCACTCGGGATCGATCTCAAAGGAGAGAGAGATTATGGTGTGGGAATGTTCTTCCTTCCGCAGGACGAGCTGAAGAGAAATCAGGCGAAGAAGATCTTTGAGGTGATCGTAAAAAAAGAAGGACTGAAATTCTTAGGATGGAGAGAAGTTCCGATCCACCCGGATATCCTCGGAAAAAGTGCGGTTGACTGTATGCCGTGTATCATGCAGGCGTTTATCGAACGTCCGTCCAGGTATGCAAAGGGACTGGAATTTGACCGCCGGCTGTATGTGGTAAGAAGGATCTTTGAACAGAGCAGTGATGACACGTATGTCGTTTCACTCTCCAGCAGAACGATTGTCTATAAAGGGATGTTCCTTGTAGGACAGCTCCGCCTTTTCTTTGCAGATCTGCAGGATGAGGAGTATGTATCAGCCATTGCCATGGTACATTCCCGTTTCAGTACGAATACAGCACCAAGCTGGCAGAGAGCCCATCCGAACCGTTTCATCGTGCATAACGGAGAGATCAATACAATTCGTGGTAATGCGGATAAGATGCGTGCCAGAGAAGAAACGATGGAGGCAGGCAAGCTGAAAGGTGAGCTTCATAAAGTTCTTCCGGCGATCAATACCTCCGGTTCTGACTCGGCAATGCTTGACAATGCACTGGAATTTATGGTCATGAGTGGAATGGAGCTTCCGCTGGCAGTCATGATCGCAATTCCTGAACCATGGGTCAACAACAATGAAATGTCTCAGAACAAGAAAGATTTCTATCAGTATTATGCAACCATGATGGAG
>ERZ779842.2815-NODE-2815-length-11039-cov-11.918245_pt1 | contig 11039 bp, 5 predicted proteins | sample MGYA00511095_ERZ779842 | MGnify/ENA primary metagenome ERZ779842 (study PRJEB29588, sample SAMEA2154036) | human gut metagenome | biome: human gut; feature: human-associated habitat; material: faeces | place: Denmark | collected 2008/2010 ... | reverse complement strand
CTGGTACTACTTAAAGAAAGCTACCGGTAAGCCGGCAACAGGCAAGCAGTCCAACCTCAATGGTCAGATCTACCTCTTCAACGCCGAAGGTCAGATGCAGCACGGTTGGGTAGCTGAAGATGTTGCTACATCCAGCAACGTTAAGTTCTATCAGCTTGACGAAGAGGATGATGAGAAAGAAATGAAGACCGCAAAGGGTGAGGTTTACTACTGCGGCGATGAGGATGACGGACACGCTAAGAAGAACAAGTGGGTTAAGACATGGCTTCCGAATGATACAAATGAAGAGGAAGACGACAAAAAGTGGTTCTGGTTCGATAAAGAAGGTAAACTCTTCAGAGCTAATACTGGTAAGAACACAGCAGCTGCTACAGCATCTAACGCTTGGAAGTACAAACTTGACGAAGGTACACTTGTAAAAGACGCTAATGAAGCTGAAACAATTATCGGTAAAAAGAAAGTTAACTCCAAAGATTACTGGTTCACAGGTGATGGCGTGATGCTTTCCAAGTTCTACCTTATCAACGATGCTATGTACTACTTCGGTGGCTCTGATGATGGTTCCATGAAGACTGGTTCCCAGTCCATCAAGGATAACACAGGCGACACATACAAGTTCTACTTCTACACAAAGGATCAGTCCAGCGAGTTCAAGACTCCGGACGGAAAACACAACCTTGCTAAAGGTGCTGGTGTAGTTGGTAACCAGAGCAACAAGCTTTACTGGTATGGTATGCAGATTCAGGCTGATGATTATAAGTATCAGGTAGCTAACATTGCTGTAGGACCGGAAAATAACCAGACAGTTTACAGCTTTATTGTAAACTCTAATGGTACTATTCAGCATTCCGCAAGCACTGAGTACAAAGAGGATGGCGATATCCTTGTTAAGACTGGTGTAAAGGGAGATACTAAGTATCAGACAAAAGCTCAGTTCAAGTATGCTATCGATAACACAGATTCTGTTGATAGGCGTGTTAGTGATGTAGATCTTGGCAAGTTCTTTGTTCCGGCAGAGTAATTTAATATTCGAAATTAGAAATTCTAATTGCAAACAGGATGGGCGGGAAATATTTCCCGCCCATTTACTGTATGTGAAATGTTATATGACAAAAGCCGCTGTCTGTAAGTGATGAAAATACATAGGCTATAAGATGCTTCTGTGACGAAAAGCCGGGCAAGGTTTCCTTGCCCGGCTTTGTGTGCAATTAGAATTTCTAATTTAAACCTTAATTACTTAAGAGTAAAGGTTGTTGTTGCTGGTGCGTTGTAAAACTCGTTAAGATCTACATCGGATACCTTGCTTGTAACACCCTTTGTGAAGCCATACTTGTACTGACCATCTTCCTCGTATGCTGCTGCACCCTTTGCTTCTACAGTGATAAGAGTATCGCCATCCTCCTTATAGGAAGTATCGAAGGAGTGTTGGATAGAACCGTTGGAGTTGATAATGAAATCATGATTCTCAACAGTTGCTACCTGATACTTGTAGTCATCAGCTGTAAGTAAAAGACCGTAGTAGTAAAGCTTGTTGCTCTGGTTACCTGTTACACCAGCACCCTTTTTAAGTTTCTGGACATCCGGAGTCTGGTATTTTGTGGAATCCTGATCCTTTGTGTAGAAGTAGAACTTATATGTGTCACCTGTGTTATCCTTGATGGACTGGGAACCGGTCTTCATGGAACCATCATCGGCTCCACCGAAGCAGTACATAGCGCCATTGATCTGGTAGAACTTGGAAAGTATTACACCATCGTTTCTGAACCAGTAATCTTTGGAGTTAACTTTCTTTTTTCCGATAAGAGTTGCGCCCCTGTTGTCATCCTGTACAAGAACACCTTCGTCGAGTTTATACTTGATTGCGTTGGAAGCTGTCTCAGCTGCTGTATTGTAACCAGCTCTAAAGAGTTTACCTTCTTTATCGAACCAGAACCACTCTTTATCATCTTCCTCTTCGTTTGTATCGTACGGAAGCCATGTCTTTAACCATTTATTCTTCTTAGCGTGTCCGCCATCCTCGTCACCACAGTAGTAAACATCGGACTCAGCAACGCTCATCTTCTCTTCCTCATCTTCTTTATCAAGCTGGAAGAACTTGGTGTTGGAATCTGTAGCAGCTGCTACCCAACCAGACTGCATCTGACCTTCTCCGTTGAAGAGGTAGATCTGACCGTTGATGTTGGACTGCTTGCCTGTTGCCGGCTTACCGGTAGCTTTCTTTAAGTAGTACCAGTACTCGTCTGCATCTACATCGTCATCGCCTGTGCCCGGCTTAGTATCTTTAACCCAACGAGCACCTGTCTCGTCGCAGTAGAATGTGTGGTCTTTCTCATAACCGTTAGCTTCGTTAACTGCGGATGTACCTTCACCAGTTGTTACCCAACCTGTAAGCATGATTCCGTCTGTATCGAAGTAGTAGGATTTTCCCTTGTAAGTGATCTTCTCGTTCTCAGCTCTCTTACCGTTGGACTTGGAGTAGTACCACTCCTCATCAGCGCTCTCGTCATCGTACGGAGTTGTTAATCTCCAGTCGTTTGTGATCTTAGCACCGCTGCTGTTTACGAAGTAGTAAGAACCATCGTACTCAACCCACGCGGAACGAACGAGCTGTCCGTCATCTCCTACGTAGTACTCTTTACCATTGCTGGAGCAGAATACGTTTGTATATGCGTCACCGTTTTTGTCGTAGCAATACCACTCGCCATCAACCATCATCCAGGTTCCCTTGGAAGCTGCGAAAGATGTCATGGAAGCGCCTAATGCTAACAGAGCTGCTGTGGATACTACTGCAGCAATTTTAGTCTGCTTTCTCATAATTAATGCATTCTCCTTTTTTGAAACGCATTTTGACATTCCTAATTGCATTACGAAGCCATTATACTTCCGATAAGTAAAATTATCGTGGTTCGCATTCCTTCAAACTTTATCGATCATAACCGATAAAACATGAATATTCCATTTGAAAATCGTATATATATTTGATATACTGAACCTATAATTTGAGAATAATTGTTGTAGAAATGGAGGCTGATTTTTTGATAAAACGTGAATTATATATGAGCAGGATCCGTCCATTTATTGGAACTGATCTTGTTAAGGTCATGACTGGTATTCGACGCTGCGGAAAATCTGTTATGTTAGACCTGATAAAGGAAGAGTTAAAAGAGTCCGGTGTTCCAGAGACACAATTTATTGCATTTAATTTTGAGGATATGCGGAACGCAAATCTCTGTACGGCACAGGCTCTTCATTGCGAGGTAGTTAATCGTGCGTCGGAGATATCTGGAAAAGTCTACCTGTTTTTTGATGAGATTCAGGAAGTGACGGACTGGGAGAAATGTATTAACTCCTTACGAGTCGAAATGGATTGCGATATCTATATCACAGGTTCAAATGCCCGCCTGCTCTCCGGTGAGCTTGCGACCGTCTTGGGTGGTCGATATGTAGAATTTACGATTTATCCGTTCTCATATGCAGAATTTATGGAACTCTATAAAGACATTTTTCCGGATGTTACGGATTCAGTGGTGTTTCAAAGATATCTAACGTTGGGAGGAATGCCGTATCTGGCTAATCTTCATTTTGTTGAAGAGCCAAGCAGGCAGTATCTTACAGACGTCTATAACTCCGTTGTTTTAAATGATGTGGTGAAACGAAATAAAATACGCGATATTGATCTGCTCACCAGAATTGTCACTTATGTGATCGGAAATATAGGAACAACTTTTGCCGCTACATCTATTACTAAGTTCTTGAAAAATGAGCGGCGCACAGTAGCCACTGATACGGTATTAAATTATATTCAGTATTGTGTCAGCGCATATTTATTCTACCAGGTAAAGCGGCAGGATATTCAAGGAAAGCAGGTATTGTCAACCAACGAAAAATATTACATGGCTGACCACGGATTACGTGAAGCGGTTTTCGGCGGCAACATGCGGGATATCAATCTGGTACTCGAAAATATTGTGTATATGGAATTACTTCGCCGTGGGTATGCAATAACTGTGGGAAAAATCGGCGCAAAAGAAATTGATTTTATCTGTCAGAAGCAGGAACAGAAAATCTATGTACAGGTTACCTATCTTCTTGCATCCGAAGAAACGATTCAACGTGAGTTTGGTATATATGAATCCGTCCGGGATAACTTTCCTAAGTACGTTGTCTCAATGGACGAGTTCGATTTTAGCAGGAATGGGATTAAGCACAAAAATATTAGAGAATTCCTGTTAATGAAGGAGTGGAATTAACCTGGGGATACCATTTATAAGGGGGCATATATGTCAAAAATAAATGTTCCAGTTAGTATTTCGGATTTCATTGGCAACTCTCATTACCCGGCCGCGGCGCTTTGGGAAAAACTTGGGAATGAGTATGCTTGAGAGTTTTATATCAGAATAAAACATTTTCGATTATCGTGATCCATATAAATCATATGAACATTAGCAGTGATAAAATACCTGGTTGTTGATCAAAGTACAGGATCGCTATATTATCTATACAAAAGATTTAAAATTCGAAGACCAGATCCTGTACCTTCCGGTTTATATGACCATGATGCTCTAACGATCAGACTTCTGAATCTACGTGAATATTGCGATGCGTTTTCCACCATGAGTCCTGTGTCAGCAGCGTGATATTTACCTTTAACATTTTTGTTTATCGCAGACCCGAAAGCGATGTATCCGGGGCTGGTATTTCTTGCATCTTTTGTGGGTGGACTATATAATATTCTTAAGAATTGTTTCTAAAATGCGATATGAGTAATAGGCAGAAAGAGGTGGGTTGTATGGGAAGATTTGTAAATCCAGACAACAGTGCGTTTCAGGTTATCCTGAATTCAGATATATATGTAGATAAAACTGAACTACTTGCGTATACCAACAAGGCGCTGAATACGGACCGCGCAATGATCTGCAACAGCAGACCGCGACGCTTCGGAAAATCGATTACTGCCAATATGCTCACTGCGTATTACAGTAGAGGCTGCGATTCAGATGCTATGTTTGCCGATTTAGCCATCAGCAAGACTGAGAGTTATAAAAAGCATCTGAATAAGTACGATGTGATTCATCTTGATATTCAGTGGTGTAGTATGGACGCAGGTTCTACAAAGCAGACCGTGACTTATATAAATACCAATGTTATCAGGGAATTAAAAGAAATGTATCCCGATTATATTCCTGATTCTGTAACAACTGTTTATGGTGCGTTATCTTATATTAACAGCTGTTCAGGGAAGAAATTTATTGTTATCATTGATGAATGGGACGTCCTGATTCGAGATGAATCTTCTGATCTCGTGGTCCAGGAAGAATATATCAATTTCCTTCGTGGGATGTTCAAAGGAAATGAGCCAACTAAATTCTTGCATTTAGCATTTTTGACCGGAATTCTTCCGATCAAGAAAGTAAAGACGCAGTCGGCATTAAATAATTTCGATGAATTTACAATGCTGGATGCAAAAGTATTCGCTCCATATATCGGGTTCACTGAAAATGAAGTGAGGAAACTTTGTGTAGAATATAACAAAGATTTTTCTGAAGTAAAACGCTGGTATGATGGCTATCTTCTGTCTGGGACGCAAATCTACAATCCTAAGGCTGTTGTCAGCGTGATGACATGGGGAGATTTTCAGAGTTATTGGTCAAAAACCGGCACTTATGAATCGATTGTACCGCTTATCAATATGAACTTTGATGGTTTGAAAACAGCTATGATCGACATGGTTGCAGGCAGCCCAGTAAAGGTGAAGACCGCAACGTACCAGAACGATATGGTGACGTTTAAAAATAAAGATGATATATTGACGTTGCTGATTCACTTGGGGTATGTGGCTTATGATTCGGTGAACAGAACGGCATTTGTGCCGAATGAGGAAATCCGGCAGGAACTGATCGACGCTGTTGAAGACCGCCAATGGAATGAGTTTACAGAGCTGCAATTAAAGTCTGAGGAGCTTCTCCGAGCAACCTGGGATGCTGATTGTGAAACGGTTGCTCAAATGATCGAGTATTTTCATTCCGAATATACATCCGCGATAACCTACAATAATGAGAATTCTTTGAGCAGTGTGCTGAGCATCGCATATTTAGGTGCATTACAGTATTACTTTAAGCCAATTCGCGAAATGCCGACTGGCCGGGGATTTGCGGATTTGGTGTTTATTCCAAAGAAAGAATTTCCGGATGTACCAGCAATGATTCTCGAACTGAAGTGGAACCAAGCAGCCGAGACAGCCTTGAGACAGATTAAAGAAAAGAAGTATGACTCTATATTAGATTCTTATCATGGAAATGTTCTTCTTGTTAGAATTAACTACGATAAGAAGAGTAAATCTCATGATTGCATAATCGAACAACTGGTAAAATAGCCAAATTTAAATCGAGCCCACGGTATAGTAGAGGGCTCGATTTTATTTTGACTTTATACGTCTGTTTTAGTTCAAAGCTTTTTGTTTCCAAACCGTGAGATCCGTTAATTCCAATCGGTGAGATTTTTACAATATAACCCGTGAAATTGTATGTGCTATCAAATGCGCTGTCGAGAACAAAATGAGGCTCTGCTTTTCATAAAAATCATTTCTTCTTTACAACGCAGCGTTTTTTAAAGAAAGCGATTCCATAACAAAGAATCTCATCATAATCATCTGCATAATCATCTGCATATTCCTCTGCATACATCCGGTCATTGATCTGATTGAGTGCACGATCACATTCAGACAGCAGAAGTTCCTGGTTCCTGGAATACTTCGCTTCAAAGATTGCAACGCGGCTGTTGGCCTCATCATAAATAACAACATCGCTTCGCCCTTCGCCATGCTCTTTGTTTGAATCAACTGTATACCCGGCCCCTGCAAAGATTCCGGCCAGAAATGCATGATAGAAATCTTCTCTGTAGCCGTGATAACTGATCGTTTTCCTAAGAAGTTTCGTCATCTCTTCTGTGACAGCATCAGCATCGCCCGTCCACACAGCATTGAACAACCGGCTGCGGTTCCAGCCTTTGGCTGTATCGTCAAACCATTTCATGATCGTTGTTTCAAATATTTCACGGATCTCTTCATTCGGAATCATAAGTGCGGACGTTCCCTCAGGAATATCTCCTGCAATAGCCTCATCGCGTACACTCGTTAAATATCCTGTCAAATAAAGGACACTCCAGAGATTGTCCTCCGAAGAATGCAGATAATCATACGTGAGCATATCATCCACGCGCTGAATAATGTAACCACCAGAAAGAAGGCTCTCCAGCTTTCTTGTAATATTGCCGCCCGCGAAATCAATAAATGAGCGGATAATCGCGTTATCACTGGTGTTTTTCCAATAGCTGGACGGTCTTGCGCTTGGATCAATTTTAAGATCCCGGATATAATTCATAACATCCCATGGGCAATATACGTCGAAGTCACCGAAATGATATCCGTCATACCAGGATTTTATTAGTGTCTTGTTGCGCTCAAAATGAAAATCTGACAGGATTTGGTCCACATCCGCCTGAGTAAATCCGAAGTATTCATTCAAATGCGTGGATTGAATTGTATCCGAAACCAGGTTGTTGGTACCGGTGAAAATACTTTCTTTTGCTATTTTCAGGCAGCCGGTAATTACCGCCAGACGCAAAGATGGATTGTCCTTCAGCACGGTGCTGAGCATAGGCCTCATGATTTCAAGCATAGCATCATAATAACCATTTGAACTTGCCTTTGCGACCGGAACATCATATTCGTCTAACAGGATGATTACAGGTTTTTTATAATAGCTATACAGCATTTTCGTCAAAATAAGCAAAGCACCTTGAATATCCGTGAGTGAGGCCGTCTGCTGCTGTAAACGCTGGAAGATTTCCTTTTGAGCAGATGGAATGTCTGGATCATCCAACAGGAACTTATAATTGTCATAAAGCTGCGCGATGACAAATCTTAAAAGATTAAACGCATTCTCGAATGACGTACCCCCTATATCCTTAAAAGATAAAAAAATAGTTGGATACTGGTTCATCCAGTCTGCACACAGTGCCTGGTTCCCGGAAATTTCTAATCCTTTAAATAGCTGTCTGCTGTCCTGTGAAATATCAAAAAAGTTTGCCAGCATGCTCATTCCCAAAGTCTTTCCAAAGCGCCGTGGCCGTGTGATCAAGGTAACCTGCGCAGGTGTATTTTCTAAAAGAGTAGATATAAGTCCGCTTTTGTCAATGTAGTAATAATTCTCTTCTCTGATCCTTCTAAAATCTGAAATCCCGACGGGAATATTCATATTGGACATTTACATCCTCCTCTCAGCAATCGCACGTATTTAAGAATATTATATAGTCTGCCCCCAAAAGATGCAAGAAATAACGGTCGAAATACCCCGTTTCCGAACCCACGATAATTTTACTTATCGGACGTATAATGGCTTCGTAATGCAATTAGGAATTTCAAAAAGCATTTCAAAAAAACAAAAGGAGAGTGCATTAATTATGAGAAAGCAGACTAAAATTGCTGCAGTAGTATCCGCAGCAGCTCTGTTAGCATTAGGCGCTTCCATGACATCTTTCGCAGCTTCCAAGGGAACCTGGATGATGGTTGATGGCGAGTGGCAGTGCTACGGCAAAAACGGTGACGCATACGAGAACACATTCTGCTCCAGCAATGGTAAAGAGTACTACGTAGGTGAGGATGGACAGCTTGTTCGTTCCAGCTGGGTTGAGTACGACAGCAGCTACTACTTCGTAAACAGCAGCGGTGCAAAGATTACAAACGACTGGAGATTAACAACTCCGTACGATGATGACAGCGCTGATGAGGATGAGTACTGGTACTACTTAAAGAAAACAACCGGTAAGCCGGCAACAGGCAAACAGTCCAACATCAACGGTCAGATCTACCTCTTCAATAATGAAGGTCAGATGCAGCATGGTTGGGTAGCTGCTACAGATACGAACGGCGCTAAGTTTGTTCAGCTCGATAAAGAAGATGATGAGAAGTCTATGAGCGCAGCAGGAAATGCAGCTGTTTACTACTGCGGCGATGAGGACGACGGACACGCTAAGAAGAATAAGTGGACAAAGACATGGCCTCCGGACAACACATCTGAAGAGGATGATGACAAAGAGTGGTTCTGGTTCGATAAGGACGGTGTACTCTTCAGAAGCGGAGAAAACAAAGGTTCTGCAACAGCATCTGACGCTTGGAAGTACAAACTTGATGAGGGTACTCTTAAGAAAGACACTAATGAATCCACAGGTGTTATCTCCAAGAAGAAAGTTAGCTCCAAGGATTACTGGTCCACAAAGGATGGCGTAATGCTTTCTAAGTTCTACTTAATCAACGATGCTATGTACTACTTCGGTGGATCCGATGATGGTTCCATGAAGACTGGTTCTCAGTCCATTAAGGACAATACTGGTGATACTTATAAGTTCTACTTCTATACAAAAGATCAGGCTGCATCTTACAAGACTCCGGATGGTAAGCACGGTCTTAGCAAGGGCGCTGGTGTAGTTGGTAATCAGGGCAACAAGCTTTACTGGTATGGACTTCCGATTCAGGCTGATGATTACAAGTATCAGGTAGCAACAATTACGATTAATGGTACTGATTACAGCTTCATCGTTAACTCCAATGGTACAATCCAGCACTCTGCAAATACAGAGTATAAGGAAGACGGCGAAGTATTAGTTAAGACTGGCGCTTATACTCAGAAAGACAAAGATGGTAAGGACGTTGTTATTCCGACAACATTCGTAAAAGATGGTCAGGCTAAATATGCTATCGAAGATACAAAGACTATCAAGAAAGATGTTATCGATGTAAATCTTGGAAACTTCTTCCAGTAATATATTCAATAATATCTTGAATTAGAAATTCTAATTGCAAAACGATTTCAGGCAGGGATTATTTCCCTGCCTGATTTTGCTATATGAGTGCTAATTACACAATTCAGGCGAAGATTTTTCTCCATCTGTTTACGTTTATACAAAAATTACGCAAAAAATGGGCAGGAATCACTTCCTGCCCATCATGTTTGCAATTAGAATTTCTAATTTTAATCAATCGCTTGGATTACTTACCCTGAACGAAACCACTCATATCAATGTCAGCAACATTCTTAGATACAGTATCCCAGTTGTTAGCTTCATTGCTGATTGCATACTTGAACTGACCGTTTTCTACAAACTTAGTCTCTGTAGCTTTTCCAGATGCATCCTTAATACCTGTTGCGATTAATACATCGCCATCCTCTTTATACTCAGTGCTCTTGGAGTGCTGAATTGTACCATTGGAGTTAACGATGAAGCTGTAATCTACGCCATCTTTTGCGATTGTAGCTAACTGATATTTGTAATCATCAGCCTGAATAAGCATACCATAGTAGTAAAGCTTGTTGCTCTGGTTACCTACTACACCGGCACCCTTCTTGTATCCATAAGTATCTTTTGTATAGAAGTAGAACTTATAGGAATCACCAGCGTTGTCTTTTACTGTCTGAGAACCAGTCTTCATGGAACCATCATCAGATCCACCGAAGTAGTACATATTGTCATCAATCATGTAGAACTTAGCAAGCATAACACCATCCGGTCTGAACCAGTAATCCTTGGAGTTAACTTTCTTCTTCTCTACGCCAGTAATGCTATCGCCATCATAAACGAGGTCACCCTCTTCGAGTTTATACTTCTGAGCCTTAACAGTAGCGTCAGAACCGGATGCTCTGTAGAGTTTACCGTTCTTGTCAAACCAGAACCACTCTTTATCATCTTCCTCTTCTTCTGTATCGCTCGGAAGCCATGTCTTTAACCATTTATTCTTCTTTGCGTGTCCGTCATCCTCATCACCGCAGTAGTAAACTTCGCTGTCTGCATACTCGCTTAAGAGGATCATATCCTGCTCTTCATCTTCCTTGTCTAACTGAACAAAGTTCTTTGTGGAAGAATCAGAACGAGCTACCCAACCAACCTGCATCTGACCTTCCTCGTTGAAGAGGTAAATCTGACCATTGATGTTGGACTGCTTGCCTGTTGCCGGCTTACCGGTAGCTTTCTTTAAGTAGTACCAG
>ERZ779842.2807-NODE-2807-length-11062-cov-4.082766_pt1 | contig 11062 bp, 11 predicted proteins | sample MGYA00511095_ERZ779842 | MGnify/ENA primary metagenome ERZ779842 (study PRJEB29588, sample SAMEA2154036) | human gut metagenome | biome: human gut; feature: human-associated habitat; material: faeces | place: Denmark | collected 2008/2010 ... | reverse complement strand
CTTCTACAGAGGGTGTCTTTCTTTTGTGCAATATTTTGGATTTGCTCATTTATAGATAAAAGGATATAAGTAAAATATTAAGATGAATTATCTTATTATGAAATAGAAAAAGAGGAATTATTACAAATGAATAATAGTCTATTAGAACGCTATCTTCCAAAAAGCAAAAGAATTCGAATGTTAATTTTGATGGTAGTTGATATATTAGCTATTTGCGTTGCATCATTTTTGGGATTATTTGTTCGATTTGATATGAATATAGAACGTATTCCCAGAGAATATGCGCAGGCATCTGAAAACTATTTATTTTTTTATGTAGTGGCAACAATCGTTGTATTTTTACTATTTAAAATGTACGCAATTATGTGGAGCGTTGCAGGAATTCGTGAGGTTTTATATATCATTGCAGCTTGTGCCACTTCTTCTGTGATTCAGATTACAGGAATGATGTTCCTGGAACATAAAGTGCCAAGAAGTTATTACTTGATTAGTTTCGCTGCGCTTTCCGGAATGGAAATTGTGATTCGTTTATCTTACCGGATTGTTGAGGTATTTACAAACAATCGTTTTGTCAGGAAAACGGGTAAACACGTTATGATTGTCGGTGCAGGTGATTCTGGAGCAGTTATTTTAAAAGAAATGACCACAAGCCGGTACACAGAGGGCACCGCGGTTTGTTTTGTGGATGATGATCCGAATAAAGTAGGAAAGATTTTTAATGGTGTACCGGTAGCCGGAAAGCGTGAGGATATTCCGCAGCTCGTAGAAAAGTATGCGGTAGACACGATTTATGTGGCTATTCCGACTGCATCGGCAGAAAACCGGAAGGAAATTATTGAAATCTGCAAGCAGACGGACTGTGAAGTGAAAACGCTTCCGGGTATTTATCAGTTAATGAATGGTGAAGTCAGTGTATCAAAACTTCGCCACGTAGAAATTGAGGATTTGCTTGGTCGTGATCCGATTCGGGTAAATCTGGACGAGATTATGGGCTATGTCAGCAGAAAAGTCGTCATGGTAACTGGGGGCGGTGGCTCCATTGGCTCCGAACTGTGCAGACAGATTGCGGCACACAATCCAAAACAGTTGATTATTTTTGATATTTATGAAAATAATGCCTATGATATTCAGTTGGAACTGAAAAAGAAATATCCGGAATTGAATCTGGAAGTGAGGATTGGCTCTGTGCGAGACAGTCGTCTGATGTTTAAAATCTTTGAAACATATCATCCGGAGATTGTGTATCATGCGGCGGCTCATAAGCATGTTCCGCTTATGGAAGATAGTCCATGTGAAGCAATCAAGAACAATGCGATTGGTACATACAAGACCGCTTACGCGGCGTTGGTGTATGGCTGCAAACGATTTGTTCTGATTAGTACCGATAAAGCGGTAAATCCGACAAACTGTATGGGGGCCTCCAAACGTCTTTGTGAGATGGTTATTCAGGCGTTTGATCATAAAGTAAAAGAAGGCAAGGCGGATGAACTTCCACAGTTATTTACCCACAGTATGTCTGATATGACGACAAGACCAGAGGTAATTGAGGCGTTAAAACATGCAAAAACAGAGTTTGTAGCAGTACGCTTTGGCAATGTGCTTGGTAGTAATGGCTCTGTTATTCCGCTTTTTAAACGTCAGATTGAAGCTGGTGGACCGGTAACGGTCACGCATCCGGATATCATCCGCTATTTTATGACAATTCCGGAAGCCGTGAGTCTGGTGCTTCAGGCTGGTGCATATGCACATGGTGGGGAGATATTTGTTTTGGATATGGGAAATCCGGTTAAAATTGATACCCTCGCACGAAACCTGATTCGTCTTTCTGGACATCAGCCGGATGTGGATATTAAGATTGAGTATACCGGACTTCGACCAGGCGAAAAATTATATGAAGAAAAGCTTATGGCAGAAGAGGGCCTGAAGAAAACACAAAATAAGCTGATTCATATAGGTTGCCCAATTCCATTTGATATAGAGGAATTTTTGGGACAACTGGAAGGATTAATGGATGCGGCATATAAAAACAAAGAAAATATCAGAGATATTTTAAAAAACGTAGTTTCTACTTATCATCCGGCAGAGTAGTCGGATGAAATTAAAATAAGAAAACGAGGTAGTAAAAATGTTTAAATCAACAGGAATGAAACCACTTGATCAGCATGTATATTTAAGTTCTCCAACTATGCATGGGGAAGAATTTCAGTATATGAAAGAAGCATATGATACAAACTGGATGTCTACCGTTGGTGCTAATATCAATGAGGTAGAAAAAATTGCCTGTGAGAAAATTGGCTGCAAGCATGCAGTGGCTCTTTCAGCAGGAACTGCAGCATTACATATGGCAATCAAATTAGCTGGAATGGATGTATATGGTCAGCCAGAAGTTGGTCATGGAGCACTTGAAGGCAAGAGAGTATTCTGCTCCGATATGACATTTACAGCAACTGTTAACCCAGTGGTATATGAGGGTGGAATTCCAGTATTCATTGATACAGAAAGAGATACCTGGAATATGGATCCTGTTGCTTTAGAGAAAGCATTTGAAATTTATCCAGAAGTCAAAATAGTTGTAGTTGCCCATCTTTACGGAACTCCTGGAAAAGTAGATGAAATCAAGGCTGTGTGTGAAAAATATGATGCTGTGATTGTAGAAGATGCTGCGGAGTCTATGGGAGCTACATATAAGGGGAAGCAGACAGGTGCTTTCGGTACTTATAATTGTATTAGTTTTAATGGAAACAAAATTATTACTGGTTCTTCAGGTGGAATGTTGTTAACCGATCGTGAAGAAGCAGCAAATAAAGTTCGCAAATGGTCTACTCAGGCAAGAGAAAACGCTGCCTGGTATCAGCATGAAGAAGTTGGATACAATTACCGGATGCCCAATGTCATTGCAGGAGTTGTTCGTGGACAGTTCCCACATCTGGAAGAGCATATTGCACAGAAACGTGCGATTTATGAAAAATATAAAGAAGGATTTAAAGGACTTCCAGTATCTATGAATCCATATGATGAGAAGAATTCTGTGCCCAACTTCTGGCTTAGCTGTCTGATTGTAGATCCAGCTGCAATGTGCAAACAGGTTCGTGGAGAACAAGAAGCATTATATATTGCAGAAGTAGGAAAATCCTGTCCAACAGAGATTTTACAGGCAATTGCATCGATTAATGCAGAGGGACGTCCGATCTGGAAACCAATGCATATGCAGCCGATTTACCGGATGAATGGTTTTATTACTAGGCATGGAAGTGGAAGAGCAATGACGAATGCATATATTGTTGGTGAGCGGGAAGATGTTGGAATGGATATTTTTAGTAGAGGATTGTGTCTGCCTAGCGATAATAAGATGACAGGGGAGCAACAAGAGCGGATTATCAAAGTAATCAGACATTGTTTTGAGTAATTTGGAGACAGATATGTGTGAACATAAAAAAGGATTTTATGAAAAATATATTAAACGGTGGCAAGATTTTTTATGTGCGTTATTAGCTTTAGTCATGTTAAGTCCGGTGTTTTTAATAGTTGCAATTTTGGTTAGAGTAAAATTGGGGACGCCAATTATTTTTAAACAAGACAGACCAGGATTGAATGGAACAGTATTTAAATTGTATAAATTTCGGACTATGAGTGATGCGAAAAATGAGAATGGTGAATTACTTCCTGACGAGGAACGACTTGGTCATTTTGGAAAGGTACTTAGAAGCACCAGCCTCGATGAACTGCCAGAGTTGATAAATATCTTACGAGGGGATATGAGTGTTGTGGGACCTCGTCCGCTATTGGTAAGATATCTTACGCGCTATAATGAATATCAGGCAAGGCGACATGAAGTAAGACCAGGATTTACAGGTCTTGCTCAAATACATGGTCGTAATGCGATTAGTTGGGATGAGAAGTTTGATTGGGATGTTAAGTATGTGGATCATATTACATTTTTGGGTGATTGGAGAATCATTTTAAAAACCGTAGTTACAGTAATTAAGCGTGAGGGAATTAATGCGGCGAATGATGCTATAATGCCAGAATTTATGGGGAGTGAAAGGGGAAAATAATTGTGGATTGGTATAGGGTTCGCCATACAATAGGTATGTGTTTATGCTTTAATGCTATTAAAAGGGCAGAATATTTAAAGAAACATGATATTTTTTATCATATTGGAGAAAACTGCATGACTATGTTTCGTAAAATCCCATTATATCCAAAATTGATTTCGATAGGAGATAATGTGTGGATTGCTTCTTCAGTACTGTTTGTCACGCATGATGTTATTCATAGAATGTTAAATAATATGATAACAGGAAAAATATTTCAAGAAAATGTGGGGTGTATTGACATTAAAGATAATGTGTTTATTGGTTCCAATACAACTATTTTACCTAATACGGTAATTGAATCGAATACTATTATAGCAGCAGGAAGCCTTGTAAATCATAGCATTCCAGGAAATGGTGTATATGGGGGGGTGCCAGCAAAATATATTTGTTCATTAGATGATTTTATCAATAAAAGAGAACATATTTGTAAAATAGAGATCAAGCATTGCAGTGAAGGATTGACTGAAGAAACTGTAGCGGAATGTTGGGAACGGGTTATGAAAAACAAAAAGGAGTAGCACAGATGAAAAACCTTGTAATTATAGGGGCTGGAGGATGTGGACGAGAGGTCCTTCAGTGGGCAAAAGATATAAACAGAGTTGAAAAACGCTGGAATATTAAAGGATTTATTGACGATGATTTAGAAGCATTGAACGGAAAAAATTGCAGTGTGCCTATATTATCTATGATTGATGAGTATAAAATAGATGCAGAGGATGAATTTATATGCTGTATTGGAAACAGTAATATTCGTAAAAGGGTTGTTGAAAAGCTAAGAACTAAAGGTGCAGTATTTACTAGACTTGTGCATCCTAATGCCGTAATTGCGGATACTTGTACTCTGGGTAATGGAAGTATTATTTATCCATATGCGTTGATTTCGGATAATGCTGTAATCGGGGAAGGCTGTATTATTAATATGTATTCTTCTGTTGCTCATGATTCTATTTTAGGGGAATATTGTACCATTAGTGCACATTGTGATGTAACAGGAATGTGTGTGCTTGGGGATCGAGTATTTATGGGATCTACATCTCATGTAGTTCCTGCTTCGAGAATTGGCGATGATGTGTATGTATGTGCAGGAAGTACAGTTATGACAAGAATAAGAGCGGGCATGAAAGTGCTTGGAAATCCAGCTAAAATTGTGCGGTTCTAAGTGTTTGGACAGTAGTTAAGAATATGGATTTATTGAGTTTTTAATAAGTTTAAGGAGAGAAGATTATGGATAAATTTTTAGATTTTGTTGCGGAGATAATGGAAATGGATCAGGTAACGATGGATATGCCATATAATGAGGGAAAATGGGATTCTTTTATGATGTTAACTCTTGTTATGGAACTGGAAGCTGAGTATGGCGTGTCTATTCCTATGGAAAAACTTGGAGATGTGAAAGTATTAGCTGATTTGTATGAATTTGTAAAATAAAATGTTTTTTAACATAATAGTGTTGTTCATTTTTTGAGGAGATAGTAATTAAAAATGTCTAGTTCTAATAAAAAAGTAGCATTGTTGTCAAATATAACTGTTGGTTTGATTGCAAGTAAGCTACATAAAAAATATGAGTTCTATTTGCCAGAAGGGTTTGACACCTGGGTGCAGGAGGTAATTAATCCAGATGCAGGCCTTTATAGTATGGACATTGATGCAGTGATTGTTTTGCTAGATGGTACGGAGGCGCGTGCATGGAAAAATATAGAAAAGGGAATGGAGCGAATTACCTTATGGAAGCAGGCAGTAGCAGCTTTAATAGGTCGAATGACGGATATTCCAATTTTTATATCAACCATTGATGTGCGTGAGAATAGAATTAAATCTCTTTCAGAACGAAAATATAAATATGAACTTGAAAATGAATGGTATCAGTATGTTCAGAGATTAGTAGAACAAAGAAATAATCTTTATTTGTTTGATCTTGCAGACAAAATAGCTGAAATTGGACGCAAGCAGTTTTATTCGGATAAAATGTGGTATATGAGTAATATGCCGTATTCTAGAGATGGACTTAATACTGTAACAGCAGAAATTACGAGCATAATTGATTCCATATTTAATGCTAGAAAGAAAATGATTGTACTAGATCTTGATAATACGTTATGGGGGGGAGTTATTGGAGAAGATGGAATAGAGGGAATAGAACTTTCTGATCATAAAGAAGGACAGCGATATTATGATTTTCAAAGACAACTTCTTGAAATGAAAAACAGAGGTATTGTTTTAGCACTTAATAGTAAAAACAATCAAGAAGAGGCAGAAAAAGCTATACAGGAGCATCCGGCAATGCTTCTTCGCGATAATGATTTTGTGTGTCGCAAGATTAACTGGGAGAATAAGGCAACAAATTTGAAAGCAATGGAAGCAGAACTCAATTTAACCGAGGGGGGGATTATTTTTATAGATGATAATCCAATAGAACGGGAAACGGTTAAGGGCGAATGTCCAGAGGCTTATGTTCCAGAATTCCCGTCAGATACTACAGAACTAATTGGTTTTGCTGAGAATATTTGGTTTGATTACTGTCGTCCGCTTCGAGTCCTTGGTGAGGATTTGAGAAAGACTGAGATGTACCAGAGCGAGCAAAGGCGTAAGCAGGAAATGGGAAATAGTCTTAATCTTGATGAATATATTACAAAATTGGAAATCATTGTTGATATTCATAGAATGACTCCAGGAGAATTAGACAGGGTATCTCAGTTGATAAGTAAAACAAATCAGTTCAATTTGACAACGAAACGATATTCAAAATCTGAAATTGAGAAAATTGCGGGAAATCCAGATAATGCTGTTTATGTTGTGTGTAGTTCTGATAAATATGGAGACAATGGTTTAATTAGTGTAATTATCTTGATAGGGAAAGAAAAAGATATACTGATTGATACTTTCCTTATGTCGTGCCGAGTAATGGGGAGAAAGTTGGAAGAAGTCATTATTAATGAATTGGCTTCAAAATATAAAAAGAAGATGATTGGAGAGTATATACCAACGAAAAAAAATGCGCCGGTTAAGGAATTATATGATAAACTTGGTTTTGTTTTTGTTGCGGAGAATGATGGTTGCAAGAAATATGAGTTAGATGCAACTAAATATAATAAAAAAGAATTTGGTATATACAAGGCAGTGAAATTAGAGGATTAAAACCATGAAAATTAATCATATAGGATATGCAATAAAGAGAATAGACAGGGCGATAAATGCGTTTGAAAAATTGGGATTTAGTTTTGGATCAATTGTGGATGATACAGATCGTAATGTTAAGATTGTGTTTGGAGAAAAAGATGGATATAAGATTGAATTAGTATGTCCGCTGGATAGAAATTGTAAATCTCCGGTTGATCAATATTTAGTCAGTACACTTGGCACGCCGTATCATATTTGTTATGAGAGCGAGGAATTTGATTGTGATATTGAAAATTTGAAAAAGCAAGGGTTTAAGGTAGTGATTGAACCTAAATCTGCTGTGGCATTTGCAGGGAAAAGAGTTGTGTTTATGGCTAATATTGGCTTTGGATTAATGGAGATTGTGGAAAAGTAACGGAGGAAAGTATTTTGCTTAAATTGAAACAAAACTATGCGTCTCTCGAAAGCAGTGCTGATAACCTATATGAGATGACAGAGGAAGATATTGCTCGTATGCATCAAACATTATTGGAAATGTATGATGATTTGTTTGCTGTATGCGAAAAGTATGAAATTAAGATGATTGCTGGTGGTGGAACATCATTGGGAGCTGTTAGGCATAAGGGCTTTATTCCGTGGGACGATGATATGGATCTTAATATGCCGAGAGATGATTATGAAAAATTAATAAAGATATTCGAAAAAGAATTAGGGGATCGATATGTTATGTTGGCCCCGGGATATAAGGGTGGCGCCAATTGTTTTCTTATGCGTATTATGAAAAAAGGTACAACTTTACTTAATATGATTGATGAGAAGTCACCATATCCAACGGGAATATATATTGATATTACCCCTATTGATTATGCACCGGAGAACAGATTAATTCTTCAGCTTAAGGGAATCACTGCAGATTTACTCCGCTTTGTCTCCTATAGTGTTTATTGGAAACAGTATAGAAGCGAGAGTTTAAAAGAGTTTATGATGAATTCACAAGGAAAAACTTATTATAAACTACGAATGACTACAGGAACGATATTTTCGTTTTGGTCTGCAGAGCGGTGGTTTGCAATTTTTGATAAGTTTATAAGGAGTAAAAAAACAAATCATATTACTATTGCAGCAGGACGAGAAAAATATAGAGGAGCGTATTATCCGCTAGATGTTTTTTATCCACCTAAACTGGTGCCGTTTGAGGATAGAAAAATGTATATTGTAAATAAGGAAGATATTTATATGAGTCGGCTCTATGGTGATTATATGAAGATTCCAGATAAGGGAAAACGTGAAAAACATCTTTGTTTGAAGTTGAATTTTGAAAATGATTTGCATTGAATGTATCCATATAGAATTTAGTTGAAAACGATGGTCGTAAGTGCGAGGTGGAGGAAAACGTGAGGGAATATAATTTTAAAGACGATTTTTTGAGGATAAAATAAATTTAGGAGTGATTTTTGAAATGAATGTAGCATTGATATTTGCTGGTGGTGTTGGCTCAAGAATGAAAGGAAAAAAACGTCCTAAACAATTTCTGGAATTAAATGGGAAACCTATTATTATTCATACAATAGAACATTTTGACGAACATCCAGAAATTGACGGTATTATAGTTGTTTGCATAGATGGATGGATTGAATTTTTGCAAGAAAAGTTAAAAAAGTTTAATATAAAAAAAGTAATAAAAATTATTCCGGGCGGCAATACTGGTCAAGAGTCAATCCGAAATGGTTTATTTGCATTGAGGGATTATTTGGAAAATATTGAAAATACCGTTGTACTGATCCATGACGGTGTTCGCCCGTTAATTGATGCTAAACTGATAAGTGATAATATTGAATGTGTAAAGAAAAACGGAAATGCAATAACGGTTGTTCCAGCGGTGGAAACTATTATAGAAACAGATAATTTTGGAAATATTATAAAGGTGGCTGATCGGAGTCACTGTAAGATGGCAAGAGCACCGCAAAGTTTTTATCTTAAAGATATTCTTTACGCACATGAACAATCTCAAAAAGATAATTTGGAAGAAATGATAGACTCAGCAATGCTTATGCAACATTATGGAGCGGTACTTCATACAGTTTTAGGCCCTGTCGAAAATATAAAAATTACAACGCCTATGGATTACCATATATTTCGTGCGTTGGTTATGGCAAGAGAAAATGAACAGTTTGGCGAAGGAGACTTATAGTGAACGAAACAATCAAGGCGGATATTCAGAATGTCTTAAATAGTAAATATATAGACTGGATAAAATTAAAAAATTGTAATTTTTTTATTACTGGAGCAACAGGATTAGTGGCTTCACTTTTGGTAAAAACATTAGCGACGCAAAAGAAGAAAGCGCATGATGGTGGTAAGATTTACATTCTTGTGAGATCAGAGGAAAAAGCTAAATCTATTTATGAAGATCTAATTGGAGATTCTATTATATTGATACAAGGAGATGTAAGAGAAAAATTTACCATAGGTGATCATATTGATTATGTTATTCATGCTGCCAGTATTACAACTTCGAAATATATGGTCACAAATCCTGTAGAGACGTTGATGACATCTATTTTGGGGACATATAATACACTTGAATTTGCTAAAGAACATGGCGTAAAGGGGTACATATATATATCATCCATGGAGGTTTACGGAGTAACAGATGTATCACAAAATCCTATTACAGAGGATAAACTGGGATACCTAGATGTATTGAATGTACGAAGCTCATATTCCGAAGGAAAAAGAGCTTGTGAAAATATGTGTGTATCTTATTTTAAAGAATATGCCCTCCCAATAAAAATTGCACGGTTAGCACAAATATTTGGTGCTGGTGTAAGAAAAGATGAAACAAAGGTATTTGCATCTTTCGCAAAGAGTGCTTTAATGGGGCAGGATATTGTGTTACATACAAATGGCGAAACTATGGGAAATTATTGCTATACTAGTGATTGCGTAGGTGCGTTGCTGTGTCTTCTTACTAAAGGAAATGAAGGGGAGAGTTATAATATTGTTAATGAGGATAATTCTATGGAAATTAAAAATATGGCAAAATTAGTTGCTAAGACATTAAGTTTTGGAAAATCCAAAGTAATTTTTGATATACCAGAAAATCAAATGTTATATGGGTATGCACCGGAAACGAAATTGAGATTATGCGGAGATAAAATTAGACGATTAGGATGGATTCCAACGGTAAGCCTTACTGAAATGTATGAGCGTATGGTCGATGGATGGAAATAAAAGGTATATTTAAGATTAATGCGTCAAATGTTTGAGTCATAAGAATCAATATAGAAGTTTATATTGAATAGGATGAATAGGGTCTATTGAATGCGAAATTATTCTTCGATGAAGTATTGTGTTTCAGATTTCAATGGGAGATGGATGGAGGATGATAGCAATGCGCATGATTGAGAATAATATTGATAGAATATGGGAAAAAATTAAAGATTATAAATACATTTCATTTGATATTTTTGATACATTGGTTAAGAGAAATATTTCATCGCCAAAAGATGTATTTGATATAGTTTCGAACCATTCAAAATCGATAATAACAATGGATGAAGGATTATTAGATTTTCCATTTAAAAGAATTCAGGCTGAAAAAAAAGCAAGAAAAGATAAATCAGGGACAGAAATCACCCTGCAAGATATATATAATGAGATTAATATTGAGTTAGAAGATAAAAATTATTTGATGAAATGTGAGATTGAAACAGAATATCAAGTATGCGTTCCTAATTTTTTAATAAAGCGCTTATATGATAGATGTATTAATTCAGGAAAACGGGTATTGATAACTTCTGATATGTATTTACCAGAATGCGTCATAAGTAAAATTTTACAGCAAT
>ERZ779842.2804-NODE-2804-length-11064-cov-3.955491_pt1 | contig 11064 bp, 8 predicted proteins | sample MGYA00511095_ERZ779842 | MGnify/ENA primary metagenome ERZ779842 (study PRJEB29588, sample SAMEA2154036) | human gut metagenome | biome: human gut; feature: human-associated habitat; material: faeces | place: Denmark | collected 2008/2010 ... | reverse complement strand
CGGGGAGAATTTCGTATGTACCGATCAGTGATGAAGATCTTGCACCTTATGAACCGCCTGTTCGCAAGAAGCATAAAGGATTAAAAATTACAGGAATCGCAGTGGCAATGGTTATTGTAAGTGCCGGAGCCGCATATGCAGGTATGTCATATTATTATTCGGATAAATTCTTTGAAGGAACATCGATCAATGGCATTGACTGTTCAGGTAAAACTGCTTATGAGGCAGAACAGAAGCTTGCGAAGACAGTAGAGAACTATTCCATAGAGGTTGATTCCAGAAATCTGGATCCGCAGACGATCAGCGGAGATCAGATCGGCTATAGTTATGTTTCTGATGGAAGTGTTCTGAAACTTCTGAAAGATCAGAAACCTTATGAATGGATCAGAGGTTTTTTTGAAAAGAAGAGCTATACAGCCGCTGAGAACACGACTTACGATAAAGAAAAGCTGAAAAAACAGGTGAAGGCACTTAACTGTGCACAGAAAGAGAATCAGGTAGCTCCTGAGAATGCATATGTCGCATATGGAGATTCGCAGTTTGAGATTGTTCCGGAGACAGAGGGAAGTAAGCTGGATTTGAAAAATGCTTATAACGTGCTTTCGGAAGCTGTTTCGGGAAATAAAACTTCGGTTGATTTCGACAGTGAGCCGGACGTGTATGTAAAAGCAGATATCACCAGCGACAATCCGGATCTGCAGGCGTCTCTTAATGCATGTAACAATTTCACAAAAGCAAGCATTACGTATACTTTTGGAGATGAAACGGAAACCCTGGATGGAAATACGATCAAGGACTGGCTGAATTTTGATGAAAAAGGACAGCTGATCATGGATGATACATCTTTCAGACAGCACATCGCAGATTATGTGGCGCAGCTTGCAGCGGCCCATGATACGGTGGGAACTGAAAGAGAGTTCCAGACAACAAGTGGGAGAACTGTCAGTGTATACGGTTCTGCATATGGATGGCAGATAGACCAGGCTTCAGAGGTTGCACAGCTGACACAGGAAATCCAGTCAGGGACACAGACAACCAGAGAGCCGGTTTATTCTATGACAGCCAATGCACATGGTTACAATGATATAGGAAATACTTATATTGAAGTGGATCTGTCCGAACAGCATATGTATTTCTACCAGAACGGAGAAGATATCTTTGAGTCAGATATTGTTTCCGGTGATATGAGATATTCTGACCGTCAGACTCCGGCCGGTATTTATACGATTTATTATAAGAAGAGCCCGGATGTGCTCAGAGGTAAACAGCTGGCAAACGGTAAATACGAATATGAACAGCCGGTAACGTACTGGATGCCGTTTAATGGCGGTATTGGTTTCCACGATGCAAACTGGCAGCCATACTTTGGTGGAGATCGTTTCATGGAAGGCGGTTCGCATGGATGTATCAATATGCCGCCGGAGAAAGCAGCAGAACTTTATAATATTATTGACTGCAATATTCCAATCGTATGTTTCTATTAATATTGATCAGGAATTACTTTTCTTTAATCTTTTAATTGGAGGCATTGAACAGTTTTCTGAAAAATAAAAACAGGTATGGATATTCCGGGATCATTGTATACGAAACAATAGTCCCGGATTTCTATAAAAAGAAAAAAGGTTCTGTATGGTAAAATGCAGAAAGAAAGGGGAAGGTTATGAATTTTGATTCTTTAAACATCATACTGACAATTGCCGCTTTCATAGTAGGAATAATGCTTCTGACAGGACATGGGGATATTTTCCTGAAAGGTGGAAACTCGGACATCAGTAAGAAGCTTTATGATGAAGAGAAGATGGCAAAAGCAAGTGGAGTTGCGCTTATTTTGATTGGCGTTGTTTCTGCTATAGATCTTTTTACTACAGCACTGGCCTTTAAAATAGCTTACATAGCAGCACTTCTGATCATTATTGTCGGGCTTGTGTGTTATTTGAGATTAAAATGTAAAAAATAATGAATAAAGCAAGAAGGATCGAGATACGGTAAAATGTGTACGGTCCTTTTTATTTTTATGTATTAGCGTTTTTTTCTGTTTTGTGATAAAATGACATACAGGCCAAAATCCAATTGCCACAGGTAATCTGAAATGAATTTTGGCGGCGTTACTGAGAATGGAGTGAACAGTAAATAAACGAGGAAAAGATAAATTATGGTACTTGAAGAGATTGTGCAGCCTCTGGTAAAATGGTACAGGGATAATAAGAGGATTCTTCCATGGAGAGATAAGGACAATGCTTATTATACATGGGTGTCGGAGATTATGCTGCAGCAAACCAGAGTGGAGGCAGTGAAACCCTATTTTCAGAGATTTATCACAGAACTCCCGGATATTCAGTCACTGGCGGAATGTCCTGAAGAGAAACTTCTGAAGTTATGGGAGGGACTGGGATATTATAACCGCGTTCGGAACATGCAGGAAGCGGCGAAAACTGTAAAAGATGAATATAATGGCAGACTGCCTGAAGATTATCAGGCACTTTTGTCGTTAAAGGGAATAGGAAGTTATACAGCCGGTGCCATTGCATCGATCGCATATGGGGAAAAGGTTCCGGCTGTAGACGGGAATGTACTGCGTGTGATTTCCAGAATTACAGAGAGTACGGAAGACATCAGCCGGCAGTCTGTCCGCAGAAAAATAGAACAGCAGGTTTCGCAGATCATGCCCTCAGATTGTCCGGGAGACTTTAATCAGGCACTGATGGAACTGGGAGCTGTGATATGTGTTCCCAACGGTCAGGCGAAATGTGCAGAATGTCCGATTGCATTTACCTGTCTGGCTCACAGACATGATAAAGCGGATATGATTCCTGTAAAAGCACCTAAGAAAGCCAGAACACAGGACAACAGGACTGTGTTTATCATTCAGGACGGAGAATGCACAGCTATCAGGAAAAGACCTGAGAAAGGACTTTTGGCAGGCTTATATGAACTGCCAAATACTCAGGGACATTTAAAAAGCGAAGATGCGCTTTTGTACGTAAAAGAGTTGGGACTTGATCCATTATATATAGAAGAACTTCCGCCTGCGAAACATATTTTCTCCCATATTGAATGGAGAATGCAGGCATACAGAATAAAGGTATCATCCCTAAAGACAACACAGGATAAAGAACTCATTTTTGTAAGTAAAGAACAGTCAGGTAAACAATACGCAATTCCATCTGCTTTTGGAGCGTATGCAAAGTATATCAAGGAGGAAACAAGATGAAACTGTTAAGTATTGCGATTCCATGTTATAATTCCCAGGATTATATGGAGAGTTGTATAGAGTCATTACTGGTGGGAGGAGAAGAAGTAGAGATTCTTATAGTAGATGACGGATCTTCTGACAGAACTGCTGAGATTGCAGATGACTATGCCAGGAAATATCCGACAATTGTAAAGGCAATCCATCAGGAAAATGGTGGTCATGGAGAAGCTGTCAATGCAGGGATCAGAAATGCTACAGGATTGTATTTCAAGGTAGTGGACAGTGATGACTGGGTAAATAAAGAAGCGTATGTACAGATTTTGAAAACTTTATATGAACTGCTCAGAGGTCCACAGACAGTTGACCTTCTGATCAGTAATTTTGTATATGAGAAACAGGGCGCAACCCGTAAGAAAATCATGCAGTACCGCAAATGCCTGCCGCAGGACAGAATATTTGGATGGGAAGAAGTGAAACATATGCCGAAAGGTAAATATCTTCTGATGCACTCCATGATCTATCGTACAAAACTGCTTCATGAATGCAATCTGGAACTGCCGAAGCATACATTTTATGTAGATAATCTATTTGCTTTTGAACCTCTTCCGTATGTAAAGAATCTGTATTATCTGGATGTGAATTTCTACCGTTATTTTATCGGGAGAGATGACCAGTCTGTAAATGAGAAAGTGATGATCAAACGTATTGACCAGCAGATCCGGGTAAACAAACTCATGGTAGATGCATATATCAACTGTAAAAATACAAATAAGCAGTTGAAAGCGTATATGTTCAGCTATCTGGATATTATTACAACTATTTCTTCCATTATGCTGATACGTGCCAATACAGAAGAGTCCCTTCAGAAGAAGAAAGAACTTCTGGAATATATCAGGACAGAGAATAAACAGGTATACAGAAAACTGCGTCACAGTCTTTTCGGAAGAGTCATGAACCTTCCGGGAAGAGGTGGAAGAAAAATGTCAGTGGCAGCCTACAAGATTAGCCAGAAATTTTATGGATTTAACTGATGTGCTCTAAATAGCAGAAAATTGTTATAACTGCAAAAAGCAGAATCTCTGAAAGACAAAATGTATTTCAAAGATTCTGCTTTTATTTTAAATCTTTTTAGTTTTCACTTTTTTTTCTTTTTACTTCTCCGAAGCACCGTCCGGTCCATCTTCTGTCTGCGGATCCCAATGGTCGTTGTTTCCCGGAAGATGATATTTTCCAGTTTTTCTCTGTCTTCTTCCATGCAGATCACATTCAGCTGCCACCCAGGGCGGTTTTTCTTCATGTATACAGGGGTGTAATGCACATCTCTTGCACCGGCTTCCATCAGTGCACCGAGAACATAGCCAAGCTGTTCACCGGTACTGTCGTCGATGTTGGCTTCCAGTTTACAGATCTTATCTTCCTGTTTCTCTTCCGTCTCGATCAGCATCGCGCGAAGGATACCCGGACACTCGTATTTGCGTTTTCCGGCGCCGATTCCCACATTGAGGATGCGGAATGTCTCCGGAAGTGTTTCTTCTGTGCGGACTGCTGCCGCAAAAGCTGCTCCGGTCGGAGTTACCAGTTCTCCTTCCACCTGTGTCATCCTGAGTTTCAGACCGCTGTCCTGGATAATATTAGTAACTGCCGGAACCGGAACCGGAAGGATGCCATGCTGGCAGCGCACGGTTCCCTTTCCCTCACAAAGAAACGGAACGATTACACCATCCACCTGCAAACTGTCCATACAGACCGCAGCTGCAACAATATCCACGATAGAATCCACGGCTCCCACCTCATGAAAATGCACCTGATCTTCCGGTACATTGTGTGCCTTCGCCTCCGCTTTCGCCAGAATCCGGAAAATATCTTTTGCCAGTTCTTTCGCCGTATCCGTCATATCACACCGGTCAATGATCGGGAAAATATCTCCCAGTCCGCGATGTTCGTGATGATGATGGCGATGCTCCTCATGTCCAGTTTCTTCCTGTGTATGTATCACTTCCGCCTGCGCCGGATCATGATGATGGTCGTCTGTATGTATGTGATCATGGTAATGCTCATGGCCGTGATGATGAGCATGGTCATGCGTATGGCTGTGTCCGTGAAGATACTCCATATCATGATCGTGATTTTCATGCTCCACATCCAGTTTTACCAGGAAATCCCAGGCGTCGATTCCTGACTTTTTCACCTGTTTTAATTCATAAGAAAATCCTTCCACCGGCATATGATCCAACACACAAAACAGCGGTGTCCGGTCTTTCATAAGACCGGACAGTGCCGCAACTGTCATATCTCCGCTGATTCCCGAATAACATTCCAAATATAATTTCTGTCCCATTTCCCTGTTTCCCCTGCCTGATTTCTTTTACTTTTAAAACGCTTCCGATGAACAAACTTCGTTTGTTCTGGCTCGCTAACGCTCATTATTTCGTGATTTCATCACTCCATAATTTCGCCGTTCGCCAAGAGTGAGCAAGCTCCCTCTGACTCTCTTGCGCTCATTATATCATGAAATAATATATTTCTGTATTCTTAATTTCTGTATTCTCTGTGTTTTCCGCTATTCCATCATATTCTCAATAAAAATTCCATATCCTTTTGTCGGATCATTGACAAACACATGGGTTATCGCTCCGATCAGTTTCCCGTTCTGCAGTACAGGGGAACCGCTCATTCCCTGGACAATTCCACCGGTTCGGGAGAGAAGATCATCATCCGTGATTCGCAGGACAAAACATTTATTGGTATCTCTTGCATTGCTGTCGATCTCAAGAATCTCACACTGATATTCCCGGATTCCATCACCGATATCACAGCGGATCTCCGCTTTTCCTGTCTGAATCTCCTGTTTGAGTCCTGTCGGTATCTTTTTCATGGATTCTGAATATTTTCCGGGTTCCAGCTGACCACGGATACCATACTGAGAATTCCCACATATCGTTCCGATCCGGTTTTCTTCCCTGTAATTGATCACACCCCGAAGTTCCCCCGGTGTACCGGCCGTACCTTTACGGATGGAAAGAATATCTGCACGGTAAAGATCACCGTCGGATATTTCCAGCCTTTCTCCCGTGTCTGCGTCACTGATTCCATGACCAAGTGCTCCAAATGTTCCGTTCGGCTCCACATACGTAAGTGTTCCGATCCCCTGAATATTATCCCTCACCCAGATACCGAGTTTATAGGAACCGTCTTCAGTCTCCACCGGTGTCATCTCCAGCTTTATCGTCTCCTGGTGGCGGATCACCTGCAGTTCCATCGGTTCTCCCTGATTCTCTCTTACCAGCTGCATCAGCTGCCTTTTCCCTGTAAGTACTTTCCCATCGATCTCACAGATATAATCTCCCGACTGGATAATATGTTCTGCCGGTGTCCTGCGGATTCCTTCCCGATCCGTGATCTCACCACTGTCAATCACAAGAACACCTTTCGTCTCCATATAGATCCCCACAGGCGACCCACTGACCAGCACTTCCTGCTTTTCCACCGTATGAACCTTAATGGTTTTCAGCGGCAGCACTCCCAGCCATTTGCAGCGAATCTGATAACTTCCATTTTGTGAAACTTCCACCGTTTCATCGTAAGAAATCAGTGGTTCCTGAAAAAATGTTTCCCAGTCCGTCTCTTCGTCTGCGTAGACAAATATTTCATCCGGTATGTGATCCTTCATAGTTCCATATATTAATATAAACAGGCTCAGCAGCGTCCCCACCAGAGCGTACCACAAAAATTTTCGATATTTTTTCTGTTTTTCCTGCAAGTTTCCGCCACATCCTTTCGTTTTGTCTTCTCCGTTAGTATGTGACAAACCATTTATTTCACACTTGCAGTTTTTTGTTGTTTTTCATTATTTATCCAGCAGCTTTGAGAATTCTTTCTCAGACATTGGTTTATAATAGTAATATCCCTGCAGATAATCACAGCCGTGGGTACATAAGAACTCACTTTGCTGTTTATTTTCAATTCCCTCTGCTACAACCTTCATTCCCATTCGATGTGCCATATCGATAATTGATATTACAATTGCATCTCTCTTTGGATCCTTTCCGATTTTTTTAACAAACCCCATATCCATTTTCAATGTAATCCCGTACAGTCTCAAATGTAGAAATTCCGGTTCCAAAATCATCCAGAAAAATCTGAACGCCCTCTTTTCTCAGACGTTTCAGAAATTCTTCTCCCTCTTTGCTGATAATTGTGTATGCAGATTCTATAATTTCATAACGGAAATATTGTTTTGGTACTTTTGTTTCCTGAAGCTCTGTACAGATCCGCTCCATCAACCGGCTGTTCATCAGATCCATACGGGAAAGATTGACCGCTACCGGAATCATTCGTTTCCCTTTGTGATAGCGTTCTTCCTGGAACCTGCGGACCGTTTGATCTATATAGGTGTCCAGTTTTGTAATATAACCACTGTCTTCCAGTTCCGGCACAAAAACGGACGGGATCATCGGTTCTTCACCTGAACTGTTCCAACGAACCAGTGCTTCTGCCGATACGATCTGTCCTGTTTTCCCCTCCACGACCGGTTGATAACATACCACAAACTCTTCCTGTTCCAATGCCTTTTCCAGATTCAGAAGTGCCAGGTTCTTCTGTTCGTATTCTGTCCTCATATCTTCCTGATAGATCGCATATGGCTGCACATATTGATTGGAAATTTTATTTTTGGCCATTTTGGCCAGATCGCACATCTGAGAAACATCCAGCTTGCATTGCTTGGGAATATAGTAAATACCACAGCGTCCGTATATTTCCACCTGTTCTTCCCCGATTTTCACCTGATACTGCAGAAGTTTTCCCAGTGCCGCAGGTTCCAGATTTTTTGCATCAACAAGTGCCTGAAAACGATCTGCAGCCACACGCCCCAGTGCCAGTGGACGGAGCGTACTGTTCTGGATCCGGTCCATATAAGAGCGGATGATTCTATCACCGTTTTCGTATCCATAGACATCATTCAGGCCGGAAAACTTGCGGATATTAAAATAAATAATCGCAAATTGATACCGGTCTGCATTCTTTTTTAAAATATTTTCTGTCTTTCTGACAAATCCGTCACGGTTCAGATAATCGGTAAGTCGATCTTTTTCCATTTCCACTGTCCGGTCTTCCACTGCGATCAGCACTTCCCGATATTCTTTATCCAGCCACTGGTAGGTATATCGTTCCGCTCCCCGGTCAGCATTGTACACTGTAAAAGAATATGTCCCTGCCACCTGCAGATTTTCTTCCATAGTATTCAAACTGGCAGAGGTTCGAAACCATTCTCTGCTCTTTTCCTGTATACATTTTTCACTGAGTTCACGAATGAATCCTTCATACTCTAGCGGACTGTCACATGGGATTTCCGTGTTCTCAAACGTATGTTTTCGAACAAATACTGTATTTTCCTGAATATCCAGTACAGCGATCATCCGGTATTTATCCCTGAGCAACATATGAGTCATCACACGATTAATATAAGGAATCGTATCATTTCGCCAGATTGCGCAACACTCAACGGTGTGATCCACCGGATGTTCGAACATTTCTATATTAACGGTATAACAGGTAATGTATTTTCCTTTTCGAAACCGATATCCAAGCTGTATGTGCCTCTGCCCCGTCTGGAAAATACGCAATAGTTCCTCTTTCAAAAATGTTCTGCGAAATTTCTTCTCTTCCTCATCATCCAGAATATAGGGATAAATCTGTTTTTGCAGCCAGTGCGTCACGCCGCCCGGACGTCCTGTCTCATCCTCCCAGCAGGCTTTTTCCGGATTTTTCACTTCCCGGACAATATTGTCGGTAATATTAATATAAAACCCATATTGATCCCCGTCTTCACCTGTCATCAGTCGCTGGATCCGCTTTTCATATGGTGTTTCTTTTAAGGATCCCTCCATGGTATTCCACCTGCCTTTTGTTTCTTTTGTTTCTTCTTTTTCTTATATCTCTTCCTTTTTCTTTCGTGCCAGTTCTTTCATCTCTTTTGCACTTTCCATCGTGTGTTCCGTAATCTGCGCACCACCAAGAATCCTTGCGATCTCTAACGCTGAATCTTCCTCATTCAACAGACGGATCTGTGTTCTTGTTATCTGATGGTCTGTCTTTTTCGCAATCTCAAAATGCTCATCTGCCATCGCTGCGATCTGCGGAAGATGGGTAATACAGATCACCTGATGATTTCTTCCGATCACTGCCATCTTCTCCGACACTTTCTGCGCCGTTCTTCCGCTGATACCGGTATCGATCTCATCGAAGATCAATGTCTCCGTCTCATCCTTATCCGCAAGAATCGTCTTGATTGCCAGCATAATACGGGAAAGTTCACCGCCGGATACCACTTTCGCCAGTGGTCGCAGCGGTTCTCCGGGATTCGTGGAAATAGTAAAACAGATTTTGTCATTTCCGTTTGCCGTGTAATGCTCTGTCGTTTCGAAATCAATCTCAAATTTCACATCCAGAAAATTCAGATCCATCAGAGCCTGCTTCACCTGTTCTGTAAAACGCTGTGCCGCTTCCTTTCGGATGACAGTGAGGTTTTCTGCTTCTTTTTGCAGCTGTTTTTTGCAGGCGGCAAAACGGCTTTTTCGCTCCGCCAGGTATCCTTCGTAGTTTTCAAGTACTGCAAAACGCTGCTTCTTTTCTTCACAGTATGCCTGGATCTTCTCGATCGTATCACCGTATTTCGTCTTCAGATGGTTGATCAGATCAAGCCGCTCCTCTGTCTTTTTCAGCGTTTCTTCATCGACATCCAGCTCATCTGCATATCCGGAGATTTCCCGGTTAAAATCATTTAAAAGGCTGTCCACATCCATCAGTTGGTCATAAAGTGCCTTCAGATCCGAATCGTACTCTGACACGGATGCAAGGCTTCGAAGAGCACGCCCGATCGCTTCTGATGCTCCGCCGGATGCACAGAGCTGATGTGCCTCCAGGACCGATTCCAGGATCTCTTTTCCGTTTGCCAGTCTCTTATAATCGTCCTCCAGTGCCTCATCTTCCCCTTTTTGCAGGGCAGCTTCTTCGATCTCACCAATCTCAAAGCTTAAAAAATCCATCTCTTTTGCTCTGGTGGCATTGTCCAGCTGTGCCTGCTGCAGTTCCTTTTTCAGTTCGCCGTATTCCTGATAGCGGGCTTTATATTTTTCTTTTGCCAGAGCCAGCTTTTCTCCTGCAAAATCATCGAGCAGTTCCAGATGTTTGCGAATATGTAAAAGAGACTGATTCTCATGCTGACCATGGATGTCGATCAGCAGTGTACCGGCTTTTCTGACCATGGAAACCGGAACAGTCTCTCCATTGATCTTGCTGGTCGTCCGCCCCTTTGACAGCCGCCGGCTGATGATCACCTCACCATCTTCCACCGGGATCTCCAGCTCCAGAAGTGCCTGTCGCTGTTCTTCATTTTCAATCACAAAAACAAGCTCCGAAAGTGCATAATCTGCATCTTCCCTTGCAAACCCCTTAAAATTCTGCAAACCAAGGGCAACGGCGATCGAGCCGAGCAGAATGGATTTTCCCGCTCCTGTCTCACCGCTTAAGATATTGAGTCCCTTTCCGAGACTGATATCTGCCTCTTTGATCAGTGCCATGTTCTTCACATGAATATTTGCCAGCATATTACACTCCCATTTCTTTTAATTATGCAGCGGCGTACCGGCTGCAATGATCTTTTTTATCTTATCCATGACGATCAGTGTCTCATCTACGCTGCGGACAGCACACATGATTGTATCGTCCCCTGCGATACAGCCTGCGATCTCCGGCCATTTCATGGCATCAAGTGCCGCTGCCACTGCCATCGCCATACCTGCCACCGTCTTTACGACCAGTATATTCTGTGCCATATCCATCGCCACAAAGCCATCCCGCAGGATACGGAG
>ERZ779842.2802-NODE-2802-length-11077-cov-3.447287_pt1 | contig 11077 bp, 10 predicted proteins | sample MGYA00511095_ERZ779842 | MGnify/ENA primary metagenome ERZ779842 (study PRJEB29588, sample SAMEA2154036) | human gut metagenome | biome: human gut; feature: human-associated habitat; material: faeces | place: Denmark | collected 2008/2010 ... | reverse complement strand
GGCTGGAACGTGGGCGTCGCCTGGCAGGACGGCCGGATGTTCCACGGCCCCTGCGCCATCCGCATGAATCCGGCCCTGCCGCTCTCCCGCGTGCAGGAAGCCTTTGCCCGGCTGGACAAATACATATTCAACGGCGAGTGGGTGTAAATCTCATTTTCCCTGTAAAAACAGCAAAGAGCCGCCCCGGATGGGGCGGCTCTTTCTGTCTGCCGGAAACAAAAAACCAGAACCACACTGCGCTTTGCAATGCATTCCCGGCCTGAAAACTCACTGACCCTGCTCGTCCACGACCTTCAGGCCCTGGGTCTGCTCGATCTCTGTCAGCATATCCACACGCACCTGATGGCGGCCGCCCTCATACTTGGCGTTCAGCCACTCGTCCACGATCATCTTGGCGGTCTCCACGCCGATGACCCGTGCGCCGAAAGCGATGATGTTGGAGTTGTTGTGCTGCTTGCTCATGCGGGCGGAATAGGGCTCGCTGCACACGCAGGCACGCACGCCCTTGACCTTGTTGGCGGCCAGGCTGATGCCCACGCCGGTGCCGCAGATCAGCACACCGCCGTCCACTTCGCCGTTGGCCACCATCTTGCCCACCTTGTAACCGCTGATGGGGTAGTTGAAGCTCTCAGTGCTGTTGGTACCGACGTCGATGACCTCGATGCCCTTGTCCTCCAGATACTTCTTGATCTCTTTCTTCATTTCCACTGCGACGTGGTCGTTGCCAATTGCCAGTTTCATACAGACACACTCCTTATTTTTTAAACAGAGGCACACCGCCGCAGGGTGCAGCGGCACACCGTTGTTTGCGGATCAGATGTTGGTGCTTGCCATGCGGAAATAGGTGTACGGGCGGCCCTTGATGGACACCGACAGCTGGTGGATGTTCTCCGGGCTGGTGCAGCCGGCAAAGCCGCCGTCACCAATGGCGTGCACATCCGCGCCGGTCTCCTTCATCTTCAGGGCGATCAGACGCACGGTGTCGGGGTCAGCGCCCTCCACCGAGCTGTTCAGGAAGGTCATGGCCAGGGTGCCGGGCTTGTAGCGGTGCACATACTGCACCAGCTCCTGGATCATGTGCACGCTGATGCCGTTGCGGCTGCCCGGTGCGGGCAGGTCAATGCAGTCAGCACCGGCGTCGATCAACTGTCGGATGATGTCCTTGGCGTCGTACTGGGCCAGCGGGTCGCCCAGCACCTTTTCGTTGATGCCGTCCTCCCACTTGCCTGCAAAGACGAACAGCTTGTCGCCGTACTTTTCCTTGACCCACTTGGTGCAGGCCACCACGTCCGTGATGGACGTACCGCTGCCGGGGTTGCCGCCCAGGATGACAAAGTCCACCCCCATGTCCACGCACTTCTGCACATGTTCCGGGGTGCACAGCATGCCTTCGCGGCGGTATAGTGCCTTCTTGCCGCCGTCCTCGCTGCCGGCCTTGGGGCAGCCCAGATACACGCCGATGGGGCGCTGGCCGCAGCGGGCCTTGAGCTCCTGATAGGTCAGGCCCTGCAGACCGGGGTTGTTGTCCCAGTTGTCCAGGTCGATGGTGTTCAGCAGCACCATGTCGGAGCCGAAGGCGAACATCAGCTCACTGTTGGTCACGCCGCGCACCAGGCCTGCGCCCGCAAACAGCAGGTGCTGGCCCATGATGACACGGCCCTCGGACTTATAGATGGACTCCTTGAGGTCCATCGGGGTCATCGTTTCAAAGTCGCTCTTGGAAGCGCTGATCAGACGCACGACGTTGCTCATGCCTTTTCTCCCCTCAGCTCCGGGATGATCTCTGCATACGGACGGCCCTTGCCGAACAGGGCGCTGGTGCCCAGGATGAAGCCGTCGGCACCCATGGCGGACAGCTCCTCGATGACCGCCGGGCTGCAGGAGCCGTCGATCATCAGCTTGAAGCCGTACTTTTCCTTCAGCTCTGCCAGCGCACGCACCTTGTTCTTGGTGAACTGGATGAACTTCTGGCCGGCGAACCCGGGGTTGACGGTCATGACCATGACGTAGTCGCAGAGGTTCAGCATCTCTTCCACGGTGGCCAGGCTGGTGTCCGGGTTGATGGCAATGCCGGCTGCGGCGCCGCGGCTCTTGATGTGCGCCAGCGTCTTGACCACATAGCGCTCACTCTCGGGGTGGATGTACACGATGTCGGCACCGGCATCCAGGAACCAGTCCACCTTCTCGCCGGGGTTCTCGATCATCAGGTGCACGTCCACCGGCTTTTTGGTGTACTTGCGGATGGTCTTGAGGTCCATCAGACCCATGGTGATGTTGGGCACAAAGGTGCCGTCCATGATGTCACAGTGGAAGATGTCCACACCGGCTTCGTCCAGCGCCTTGATCTCCTCGGCCAGGCGGCCGTAGTCCGCGCACATCATACTGGGGCAGAGCAGCTTTTCCATTTTGCAGATCCTTTCCTGTCAGGCAGGTAATCGTTTTCCTTTTCCTAAAGATAGCACAGGCCGAAAGCCTTGTCAATAGGTTTCAAAAAAATTATGTAAACGTTTACCCTTTTGCTTGCATTTTCTATTGATTGCTGTATAATGGATGCAGCAGCCCCTCTTTTTGGGGGCATTTCATTTCCTTTTATAAAAGGAGCAAGTCTGTATGTCTGACACAAGCAATCCTCCGTCCATCCGGGACATTGCCGAGATCGCAGGTGTGAGCGTGGCCACGGTTTCCCGCGTCCTGAACAAAAAGGGCAAATACTCCGCCACCACCGAAAAGCGCGTGCTGGCGGTGGTGAACTCCTGCGGCTACATCTCCAACATGTCGGCCAAGAGCCTGCGGGAGGCCCGCTCCCACACGGTAGGGCTCATCGTGCCCAACGTGACCAACGCTTTTTTCTCGCAGCTGGCCTACTCCATTGAAACAGAGCTGTTCCAGCGCAATTATTCGGTGTTCATCTGCAACAGCGGCACCGACGCCGACAAGGAGCGGGATTATTTCCGCACCCTCATCGGCAAATGCGTGGACGGCATCCTGTGCATCAGCGACCTGAACGAGATCCCGTCGGACATTCTGGATCGGGGTGTGCCCATCGTCTGCATCGACCGCCGCCCCGTGGTGGACCGGATGGTGCCCTGGGTGGGCAACGATGACCGGGCCGCTGCTTTTAACGCCACTGAGCTGCTGATCCGGAAAGGCTGCCGCCACATCCTGTTCATTTCCAGCCACCACTCCGCCTACACCCGGTTCGACCGCGACAAAGGCTACCGGCAGGCCCTGGAAGCCCACGGCATCCCGGCGGATGAAAATTATAGCATGCGCCGCCCCGGCATCGACCCCACCCCCATCGAAACGGAAGTGATGGTGTACGACTTTGTGCAGAAGGGCCTGCCGCTGGACGGCATCATCGCTTCCAGTGAACCGGCCGCTCTGGGCACCCTGTATGCCCTCCAGCGGGCCGGGCTGCGGGTGCCGCAGGATGTAAAAATTGTTTCCTTCGACAGCACCCTGTATTCCCTGCTCACCGACCCGCCCCTCACTTCCATTGAGCGCAACCCCCAGAGCATCGCACAGAAAAGCTGTGAGCTGATCTTGCAGATGATGCGCGGCGAACCCCCCGCCGAGACCGAGATCTACATCCCTACCAACCTGGTGGAGCGCGCCTCCACCGACGGCTGATCTCCAAAATCATTTTTCCCCGGGCAGGAACCGCCCCGTGTGCCGTTCCTGCCCGGGTTTTGTTTTACAGATTGGCAAATTCCCGCCGGGATCGCCAGAATGAACAGATTCCGGAACCACCTCATTTCCCGGTATTTTGTTAAAGATTACAAAATGTTATCAAAAACTTTTGAGCAAATAAGCCAAATATTTCCGAAAATCTTTGGGTATTCTTTCGCTTGCGCCAACTTTGGGAATTGTTTATACTACGAATAGGTTTGTAAGGTGCTTGTGAATTCTGCGTCAAGTTTTCACGCACCGATGATTTTAAATCTCTACAGGAGGGACAATACCATGAAAAAGATTTCTCGGCGTAATTTCCTGAAGGGCGCTGCCGTTCTGGGCACCGCCGCTGCCATGACCGCTTGCGGCGGCAGCTCTTCTTCTACCTCCACCGCGGCCTCCACCAGTGCTGCAGCGTCCACCGGTGCTGCTTCCGCAGCAGAAGCCAGCGGCAAGCTGGTCATCTACTCGCCCAACTCGGACACCCAGATCGACTGTACCCTGACCAACGGCTTTATGGTCAAGTACCCCAACATCGAGGTGGAGCTGCAGTCCATGGGCACCGGCGACGTGCTGGCCCGTATCGAGGCCGAAAAAGAGAACCCGCAGGCCGATATCGACTGGGGTGCCATCAACTTCAACTTCTACAAGCAGCACCCCGACCTGTGGGAGTCGTATGTTTCGCCCAACGAGGCCAATCTGGACGAGAACTACCGCAACAACACCGACGGCAACGTGACCTACTGCAACCTGTCCGGCAGCGGCTGCTTCATCCTGAACAATACCCTGCTGAAAGAGCTGGGCGTTGAGGTCAAGGGCTACGCCGACCTGCTGCAGCCGGAGCTGAAGGGCAAGATCGCCATGGGCGACCCCACCGCTTCTTCCAGTGCCTTTGCCGAGCTGACCAACATGCTGCTGGATATGGGCGAGGGCGACACCCCGGCCGACCGCTACATGAGCGATGCCGCATGGGATTACATTGCAAAGTTCATTGACAACATCGACGGCATCGTGCTGTCCAGCTCTTCTCAGGTGTACAAGAACGTCATCGCCGGTGAGTATGCCGTGGGCGTTTCCTATGAGGACCCCGTTGTGCAGGCCATCATCGACAACAAGGACAACCCCGACGCCGACCTGTCGCTGGTGTACCCCGAAGAGGGTGCCGTGTGGCTGCCCGCCGGTGTCGCCATTGTGAAGAACGCCCCCAACATGGACAACGCCAAGCTGTTCGTCGACTATGTGCTGAGCGAGGAAGCCCAGACTGCCCTGTCCAAGACCACCATCCGCGGTACCATGACCTCCATCGCACAGGACTGCCCCGAGATGAAGCCCTTTGAGGAGATCAACGTGGTGTACGAGGATCAGGCTGCTGTGGCAGAGCTGCAGACCGAGATGCTGGAGAAGTGGACCAACCTGCTGACCAAGTAAGCATCTCTCCGCTGAAAAACAAAAAGTAAGGACGATCATTATGAGTGTTTGTATTCGCATCAAGGACGCCGTGAAGAAATACGGCGACAATACGATCATCTCGGATCTGTCGTTGAACATCAAAGAAGGCGAGTTCTTCACCCTTCTCGGCCCCTCCGGCTGCGGAAAAACGACACTTCTGCGTATGATTGCAGGCTTCAACAGCATTGAAGGCGGCGACTTCTACTTCAACGACAAGCGCATCAACGACATCGACCCCTCCAAGCGCAACATCGGCATGGTGTTCCAGAACTACGCCATCTTCCCCCACATGACCGTGCGGGACAACGTTGCCTTTGGTCTGAAGAACCGTAAGGAATCCAAGGAGACCATCCAGAAGGAGACCGACGAGTTCATGAAGCTGATGCACATCAGCGAGTATGCCGACCGCATGCCCGACCAGCTGTCCGGCGGTCAGCAGCAGCGCGTGGCACTGGCCCGCGCCCTGGTGATCAAGCCGGATGTGCTGCTGATGGACGAGCCCCTGTCCAACCTGGACGCCAAGCTGCGCGTGGAGATGCGCACCGTCATCAAGGAGATCCAGCACACGGTGGGCATCACCAATGTGTACGTCACCCACGACCAGGAAGAAGCCATGGCCGTTTCGGACCGTATCGCGGTCATAAACAAGGGCGACATCCAGCAGGTGGGCACCCCCAAGGACATCTATCAACGCCCGGCCAACCTGTTCGTTGCCACCTTCATCGGCCGTTCCAATGTGCTGGACGGTGAGCTGCGCATGGAAAACGGCAAGCCCGTGCTGCACTTCCATGCCGGTGCTTCGATCACGCTGGACAATGTGCGTGCCGAGGAGTGCAAAAACCAGCCCGTCAAGATCTCGGTGCGCCCGGAGGAGTTCATTCTGGACGCCTCCACCGACGCTACCGGCCTGAAGGCCACCGTGGACAGCAGCGTGTTCCTGGGTCTGAATACCCACTACTTTGCCCACACCGACGACGGTGACAAGATCGAGATCATTCAGGAATCCCAGATCGACAGCATCATCCCGGATGGCACGGTCGTCCGTCTCGGCGTCAAGACCGAGAAGATCAACGTGTTTGACGCGGAAGGCAAGCAGAACCTGCTGGAAGGTGTCCGCAACGACAACGCCGTTTAACGGGCAGGAGGCAGTACCATGAAAAAGACCAAAAAGCGGGACATGTGGACGGTTTTGTCCTTTGTGATCCTGCTGTGCTATGCGGTGTTTCTGCTGTACCCCATGCTCAACCTGCTGCGCCAGTCCGTGGTGACCATCGACGGCGCTTTCACGCTGGAGTATTTCCAGAAGTTCTTTGGCAAATCCTATTACCTGATCACCCTGTGGAACTCCTTCAAGGTGTCCATCGCTGTCACCATCATCACGCTGATCATCGGCGTGCCGCTGGCATATCTGTACAATATGTATGAGATCAAGGGCAAGGGCCTTTTGCAGATCATCATCATCCTGTGCAGCATGTCCGCCCCCTTCATCGGTGCCTATTCCTGGATCCTGATGCTGGGCAACTCCGGCATCATCCGCAAGGCCATCAAGTCGGTGCTGGGCATCACCCTGCCAAGCATCTACGGCTTCAACGGCATCCTGCTGGTGCTTTCGCTGCAGCTGTTCCCGCTGGTGTTCCTGTACGTTTCAGGTGCCATGAAGAACATCGACAATTCCCTGCTGGAAGCCGCTGAAAGCATGGGCTGCAAGGGCATCAAGCGTTTTCTGACCGTGATCGTGCCGCTGTGCATGCCCACCATCCTGGCCGCCATGCTGCTGGTGTTCATGCGCGCCTTTGCCGACTTCGGCACCCCGCTGCTGATCGGTCAGGGCTACCGCACCTTCCCGGTGGAGATCTACAACGCCTTCTTCTCGGAGACCACCGGCGGTGACTACGGTTTTGCCTGCGCCACCTCGGTGATCGCCATCGTCATCACCACCGTGGTGTTCCTGGTGCAGAAGTGGTCCTCCAATAAGTTCTCCTTCACCATGAACGCCCTGCATCCGGTGGAGCGCAAAAAGGCCCACGGCCTGCTGAATGTGCTCATCCATCTGTTCACCTATCTGGTGGTGGGCATCGCCTTCCTGCCGCAGGTGTACATCTTCTACGAGTCCTTCCGCAAGACTTCCGGCAAGGCCTTTGTGCCCGGTTACTCGCTGGACAGCTACCGCTCCGCCATGAAGGTGGCCGGCAGCGCCATCAAGAATACCTTCGTCATCGGCATTTCCGCACTGGTGCTCATCATCCTGCTGGCTGTGCTGGTGGCCTACCTGGTCATCCGCCGCAAGAACACCGTGAACAACGTGATCGACGTGATCAGCATGCTGCCCTACATCATCCCCGGCAGCGTGGTGGGCATTGCCCTGATCATGGCCTTCAACCGCAAGCCGCTGATCCTGACCGGTACCATGATCATCATGGTCATCGCACTGGTGATCCGCCGCCTGCCCTACACGATCCGCAGTTCGGTGGCCACCCTGCAGCAGATCCCCATCACGGTGGAGGAAGCCGCCATCTCGCTGGGTTCCTCCAAGGCCAAGACCTTCTTCCAGATCACGGTGCCCATGATGGCAAACGGCATCATTTCCGGTGCCATCCTGAGCTGGGTGACCATCATCACCGAGCTGTCCACCGCCATCTGCCTGTACACCGTGCGCACCCAGACTTTGACGCTGGCCATTTACACCTATGTGTCCCGCGGCAACGACGGTATCGCCGCAGCACTGGCCACCATCCTGTCGCTGACAACGGTGGTCTCGCTGCTGCTCTTCATGAAGCTGTCCAAGTCCAAGGACGTCACCCTGTAACAGCTCCAACCTCAAACAAAAAGCTCCGTTCCCTTTTGGGGGAACGGAGCTTTTTTCGTCCGGATCAGGCAAAGACCGCCACGATCACCTGCATGGCCACGCCCACAAAGGCACCGGCGGCCCAGGTGAGGCCGGTGATGAACAGGTTCTGCTTCCAGGAGGGGTTGGCGCGCCACAGCACGGCCAGGCCTACACCGGCACCGGTGCACAGACCGGCAACGGCAGAACCAAAACTGATCGCACCTTCCAGGAAGAGCTGCGTGATCAGGATAGAAGCTGCACAGTTCGGAATCAGCCCAAGCAGTGCAGTCAGAAACGGCTGGAAGACAGTCCCGCCAAGCAGGGCTTTCGAGAGTGATTCCAGCCCGATCCCTTCGAGCAGAAGATTCAGAACGGCATTGAACACAAGGATAAAAGCAAAAAGCTTTAACGTGTGATTCAGTGCCGGCCTTATAATACCGTGATGATCGTGACATCCGCAGTGGTCACAGAGATCCTCGACGTGTTTCTGAGGATGTCTCCATCTGTTCCAGATAAAATCAACCAGATATCCGGCAGGAATGGCGATGATCAGTTTGGCGAGCAGAAGCTTTCCGACCACACCGGCCCGATCCGGATGTGCAAGAAGGATCAGGATCGCTTCATCCGAAGTGGATAAGTATACAGCAATCAAGGTTCCGACTGTGACAATGCCTCCGCAGTAAAGGCTTGAGATCAGAGTGGAAAATCCACACTGAGGGATGCAGCCAAGCAGGGATGCGATGGCCGGTCCGCCTTTTTTGTGCTGAAAGAAATGCGTCAGCCGGTTACTGGAATAGTGTTCGAGGGCTTCCAGGATCAGAAAAGCTACAAATAAAAAGGGAAGCATGCGAAGACTGTCAAGCAGTGCGTCCAGTGCAGCATCCAGAAATAAAGTTGCATTCATATGATATCTCCCATATTCAGGTTATGTTTCTGAGTTACCGGGTATCCGACGGGCAACAGATCGTATGCTGTGCGGATACCAAGCGTGATTATAACAAAAACGCGGGAAAAAGTATAGCAAAATTTGCGGAGGTTCTCTTCCGGTGCAAAAAAATATGCCGACCGAAGGAAAAATCCGTGGAAGTACTCAGAGAATTCTTAGTTGTAGTTTCAAAGGAAATATGATATACTCTCAGCAGAAAGTTTCAGGTAAACAGACACATAAACTGTCTCGAAACAAAAAAACAGATTGAGGTGCAGAATGAAAAGAGTATTATTGAAATTAAGCGGCGAAGCACTTGCAGGTGATAAACATATGGGCTTTGATGAGCCGACCGTTACAAAAGTAGCAAAACAGGTAAAAGAGATTGTCGATGCAGGTCTGGAAGTCAGCATCGTGATCGGCGGCGGTAACTTCTGGAGAGGCCGCTCCAGTGAGAATATCGACCGCACAAAAGCGGATCAGATCGGAATGCTGGCAACGGTCATGAACTGCATTTATGTATCGGAGATCTTCCGTTCTGTCGGAATGAAAACACAGATCCTGACACCGTTTGCATGCGGAGCGTTTACAAAACTTTTCTCAAAAGACCGTGTCAATAAATATTTTGAAAAAGGGATTGTATCTTTCTTTGCAGGAGGTACCGGACATCCGTATTTTTCCACCGATACAGCAACCGTGCTTCGTGCCATTGAGATTGAGGCAGATGTGATCCTGCTCGCAAAATCCATTGATGGTGTATATGACAGTGATCCGAAGACCAACCCAGATGCAAAAAAATACGATGAAATCTCTATTCAGGAAGTCATCGACCGCAAACTGGGCGTAGTAGATATGGCAGCGTCCATTCTCTGCATGGAAAACAAGATGCCGATGCTTGTTTTCGGGCTGAACGAAGAGAACAGCATAGTCAATACCGTAAACGGCAAATTCAACGGAACAAAAGTTACCGTATAATACCAGAATACAGGAGGAATCAGAAATGGATGAAAGAATCAAAGCATACGATGTCAAAATGACAAAATCATATAACAATCTGCTCGAAGAGTTCGGAGCGATCCGTGCAGGTCGTGCCAATCCGCACGTACTGGATCGTATCACCGTAGAGTACTACGGAACACCGACGCCACTTCAGCAGGTAGGAAACGTTACCGTTCCGGAGCCGCGTATGATCCAGATTCAGCCGTGGGATGCATCTCTGATCAAAGAGATCTGCAAAGCGATCCAGACATCCGACCTTGGCATCAATCCGAATACCGACGGAAAAGTGATCCGTCTGGTATTCCCGGAACTGACAGAGGAACGAAGAAAAGATCTGGTAAAAGAAGTGAAGAAAAAAGGCGAGGGTGCAAAAGTTGCTGTCCGCAATATCAGACGTGACGCAAACGATGCATTCAAGAAACTTGGAAAGGGAAAAGAGGTATCCGAGGACGAAGTCAAAGAGCTGGAAGAAAATGTCCAGAAGCTGACAGACAAGTATATCAAGGATATCGACAAGGCTATCGAGGAGAAATCAAAAGAGATCATGACCGTGTAGTCTTAGAAGGTAAATATTGGGTAAATACAGGGATGTTGCAGTGTGGCATCCCTGCTTTTTTGCACACAGGAGGTTTTGTGTATGAATATTCCACAACATGTAGCAATCATTCTGGACGGCAACGGACGCTGGGCAAAGAGCAAAGGGATGCCGCGTAATTACGGGCATGCACGCGGTGCCAAGAATCTGGAAAAAATCTGCCGTGACGCTTATGATATCGGCATCAAATATCTGACGGTCTATCTGTTTTCGACTGAGAACTGGAAACGTTCCAGAGAAGAAGTTGACGGGCTGATGAAGCTTTTCCGAAGCTATACAAAGACCTGTATCAAGACAGCAAGGGAAAATAATATGAAAGTCCGTGTTCTCGGAGATCCGACGGCACTTGCAGATGATCTGCAGGAGAGCTTAAAAGAACTGGTTGAGTCTTCCAAAAACAATACCGGGCTGAATTTCAACCTTGCGATCAACTATGGAAGCCGTGATGAGATCGTGCGTGCGATCCGTCAGCTCAGCCAGGACTGCGTAGACGGGGCAGTAAAACCGGAAGACATCACAGAAGATCTCTTCTCTGCATATCTGGATACGAGAGAGATACCGGATCCGGATCTTCTGATCCGCACCAGCGGGGAGCTGCGTCTGTCCAACT
>ERZ779842.2800-NODE-2800-length-11083-cov-4.935256_pt1 | contig 11083 bp, 10 predicted proteins | sample MGYA00511095_ERZ779842 | MGnify/ENA primary metagenome ERZ779842 (study PRJEB29588, sample SAMEA2154036) | human gut metagenome | biome: human gut; feature: human-associated habitat; material: faeces | place: Denmark | collected 2008/2010 ... | reverse complement strand
TTGGAACCATATAAACAACTGTACTACAATATTTTAATTTATAGAACTCCTCTTATGAAATTACACTTTGGCAGACTGAAATGCCCGACACATATCATTTCGAGAAACTAAGTTCGGAGAATCCTTTCCATGTATTCTATGAACAGGATAACAATGAAGGAACAGATGGAAAATACGTCATCCGCCGTATGGAATGGGCAAGTGGAAATCCCGGATACAATCTGACGGCAATGGCAAAAAATCCGAATGAATATCCTACCGTACAAGTAAGCGGAGGATATACCAGTAGCAGTGGTGGCAAATGCGTGAAACTGGAAACAAAGAGCACCGGAAGTTTCGGAGCAATGGTAGGAATGCATCTCGCAGCCGGCAACTTATTTATTGGATCGTTTGACAAGAATAATGCACTTAATGACGTAATGGGCTCCACTCATTTTGGTTTTCCTTTCTTCTACTATCCGGAAAAACTGGAAGGATGGTATAAATACAAAGCCGGTACACAATTCAGCGTCGGTGGAGAAATAGTATCAGACAGACAAGACCATTGCGATATTTATGGAGTGCTGTACGAAACGGATGATAACGTCAGTTTCCTTGACGGTTCTAACGCTTTGACTTCTCCTAACATTGTGATGTTAGCAAGAAAAGCGGCAGGCACCTATTGGCCTGAAGTCGATTCTTGGGCACCCTTCACGCTTAATTTCGAATTATTGCAAGGAAAAACAATCGATCCCGGCAAGCTGCTGGAGGGAAAATATAAACTGGCTATTGTATTCTCCTCTAGTGTAGACGGAGCTAAATTTGAAGGAGCAGTAGGAAGTACTCTTTATATTGATGAAGTAAAATTGACGTCTTCAGAACAGCAATAATAATTAATCAACTCATATGAAAATGAAAACAATCTATAAAATATTCTGCATCACTTGCCTCATCCTATCCTTATCACAGGTGGCAAATGCACAAAGTGAAAGAAACCAAGGCATCATATACTCCTATTTGCATGGATGGGAATATAGCATAAAAGCAGGATTCAGCATTGGTGGTACTGCACCGCTCCCACTGCCCAAAGAAATACGAAGCATTGACAGTTATGCACCCAGTATGGCAATTTCGATTGAAGGAAATGCCACCAAATGGTTTGATGAACAAAAGAAATGGGGAATGACAGTAGGCATAAGACTGGAAAATAAAAATATGACTACAGAAGCTACCGTAAAAAACTACGGTATGAAGATTTTCAATACAAACGGTGGTGAACTAAAAGGTCTGTGGACAGGTGGAGTAAAAACGAAAGTCAAAAACTCATACCTCACTGTTCCCGTATTGGCTAATTATAAAATCAGCAGTCGTTGGAAAGTTTCCGCAGGACCATATGTTTCCTATCTGATCGAACGTAACTTCTCTGGCCATGTATACGAAGGGCACTTGCGTAGCCCGAACGAAACCGGATCAAGAGTAAACTTCGAAGGCGAAAGTATTGCTACATACGATTTCTCCGATAATCTGCGCAAATTTCAATGGGGAATGCAATTAGGCGGTGAATGGAGAGCATTCAAACATTTAAATGTATATGCTGATCTGGCATGGGGACTGAATGATATCTTCAAGAAGGATTTTGATACGATCTCTTTTGCTATGTATCCTATTTACCTGAATATAGGGTTCGGATATGCGTTTTAATGAAGAATTACAAATTATTCTGAGCCAAGAAAATAACCTCAAGTTATCTTGATGAAGTTATTAAAGACAGTGAACATTTATCGTTCATCATTCGGGGAATGCAAGTGTAGTTATTTCTTCCTTGAAGGAATATAATTCTAGAATATATTATGCAATCTCCTGCTATGATAGACATTATTCGAAAAGGTGACGAAGAAGCAAAGAATAGTAGCGGCACTCCTACAAATATTGAGGATTTATGGAAATAAGACTACTCGCACAGTTTTCAAGCATTTTATACAAACAAGAAAACGGGACTCTTTCATGAATCCCGTTTTTATATACCTTGTATAGATACTATACAAATATACCTCATATTCAGAAATTACTTCTTAGTACCAGAGAACTGAACTACTATTTTCAGTACAGAGAAAGGAATATCAATATCTAACTTAATATCATTTCCTGTTATTGTACCCTTCAAAGTTACAGGAATACCTGCTTCTGACAATCCAGGTCCCATCCATTGATCAATGCCAGCCTGATCACCAGCTTCAATTTTAAGTTTATCTACTTTTTTAGTAAACGTATAGTTACCATTACTGCCTACTAAATCAATATCAGTAATTTTAATATTTCCAATAGGCATAACCTGACCAGCTTCACCACTAGCACCTGCCTGAAGAATAAAGTTCTTCAATAAGAAATTAATCTTACCTTCAGTCGGACTAGTCAGTTCAATATTCTGCGACGAAGATATCGGTCCTTGACCGTTGATAGTAACTCCTAGATTTCCAGCATAAGTACCAGCTACATTTGCCTTGTTATCATCGTTTTCATCATCGTCACCACAAGAAGTAAACAAACTAACTGAACAAATCAGTATAAACAAATACAATAAATTCTTCTTCATAATTTTCAAACATTTAGTAAATAAAAACCTTTTCAATATCCAAAAGTACAGTAAAGTAACTGCATTATTTTCATATTAACAAGATTTAGTCTTTATATTATGCAATCTTTTCTCCTAGAATAACTTATTTATTCTAAGAGAAAAGATCTAATATATTAAAAAGTAACTTCTAAATCATCCACATAAAGCACACTGCCCGGAGCACCACTAAACTTGTCTCCATCTTTACTTGAAGAGCAAACGATGGCAAGTTTATATTTTTTAGCAGGGTCAAAACTCTTACTAAACTTAAAGTCCACACTAAAGTCAGTATATTCAGCCTGTTCTTTACCATCTACTGAAGCAATTGCAACAATTTTATCAGAAGTCAATAAATTTGTACCGTCCAAGAAGTCGAAAGCATAGTTGTTTACCTCGTACAATACAGCATTCATAGCAGGCAAATCTTTTTTCGTATCATCTTTTTCAAAGATGTGAGCCTTAGAAGGATCAGGACAAGTATAATATGTTGCTCCAGCAGTAAACTTATAAGAGCCTTTGAAAGCAACAGGCTTTTTGAAACAAGGATAACCAAATTTTGTACTTTTTAAAGTATTAATTGGATCTACAACAAACGTTCCCGAAAATACAGAACCGGAAGTGACTTTAGGAACAGAAGTAATCCAAGCATCCATTCCTGTCGTATCTAATGATTCTAATCGAGCTGCTTTTCCTGTCTTACCATCTTCCGATACAACCACTGCATTTGTTTTCTCGGGAGCATAAAGATTTGGAAACATCCCCTTTATATAAGCAACCCCTTCATTAGAAGTAGCCCATCCTGCTCCTGGTTCATCAAATGATATTCCCATTGATGTTTTCTGCTCCCATTTCCCATCAAAATTAGAAGCAAATGAGAAATCCTGTACCAGTTCAGCAGTATTTACAGTATATGTAACAGACGTCTGTCCACTTTCTGCTGTCACTTTAAACTCTTGCTCTTTTGAAAAGTCTATTGCTGTACCTTTAACATAAGGTTCATTTTTATAATACAAAGTAGCACCTGAAGAAATCTCAAACTCTGGAACCAGCGATAATTGTTCATCGCTTGTACCTGCCTTTTTATAAATAACAATCTTAGCTTTGTTACTACTTACTTCACTAATTTCTGGCTGCAAAACAACAACATCACTATTAATTGTCATCTTTACAATAGCAGCATCAGTACGTTTATATGATCCGGTAAATACATATTCTGCTTTGTCAGTACCATCAGACATTGTCACATTTAAAGTCAACTGATTATCGACTATAGCACCTGAAACTACGAAATTGACTTTTTTATCATATTTACTTACTGCTGTAGCCTCTAAAAGTTCAATACCATTCTGTGTCTTTTGTATATCCATTGACTTTATTTCCAAATATTTTCCTTTATCACCAACAAAGTAAAATACTGTCGATGCTATGCCAATCTTATTATACCCTGCACGAACGATAGAAATACCTTTTACCGATGATTGTAGCAATTCAGGATCAATTTCAATACCAGTTAGTTTCAAATCTTCACGACTATACCAAGATGCAATTTCACCAGCAAAGTCTTTTGGTTCTGAGTTAATCTTATCACCAGTAAAAAGAACTTTTATATTCTTCTTCAATGTGGATGCATACACAGTAATATCCAGGTCTATTTTATTCGATACTTCTGTACCAACCAATGTAGCCTGTAATTCACCTAAAGTTGCATGATTAATAGTTACCTTTGTTTCCTTAAATTGAACGATTCCTTCAACATCCTCCACAGGTACATTAGAGAATGTGATATCTTCTACATTAAAAGGGTCTTTATCAGCTTCCAACTGAATAGAAAAATCTTTTAATTCAACTGAAACAACATTTCCAGCATCTTTAACATATATATGCTGTTTAGAAGTTCCCAAATCAGTTCCATCCAAAGACACTTCTAAATTACCACTATATGTCCCTGCTATCTGCTGGGCTAATGGAGTCTCCTCTCCCTTGCCATTATCATCATCATCATTACAAGCTGTAAATAAACTCATTGAGCAAATGAGCATCAATAAAAACAGTAAATTTTTCTTCATAATTCTCTAATTTAGTTATTACTCCATTTTATCACAAAATCGGATGCAAAGTAACATCTTTATTTTAACTACTACAAGGTCCATTCTTTGTATTTTATGATCTATTTTTAAGATACTAGAAGCTCTTTCTCATATTTTGGAGGCTTTCTAAGTTTTAATATTCAGATTGAAGTATACAAATCAAATAGGCTGAACCCATAATTGAGTCCAGCCTATTCTATATTCTATACTATATCCTATTTTAAAGGAAGCTTATTTCATTATTCGCCAACGACCTCCAGTTCATCAACGATCAACGTACTATTAGCAGCCCCTTTAAACTTATCACCTTCCTTGCTTGAAGAACAAACGATAGCCAGTTTATACTCTTTAGTACTATCATAAACTTTATCAGGGAAGTATTCAAAAGTAAGTTCAAAAGCAGTCCATGCTTCTTTGTCCGTCCCATCTTTCAAACGAGCTTCTGCTACACGATATTCTGAAGTATTGATGTCTACTCCCGTGAGAGTCACATCTTTGCCACTGGCATCTTTAGCCTCATACAATACCGCAGCAATAGAGCACTCATCTACGACATCAAGACCTTCCTCTACCGTTTTTTTAGAACCATCGATATAATTAGTTCCGGCTTTATATTTATATACACCTTTAAATAATTTAGGCTCCTTGTCATAAGCAATACCAAACTTCGTAGATTTTAAAGGCGCAAGCATATTAAGACTGAATACTCCTGTAAATAAAGAACCGGAAGTAATAGGTGCCAAACTACCTAAAGCATGTCCTCTGGAATCCAATGTTACCAATTTGGCAGCTCCACCATTGAAACCTTCAGTTTCTTTCATCACAGGATAGCCAACTTTGACAGCTGAAGATGATCCATTCAGCATTTTAGCACCACCATTAGAAGTAGCTAAGAATCCGGCAGGTTCCGGAGTCCAATAGTTATCATAACTGCTGCCTGCATCAAATTCTGACCATTCATCCAAAGAATATCTCATGATATTCTGAACACCTTCGATAGAAACTGTATATTTTCTTGAGGTCCCGTCTTCTGAAACCACTGTATAGACAACGCTTTTTCCACCGGAGAAATCCTGCGGAACACCACTTGCCGGAGTTACAGTAGCCTTTTCTGATACAGTGACAACAGGCACCAATGCCTTCAAATCATCAGCAGTAGCTTCGTCATTTACCTTAAATGTAATAGCACTCTTTTCTTCGTCGATAATCGGTGCTACTGTCACAACCTCATTGTCGATAGTAAAACCTGTTATTTTTGCCTCTGAGTTTTCACTTCCTGACAGTTTAGTTCCTTTATAGTTAACCTTCACCTCTATTCCGCCTTCTACATCTACATCAATTACCATTTCAACAGCATTCTTACCAACTGTACCCGAAACGGATGTATTGCATGAACCCACAACAAGACTCAATGTTTGATTACCAGCAAACTTATAAGTGTCACCGCTTTTTGTCAAAGCACAATTATCGACAGTAATATCACCAATGAGAAGTTCGGAACCCGCAACGGTAATAGTAAAGTTCTTCAATTCCAGCTTAACAGCAGTATCCGAAGCCTTTGAAATATAAACTTTCTGAACCATATCAGAAGCAATAGGAGTAGATACACCCACATAATATACATCCATTATTCCCTTATATGCACCTGCAAGTTCACTGTCAACCGGATATTTCACGTCATCATCGTCGTCACCACAACTTGTGAATAGACTTACTGAACAAATAAGCATGAACAAATACAACAATCTTTTCTTCATAATCTTCATAGTTAATTATTAATTCTTTTTTATCACATAAAATCATGCAAAGTAAAAGATTTAAATTAACTATCACAAGTGCCATTCTTGGCATTATATGTTCCATTCTTAATATATTAAATAATGATATTATAAATACGCAGAATTATTAGTCCCAATATCAATATTCCATTCATAAGTAAGAAGAAAAAACGGAAGATTGGTACCACATAAAAGAACATCTTTTTTTTCATACAAAATCCAAAGCATATTATAATTTGCAGGTCAACATAAGACACCCTTCTGACGTGCTGGAAAAGACATTATCATAATGTTTATATCGCGTAGTCCGCGTATAATTCATATAAGCTCCGGTCAGATACACTCCTTTTCGTAGCTTGACATCCAAGCGTAACCCGGTGGCATGAAGAATTGCCGTTGAACGGTCTCCTTGTGCATTCAGCGTTTTCGGATTATAATTTTCCCAATCCATATTGTTAGGATATCCTTTCCAGGTAAACATATGATAGACATCGTAAGTAGTAGATGCCGAAAACTTATCTTTCTTATAGATGAAATTAAACCCGACTTTCGTACTATAACCGCTTGCCAGGTTATAATTGCGCTCCTCCACCCTGTAATAATCACTGAGAGCACCTCCGAGAAGAATCCCATTCAGATGAGCATATCCGTCTATATCCCAACGTTTAAGCAGTTTACGCTTATAGATAAATCCGGCACCAAACGAAGCCGGCGTACAAAACTTATAAGGAGTTTTTGCCGAAACGCGCGATATGGTGTCCGAATCATAGTAGTCAAAATGCTGATAAAGCCCCAAACTCAGATAGTGCTTTTTATTATCGACCAGTTCTCTGCCTGCCAGCCGTCCCACAATATTCAACTGTCCCAATATCGGTTGCGACTTCTGCACATTCAATTTTGCCTTCACAGAGAAATAATCATACGGCTTCCTGCCATCCGCATCAAAACGATCTCCATATTCTACATCCAGTTCGGTGGCAAACCCGACACCCTTATCAAAGATTTCATCTTCCAATTCAAGCGCACGCACTCCCATAGAAATATCCACACTAACATCGGGCACACCAAATTGCTTGCCCGATGTTAAGCGTCTTTTCCAGGCATCTCCGTTGATAATACGGGTAAGACCACGCATAGGAGAAACCACAAACGAGGCAAATTCCAGCCCAAAACGGGAAGCACCGGTCTTCCGGTCATCGAGAATAAGATCGGAAGTTCTATAGAACACTTCGCCCAATGCCATTCCGCCAATCGGTGTCGCTATGATATCGTTGGCAGAAGGATATTCACACTCCATAAACATCTCCCACATGAAACTCCCGCCGAAAGCATACAAGCCTGACTGCCAGTAATTATATCCATTCGAGCGGGCGGCATTGAAGTACAGACTGCCATGATAAGGATGCATGAACATATTTGTACCCATGGCATCATTATCCCATACAAAGCCATGCTTAATATTTTCCTTGATTGTATGCATATCGATATAAGCAAAATCCGCTTTCCGGATGTAGCGGTCGAAAGCCCAGACGCCCATATTGACGCCAAACGCCATCGCTCCCGCACGGATTCCTCTCTTTTGAGAATAATAGGAAATATCCAGTGAATCAGCTGCCTTTGGGCTAGCAATCTGATGTCGTATAGCCAGTTGAGGATAGGCTAAACTAGTAAATATCAAAGATATAAACAGGAAAAATACTGACTTCTTCATGCCACAAACATAGATAAAAAAGTCGAGTTTTATATCTTATGACAGGAAGATTCCCTCTAATCGGACAATATTATTCTTTTTTTGACCAATGAGGTTTCTCCCGTTAAACATACAATTTGTATCTTTACACCATCCTTTAAAAAAATGCCAAAATGAATATTGAAGAGTTCAGAGAATACTGCTTATCACTCAATGGCGTCCATGAGAGGATGCCGTTTACCGATGTACCCGACCCATATAGCCGCGACGTACTCTGTTTTTATGTAGCAGATAAATGGTTCTGCTTTGTAAACATCGAAATATTCGACTTCTGCTGTATTAAATGTAATCCGAACGAATCACTGGAATTACAGGCTGCGTATCTGGGCATAAAGCCGGGATGGCACATGAATAAGAAGTATTGGATCAGTGCCCACTTCAATCAGGACGTTCCGGACGAGAAGATACGGGAACTGGTACAGAAATCTTATGATATCGTTGTGAAAGGCTTGCCAAAGAAAGTACGGGAGGAGATTGTCTCAGCAGCCAAAGAATAAAAAAGCCTGTAAATCAAGGATCTACAGGCAATAAAGAATACTCGTACTCGAAGCGGGACTTGAACCCGCACAGCCGCAATGGCCAAAGGATTTTAAGTCCTTCGTGTCTACCATTCCACCATTCGAGCATCCTTTCAAAGAGAGCGGAAAACGAGACTCGAACTCGCGACCCTAACCTTGGCAAGGTTATGCTCTACCAACTGAGCTATTTCCGCGTTTTTTCAACGGGTGCAAAGATAAGGAGTTTACTTGTTTCTGCCAAACTTTCACACAAAAAAGTTTGGCAGAAAATATTTATCGTCCCAACAATGCTTTCTCTGCTTCTTCCATTCCACAAAAATTAAAGCCGTCAACGACTTGCTGCATCAATGCGGAGATTGCGTCATTGCAAAGATTGCCGATACTTCCTTCATGCGTATGATGTACTTGCTTGTTGTGAGTAAATTTTCCGGCTTCAATGTCCAGTCCCACCTTTTTATATGCATCCCGGAAAGGCATACCTTCACGTGCCAGACGGTTCACTTCTTCTACACTGAAAATAAACAGGTATTTATCATCATCAAGGATATGCTCATTCACCTTTATCTCATTCATAATGTATGTTGTCATCTGCAAGCAGTCTTTCAATTCCTGAAATGCAGGAAGGAAAACTTCTTTTATAATCTGCAAGTCGCGAAAATAACCGGAAGGCAGATTGTTTGCAATCATCATGATTTGCTGAGGAAGTGATTGCAGCTTATTGCATTTGGCACGAGTCAACTCGAATACATCCGGATTCTTCTTATGAGGCATGATACTGGAACCGGTAGTACAATCATCCGGCAGCTTCACAAAACCGAAGTTCTGACTATTGAACATACAAGCATCAAAAGCCAGTTTGGAGATCGTTCCGGCAATGGTAGCCAATGCAAAAGCAACATTACGTTCCAATTTTCCACGCCCCATTTGTGCATACACCACATTGTAGTTCATCGAATCGAAACCGAGCAAATCAGTGGTCATCGTCCGGTTCAACGGGAAAGAAGAACCATATCCTGCCGCAGACCCCAACGGATTGCGATTGCACATCTTGAAAGCTGCCTGCAGAAATTGCATGTCATCTACCAGACTTTCGGCATAAGCACCAAACCATAAGCCAAAAGAAGAAGGCATAGCTATCTGCAAATGGGTATATCCCGGCATCAGGACATTCTTATATCGTTCACTCTGAAGGATCAACACATGAAAAAGTTGTTCGACAGCTTCCGCTATCTCACGGATTTGTGTACGGGTAAAGAGTTTAAGGTCCAGCAAAACCTGATCATTTCTCGAACGCCCACTGTGAATCTTCTTGCCGACATCTCCCAAACGGCGGGTCAGCATCAATTCTACCTGAGAATGCACATCCTCCACTCCTTCTTCTATCACAAACTCACCTTTCTCAGCCGAAGCATAAATATTTTTCAGCTCAGCCAATAACTGCTCCAGTTCTTCTTTTGTCAACAAGCCGATACTTTCGAGCATCGTAATATGAGCCATAGAACCGAGTACATCATGTTTAGCCAGATAAAGATCCATCTCCCGGTCACGTCCCACCGTGAAACGTTCGATATCTTTATTTACCTGCACGGATTTTTCCCAAAGTTTCTGCGCCATAATTGTTTTAAGTAATACTTAATACCTAATACTTATTTTAATATTGAATCATCGACAGCATCTCGACCATCTTCTCCAAACCATCCTGGAGAGGCTTCTGTACCATCGCTTTCATGAACGGATTAATGTCCATACCGATAGTCAACTTTATCTTACACTCTTCTTCAGCAGTCTCTACCAACTGAATCCACATATTAAAAGGAAGTGGAGAATTGGTAGTTGCAAGTTTTATACATTTACAAGGGTCACGCTCAACAATCTGCAACGTTATCTGCCCTACAGGCGAAACATTAAAGCTCAAGGTATCCGAATCGAAACTCAAATCCTGCACCTTATCTTCCGGCAAACGGTCTTTTACGGATTCCAGATTACTCAAGTCTGAAAGTTTAGCATACACACGTTCCTGACTGTAAGGTATTACCTTCACACTACTTTCAAAATTAGCCATAATTCTTTATTGGTATAAAATAAAAGAAAGAACTATCCGAACAAGGATTGTCCGAATGGTTCTTTCTTACTAAAATTTTCTGTCAAATAATACAATATTATTTTCCTGCATCCCAATGGGCAGGGTCTTTACGCCATTCGTTCAATGTTGCAATGTCTTCTTCTTCAATATAACCTGTGCGAAGGGCAACATCAAGCACTGCCTCGTAATTAGTCAACGTCACCAAAGGTACTTTGGCATTCTTAAACGCTTCCTCTGCAACAGGGAAACCGTACGTATAGGCAGCTACCATACC
>ERZ779842.2796-NODE-2796-length-11093-cov-2.937489_pt1 | contig 11093 bp, 9 predicted proteins | sample MGYA00511095_ERZ779842 | MGnify/ENA primary metagenome ERZ779842 (study PRJEB29588, sample SAMEA2154036) | human gut metagenome | biome: human gut; feature: human-associated habitat; material: faeces | place: Denmark | collected 2008/2010 ... | reverse complement strand
AAAATACCCGGAAAGAATCCCGATGGACAAGCTGCTGACCGGCGCGAAGTAACCGGACGGAGGATTGAATCATGCCGCTTCAAATCGTCAGAAATGATATCACCAAAATGTCCGTAGACGCCATCGTCAATGCCGCAAATTCCTCCCTGCTCGGCGGCGGTGGAGTGGATGGCTGCATTCACCGTGCAGCAGGGCCCAAGCTTTTAGCGGAATGCCGCACATTAGGCGGCTGTCAGACCGGAGATGCAAAGATTACAAACGCCTATGATCTGCCTTGCAATTATGTCATTCACGCAGTAGGTCCTATTTGGAGAGGCGGACAGTTTCATGAGCGGGAGCTGCTTACTTCCTGCTATGAAAATTCCTTAGCACTTGCAAAAGAAAAACATTGTGAAACCATAGCATTTCCACTGATTTCTTCCGGAATTTACGGCTATCCGAAAGCTCAGGCGCTGAAGGTTGCAATCGACGCGATCAGCGCATTTCTTATGGAAAATGATATGACGGTATACATCGTCATTTTTGATAAAGCAGCTTATCGGATCAGCAGCAAACTGTTTTCTGATATTGCATCTTATATCGATGATCATTATGTAGAAACACACATTAACAAAACATCCGAAGTAATGAGGCGCCAGAAGCAGTTCCAGGAAATGGATCTCTGTGAAAGCATATCTTTACCAGAGCCATCAAATGTACCGTTAAGTAAGGCTGCAACTTTGGAAGATGCCTTGCAGCAAATGGATGAAAGCTTTTCTGAAATGCTGCTTCGGAAGATTGATGAAAGTGGAATGACCGATTCTCAGTGTTATAAGAAAGCCAATATTGACCGGAAATTATTTTCCAAAATTAAAAATGACAAGTACTACAAACCATCCAAACCGACCGTTCTTGCATTTGCGCTGGCACTTGAGCTTCCGCTTCCGGAAATTCAGGATATGCTGATGAAAGCAGGATTTGCCCTGTCTCATTCCAGCAAATTTGACGTAATCGTTGAATATTTTATCTTGAAGCAAAATTATAGTATTTACGAAATCAATGAAGCACTCTTTGCCTTTGACCAAAGCCTGATTGGAGGCTAAGAAGAAAATAATTTTGCACACAGCGTTGTTCGCCTGATATGATTCTGTAGAAATTTTCTGATCCATAAAAAGTGTCGCTTTTCATGCGACCATTTCCCCTGAAAATGGCAGTATCCTATAGTTACAAGCAAAATAAGCCATTACTTAGGAGGAAATTTAGTATGAGAAAAAATCTGACAGAAGTTGTATTTATTTTAGATCGCAGCGGATCCATGAGCGGACTGGAAAAGGACACCATAGGCGGCTTCAATTCTATGATTGAAAAGCAGAAAAGAGAGGCAGGGCAGGCGCTGATTTCTACCGTGCTTTTTAACAATAACAGTAAAGTCCTTTATGACAGAGTGGAGGTGCAGAAGATTCCCTCTATGACAGAAGACGATTATTCTGTGTACGGCTGTACGGCTCTCCTGGATGCGATCGGCGGTGCTATCCATCACATTGAAAATGTCCACAAATATGCGCGCACGGAAGATGTACCAGAGCATACCGTTTTTATCATCATGACAGATGGTATGGAAAATGCAAGCCATATTTATCGCATTGATAAAGTAAAGCAGATGATCGAACGACAAAAAGAAAAATATGGATGGGAATTTCTCTTTCTTGGCGCAAATATTGATGCGATTGAAACAGCCAGTCATTTTGGAATTGACGCAGATAAAGCTGCCAATTATCAATGTGACTGCGAAGGAACTGCATTGAATTATGAAGTATTAAATGATGCCATATCTGCTGTTCGGTGCAATGCAGCGCTTGATTCTAGTTGGAAAAAGCGGATTGATAAAGATTACAAAAAACGCGGGCAACATAGCCGCGTAGATTGATGAAACACACAAAGAGCAGGGGATGAACTTTCCAAAGTTCTTTCCCTGCTCTTTTCACATTCATTTATTCCATCACTTCTCCGATCACCTTCATCATCTCATCCACCCGGAACGGTTTCATAATAAACCCATCCATCCCAGCATCCAGCGCATGTTTCCGGTCTTCCTCAAATGCATTTGCAGTCATGGCAATGATTGGAATCTGTGCCTTCTTCACATCTGCAAGCTGACGGATTTTCTGTGTCGCTTCGTATCCATTCATCCGTGGCATCTGTACATCCATCAGGATAAACTGATATGTGCCTGCTTCCTTATCTTGAATTTCTTCCACACAGGCGCATCCATCCGGAACCCAGTTCACAAGAACCCCTTTATTTTTCAAAACTTCCATGGCAATTTCTGCATTTAATTCATTATCTTCCACCAAAAGTACATGCATTCCGTCAAGACCTATTTTGTATTCCTTTGCTTTATCTGATTGATGAAGCTGATTTTCCGTTGCAATCCGAAGGGGAAGTGAAATCTGTATTTTGGTTCCCTGACCGGAATTACTTTGGATTATCACATCACCATGCATCAGATCTACCAGTTTCTTCACAATCGCAAGTCCAAGCCCTGTTCCTTCAGTCTTGCTCTCGGTAGAAGTTCGCTCTCTTTCAAATGCCTCAAACGCATGTTTCTGAAATTCTTCAGTCATACCGATTCCGGTATCCTTTATCGTGAATTTGTATTCGGCAAATCCAGGTGCGATCATTCTCTGGACGCAGCTAAATGTGATCGTTCCTCCCGCTGGGGTAAATTTAACTGCATTATTCAGTACATTTACCAGAACCTGCTGCAGTTTTGTCACATCACACCATACCAGTGGATTTTCTATTTGATCCTCAACTTTGAAATCAATCATTCCCTTTTGGATGCTGTATTCGAGCATCATTTTTAAATTTTCTTCCATTTGCTTCAGGTCAGTTACCATCTCCACAATTTCTGCCTTTCCACTTTCGATTTTAGACAGATCCAACACATCATTGATGATCTTCAGAAGAATCTCACCAGATGCCTGAATTTTGGAAATTGCATTTTTTACAATTTCTTCATCATCCGGATGTTCTGCAATGATATCAGAAAATCCAATGATCGCATTCATCGGGGTACGAATATCATGGGACATATTTGCAAGGAAAGCATTCTTTACCTCACCGGCTACTTTCGCTTTCCGTGTCGATTCTTTTTCCAGTTCCAATGCTTTGGACAGTCTTTTCCGGTGTTCAAACTCCATCTGATCTTGCTGGTGCTCCACCATGAACAGGTAGGAGAGCAGTGCTCCGATTACCAGGCAGTACGGTTGGAACGGATATGCCCCATAAAGTGGAATGATATAGGTATTTGCCAGAATTCCGATCAGTGGGACTGCTGAAAACAGTGCCGATTTTATGAGATATCTGACACCCTTTGTATTGTTCATGAATAAAATAAAGAATGTCTGTGCAAATGTATAAACGTAATAAAACAGATTGAGTACGGCAAACACTCCGAAAAATGTACCGCGTATATAGGTCCGGTTCCGTGAAAATCTCCAGACAATTCCCGTCGGAACTGAGAGAAGCACCATCAGAACCAGGAGAATGAACGGAATCATTTCCGCAAATCTTTGCTTCTTTGAACGGTTAATCCCCATATAACTCTGCATAAACAAATGCCACACATATGGCATGATTACATAAACCAGATAAAAGAAAAACACAACCAGCTTAAACTGCAAAAAGTTTCCTGACTTACCTAAGAGTTCTTTCATAAACAATGCATCCATTAACACATAAAGCTCTACCATACCAATAAAGATCATCGTATATTTTTTACTCGGGCTCCATGTAATATAATACCGGATCCTTAAAAAGATGATCGTCAGTATTATCATCATAAATATTGCGTTGCTCAAATAAATACTACTCATTTTCCAGTCCCTTTTTTCTTTCGTTTTGTCTCATTATTTCTTTCATTATTGTATACTTTTTCTATGCGTTTCGCAATCCATATGTTATACTATTGAGTAAAGGTATCTCAAGGAGGATTTTACAAATGAAAATAGCAGTAACATACGAAGGCGGATCTATTTTCCAGCACTTCGGAAAGACAGAAACTTTTAAAATGTATGAGGTAGAAGACGGAAAGATCACTTCAATGCAGATTGTTCATGCTGGTGGCGCCGGACACAGTGCGCTTGCAGGATTCCTTTCTGAGCAGAGTGCAAATGTTCTGATCTGTGGCGGTATCGGAGAAGGTGCACAAGAAGCGCTGAAAGAAGCCGGTATCAAAGTTATATCCGGTGCAGCAGGAGAAGTAGATGCGGCAGTGAATGCCTATCTTGCAGGAGAACTGGAATCTGCAGGTACAAATTGTGACCATCACCACGAAGAAGGTCATTCCTGCTGTGGACAGCATGAAGAAACAGCAACAGAAGAAGCTTCTGCTGAAGAAGAACATTCCTGTGGCGGACACTGCAGTGGATGCAGCGGATGTGGTGGCGCACATGTGCCGGATTTTGAAGGTCCGAATGTCGGAAAGACCTGCCGTACCCATTACAGAGGTACCTTTGATGATGGTACCCAGTTTGATTCTTCCTATGACCGCGGAGAGCCATTGGAATTTGTATGCGGAGCCGGACAGATGATCCATGGTTACGATAAAGCCGTTGCAACAATGGAAGTAGGACAGACCATCAACATCCATCTGATGCCGGAAGAAGCTTACGGCATGCCGGATCCACGCGCCATTTTTACGCTGGAAATCGCACAGCTTCCTGGATCAGAAGATCTGGAAGTCGGTGCACGTGCATATCTGACCAACCAGTACGGACAGCCATTCCCGGTAACCGTAACCGAAAAGACAGAAACCAACATCACATTTGATGCCAACCATGAGATGGCTGGAAAAGAACTGAACTTCCAGATCGAACTGGTAGAAGTAAAATAGTAAATATGAAAAGTGATTTAAGCGCCCCTTTTATTTCGTCATAAAGGAGGCGCTTAAATACTAAGATTATATTTTTGGAAATCGATAATTAGACAACGGAAAGGAGATTTGCCCGTGCTAGATTCAGAATTAAAAACATATCCATGGAATCCAACCGTAAAAAAGAAAGCCCACCGCGTGTTCATGCTGAGATGGTTGATCGTCATCCTGGCTGCCGCTGCAATCTTTTTTCTGACCTATCAGAAACTCACTACCAATGTCTGGGGACTTACGGCTTTCCTTTGCCAGCTTCTTGCCGTTATCGAACTTGCTTTCGGGCTCCAGTTTGTAGAAGCTGGATGGAGCAGAAAGATATCGAGTAGAATGCCACTGGACGAACACTATGAGTATGCGCTTTATATGTATCATATACAATCTGTCCGCGATCTTGCTACGAATAACCGCATGCTACTCCTGATTGCAAGCCTTGAAATCCAGCTTGGGAAATACGATCATGCTACACAGACAATTACACAGATTTCTGTTGGAAAATGCACACCGGTCCAGTTAAAACAGTTGTATTATATGCAGATCTTACTGGCAGCAGAAGTGGGAGATACTGATACAAAAAATCAATTTTTAACCCGTTATACAGGAATTTCTGACACAAACGGTGAATATCCATCTGAAGCAGAACTTACCACCTGGATTGAAGCAGACGAAATGGACAGACTTATTTCTGCATTAAAAAAATTCACTCCGACAAGAAAAGAGCATATCCTGCGTACTTGTCTGATTACAATCGTTCTGGCATACAGTACCTTTTTCTACGGTGCATGGTATGGTATCAATAGAGGCGCAGGATATGCAATCCGCTATTATTTTGCTGAAATATCCGTCATCTGCGTTTCTGTCACCTTGTCCTGCCTGCTGATCTGGGGCATGATCTGTCTGTATAAAAAGCAAAAAAGTCTCCTTAATAGGAAAGCAGCCAGACGAATAATTGCCGTTTCTTATGCCGCACTGACTCTTTTCTTACTTTCTCTGATTGGTTACAGCTTTTTAATTGTGAGCTTTGGCGTAGAAGGAACGGAAACCGTAACCGGTCAAGATCAGCATTATATTTATCTTTCCGTACAGCCTGATTACGGCATCGCTACACAGTACCGAACTGATAACCTGATTTATATGCAAAAAACGGGTTTGTTTTTGCCGAATACAGACACTTTAACAGAATCCTCTGTACCGGATTCTGACCCGAATGATTCGGAAACACAAGATAGTAGTACCACTGATTCTACCGAAAATTCTCCGGCACAGGAATCCCAGAAAGCTTCACCGCTTCAGGACGAAATGCGTGCTGTGTATCAATATATCCAGCAACAGAATCCCCTTCCGGATATGAGTTTCACTTACACGGCAAATGCAAAGGGAGAAAATTACGCGATCCTCTCTGAGACAACAGAAGAGAAGGATGGCACAACAGTAAATGTCAATTACTGTCTGTATGATAACGGTTCTAAGACAGATGAAAATAATAATACTTTCGAAGAATTGGTTCTGGAAAAGGTATATCCGGATGGTGGATATGAGACAGAACTGGTTGATTTCTATCTGGTAAATCCAGAGACTTTGGAAGTTATAGATGAGCAGAAATCAAGCTGGTAATTCTATTTATCCTATTTAAAAAATACTTACCAAATGATAAAATAAAGTAAAGAGCAGAGTCATTCGAAGGTATCTCTGCTCTTTTACTTTATATTTTCTCCTCAAATAATGTCAGAAAATCCTGTAATTCCGCCGGCATCCTGCCTTTCCTCCATGCAAGAAGAATTTCAGTTGTAAGATCAGCTCCAGTAATATCATATGCTTTTAATTTATTAGTGAGCTTCAGCATAGACTCCGGAAGAATCGCAATTCCCAGTCCCTTTTCTGCCATCGTCATTGCAGTGCGGGCATCCTCACAGGCAAAATAAATATCACAGACCAATCCGGCACCCTCAAATGCGGCAAGCATATATTTGCGGTAGCGGTGGGAGAGGATTAAGGGTTGTTCGGAAAGTTCCCGCAGACTGATGGATGTATGTCCCTTCAACAGAGGGTGATCAGGAACTGCCATCACAAGCAGCTTCTCCCGGGAAAGAGACTTGGTTTCACAGCCATTTAACACAATTGGTGTGCGGAGTGTAGTCAGATCGATCATTCCATTTTCCAGCTGATCTTTCAGTGTAAATGTAGATCCTTCATGTACATCAAAATGAATTTGAGGATATTTTTTTGCAAAGTAAAGCAAATATTCGGACATCATCGATACAGTGGATGGTGTGATCCCTATGTGCAGGGTAGCTGCCTGACCGGATTTGACAACCTCCTGTTTGGTCAGATCTGCAAGCATCAGAAGATTACCGGCCTGCTCATAAAGCGTCTTTCCGGCATCTACGATCGCACGAAAATATTCCAACTGTCTGATTTCCATAAAAATGTAATTCATCTCCTGATTATTTAAAAATGAAAATATATTATCCATATGATTTTTATTGAATTATCATATAAAAACAATAATTTACATATATATTACATCATGTTAGAATTAAAAAGCAAGAAAAATAAAAAGGAATGAATTTACAAATGAAACGAGTCGATTTTGAAAATGGAACGATAACCAGTAATATCCTTGGAGCATCGCTCCCGATGCTGGTTGCCCAGATTTTAAGTTTACTTTATAACATTGTAGACCGGATTTATATTGCACGTATCCCGCACATCGGAACTGCAGCACTTGGTGCAGTCGGTCTTTGTTTCCCGGTAATTGTCATCATTACCGCATTCAGCAATCTATTCGGAAGCGGAGGTGCACCATTATTTTCAATTGAGCGCGGCAAAAATGAGCCACAGGAAGCGAAAAAAATTATGAATATTTCTTTTTCCATGGTCTGTATCTGTGCCATTGTACTCATGGTAATTGGCTTTTTATTTGCCCGCCCGATCCTGGTACTGTTTGGTGCCTCAAAAGACGCTCTGATCTATGCATATCCGTACCTGATGCTTTACTTGATCGGAACTCTGCCTTCTATGATTGCAACCGGTATGAACCCGTTTATCAATGCACAGGGATATTCAACCATCGGCATGTTTTCAGTTACCATAGGGGCAGTAACGAACTTGCTGCTTGACCCGTTGTTTATTTTTGTGTTCGGGCTTGGCGTGTGCGGTGCCGCAATTGCAACGGTCATTTCTCAGACACTTTCTGCTGCATTTGTCTTTTTCTTTCTTACAAAGAAAGCAGAACTGAAAGTAAGGCTCCTCAAAAAAGAGGAACTTGCCAGCTGTACAGCTTATGCCAAAAACATTGTAAGCCTGGGAACTGCCGGATTTATCATGCAGTTGACAAACAGTCTGGTAACGATTGTCTGCAACAATGTACTTTCCGTCACAGGCGGAGATATCTACATTTCTGTTATGACCATCGTATCCAGTGTCAGACAGCTTGTAGAAACTCCGATTTATGCAATCAACGAAGGGACTTCGCCCATCCTGAGTTACAATTATGGTGCAAGACGCCCGTCCCGTGTAAGAAAAGCCGGTGCCATGATGGCACTTATGATTCTCGGATACACGGCTGTGATGTGGAGTATTATCATCATCGCGCCGAAAACCCTGATCGGAATTTTCAGTTCGGATACTACGTTGATGAAAGATGCAGTTCCTGCCCTGAAGCAGTATTTTGCAGCGTTTATCTGCATGGATATGCAATACATTGGACAGACGGTCTTTAAATCCCTGAATAAGAAGAAGCATGCAATCTTTTTCTCACTACTTCGGAAGGTATTTATCGTCGTGCCTCTGACATATCTGATGCCGTATGTCCTGCATATGGGAACAGACGGCGTATTTCTCGCTGAGCCGGTTTCTAACGTCATTGGTGGAGGATTATGCTTCATCACCATGTTACTTACCGTATTGCCGGAATTAAAGCGTATGGAGCGGAAGAATGCGCTCTATGAGACAGGCACGATCTTATAAATGCTTAAACCACTGTCAAGCTGTAACAAATTTCGTTATACCGAATTATAAATCTACAATATTTCAGGAGAAAATGACAAATGAGCAGTAGAGAAGTAATAGAAAATGTACAAGCAGATCTCTTTGCAATACAGGATCTTGCTTATCGGGATTTTCAGGCAAAACTGATGCCAACAGTCAATAAGGAAACCGTCATCGGTGTGCGGACTCCTTCTTTGCGCGCATACGCAAAAAAGTTCGGTAAAACAGACAATGTTTCTGCATTTCTTGAAGTGCTTCCACATAAATATTATGAAGAAAACAACCTTCATGGACTGCTGATTGAACAGATTAAAGCGTACCCATCCTGTATTGCCGCACTGGACCGTTTTCTCCCGTATATAGATAACTGGGCAACCTGTGATATGATCGCGCTCCGGACAGTAAAAAAACATCTGGACATATTTATCCAGGAAGTCTGCCGCTGGATAGCATCGGATCACCCTTATATCGTCCGTTTTGGAATTGGAATGCTGATGCGGTATTATCTGGATGAACAGTTTAAACCGGAATATCCCAAAAAGGTAGCCGAAGTTAAATCAGACGAATATTATGTAAACATGATGCGTGCCTGGTATTTTGCTACCGCTCTTGCAAAGCAGTATGACCAGATCATTCCTTATCTGGAAGAGAAAAGGTTGGACACCTGGACACATAATAAGACGATTCAAAAAGCAATTGAAAGCTACCGGATCACGCCGGAACAGAAGAGTTATTTAAGGACATTAAGAGTAAAGAAACAATAAGTTTTACCGAGCTTTGACAATTTACGGTTCCCGCAATTTTACCACATTTGCAGCACTACGTCGTCTGTCTTCATCGATTGCAGCGTAGTGCTTTTTCGTTGTATTGACATCTTTGTGCCCCAGAACATCCGCTACCAGGTAAATATCCCCCGTTTCCTTATAAAGGGCAGTACCATAGGTACTTCTGAGCTTATGTGGCGTGATTCTTTTATTTGTAATCTGACTGGCATACTTTTTAACCATATTTTCAACCGCCTGTACACCGATCCGGCGCCTTTGGGTTGATAAAAACAGAGCATTTTCATAGCCAGCAAGGGGCGTTACCGCTTTACGGTATGTCTCCAGATAATTGCGAAGTGCTTTTTCCACCTCTTCACCAAAATAAACAACCATCTGGCTTCCACCTTTTCGTGTCACCATGACCCCATTATTGTTGAAATCCACATCTGACAGGTCCAGTCCAACTAACTCCGATACTCGAATACCTGTTCCAAGTAGAAGAGTAATGATCGCAATATCACGTTCTTTCGTCTTATTATAATAGGAGAGTGCCTGACCGGTTAATTTGGAACCACAGGATTCCACATAATCCAAAAGCTTTGCAACCTCATCGGTATCCAAACGTATGATCGCCTTGTCATGTAACTTCGGCATATCTACAAATAAGGTCGGATTTTTCTGAATTATCTGTCTTTTAAAGAAATAATTATAAAAGCTGCGTAATGCAGACATTTTGCGAAATAAGCCGCGTTCAGAGTTTGTAACCTGTTTGGTTTCTTTGGTATGAACATCTGTAGTATCATAGACCTTCAGATATTCCAGATATTCCTCAATATCAACCGGCTGAATAGCTTCCAGATCCTGTACCTGAAAGTCCTTAATTGAGTGATGTTTATAAACAGGATTTTCTTCAATTAAAAACTGAAAGAACAAACGGATGTCATATGCATACGATATTCGTGTCTTTGGTGATGTGGTTGGTTCAATGGCACGAAAATAATCACGTGCAAAGTCAGGCATGGTGTTTAAAACACCACGAAGACGAATAGTATTATCAATATAAGTTTCTTCCTGGTATGTTTTTGTATCAGATGGCATGATTCTAAGAACCTCCTAAATTCCATAAATTTCCCCGATATAGGTATGATTATAGCATGGTTTCGGAAGATTTGTCTATATCTTTTGGAAAAATCGGTATTTGTCGTATAGATTGGTTATTCAAAATACTGCTGTCCCAAGACAACTTTTTGCCAGGGACAGCTGATTATAATTACTAGCACGGTCTGTTTCCTTTTTCAAATGGATATTCAATCCCCCAGTCTTTTCTAAGTCCATCCATCTGTTCCATGATGCGAATACTTTCTTCATGCGGCATTTCCGTACATTCAAGTTTTCCTTCACGGATAGCCTTCATAGAAGCGCGTACTTCA
>ERZ779842.2783-NODE-2783-length-11135-cov-3.659567_pt1 | contig 11135 bp, 6 predicted proteins | sample MGYA00511095_ERZ779842 | MGnify/ENA primary metagenome ERZ779842 (study PRJEB29588, sample SAMEA2154036) | human gut metagenome | biome: human gut; feature: human-associated habitat; material: faeces | place: Denmark | collected 2008/2010 ... | reverse complement strand
CGTACTACCGACGCATAATAAAACTTTGCAATGCAGTCACTATACAAAACAGCATGAAAAGTAATCGGAATTACTTTCATCCAGTTGACCTTGAAGGCAGGTTGATTATTATCTATTTCACTGCCCACAGAAATAGAGATTACAGGAATATCCGTATATCCGGCATCCACCAGTGCCTTTTTTATCAAAGAAATATAGTTACTAGCACGGCATTGCCCTCCCGTTTGAGTGATTGCCACTGCTATTTTGGCTACATCATATTTTCCACTTTTAAGCGCTTTCAGGATATCACCAACTATCAAAGTAGCCGGATAACAGACCTCATTATTGGCATACTTCAATCCCCATTCACTTGAATCACTATCACTGAGAGGAAGATTTTCCGCATCATAACCGGCTACTTTCATTATAGCAGGAATCAAAGGTGAAATAAATGGAGTAAAGTAAGGAACTAATATTTTACGGTCACGGTAAAACTCATCATAAACAGGGACAGTCGCAAAGTCTTTTACACCGATATCTTCTGTTTCATTCATATTCGCAAGTTTGAGGCTTTCGATCATTGAACGTACCCTCAACTTCATTGAACCGATATTATTGATATCATCCAGCTTCAATAAGGTCAGCGATTTATTATGACGCATCAGCAAATCTCTCACTTCATCTACCAGAAAGGCATCCGGACCACACCCGAATGACGTCATTTCTACAAACTGAACATTCTGTCCTTGTGTTGCGCACCATTTCGCTGCTTTTAAAATACGATTCGTATAGGCCCATTGAGCAACAAAATGCGCATCATCCACCGGAATATCCAAATGACGCACCCAATCATCCGTTATCACATTCACTCCCATATCCGAAAGCATATCCGACACTTTATGCTGTATCAGAGAATCGGTATGATAAGGGCGTCCGGCAAGCATGACAGTCAGCGTCTCCCCTCCCCCTGCATGCTTCAATATATTTTTATTATACTCAACCAATGTATTAATAAAAGAAATCTGTTCGCTTTCCGCCTTATTGAATGCCTGCTGAATCATTTTATCATCCACATTCAAACTGCTCAGATATTCACGGCATTGCTTAAATAGCAGCCTCCGGTCTTTGAAAGTTATTGCAGGAGAGTCAATGGGTATACCTTCGGACTGTACACTCTTGATAACCTCCGAATACCCTGTTACAATAGGACAATTATAACTGTTTTGTTCCTTCCCTTTTCTTTCAAAGATGACAAAAGGCATAAATATCCGGTCCACCTTCTTTTCTATCAGGTTCTGTACATGGCTATGTACCAACTTAGCCGGAAAACAGATATTGTCCGACATCACCATCCGTGCACTATGCTCATACTTCCTGAAATTGGATGGATCAGACAAGCAGACTTGTATATCACAGGAAGTGAAGAGAGTATGCCAGAAAGGATATTCCTCGTACATATTCAGGCATCGGGGGATACCGATGATCTGTTTAGGAACTGCAATCTCCACACTGCGGTGAAACAAAAGTTCTTCTTTTTGTCGATAAACATTCAGACCTTTTCGATTACTGCTCTCCCCATTCGTGAAAACTTTCTCACATCTGTTTCCCGAATAGTAACTTTTACCGCTTTCGAACTGATAACGAATGACCAGACAGCGGTTATCACAACCTTTACAATACAGAGAACGTGCCGAATATTGAGCTTTATTTATAATCTCATTCAATGATACGGATTCCCCCTGATGCTTCATCGCATATAATGCACATCCGAAGGCTCCCATCAACTCAGGAGTATCACATCTTGCAACTTCTGCTCCTGTGAGAAGTTCAATAGCACGGACCACCGCATCATTGCGCATGGTCCCCCCCTGTACAACAATATCGTTCCCCAAAACAGATATATCTTTCAGTTTTAGTACCTTATACAAGCAATTCTTAACAACAGAATATGCCAGTCCGGCGGCAATATCATTGATAGTTGCTCCCTCCCTGAGCACCTGTTTCACTTTTGAGTTCATGAAAACAGTGCACCTTGTTCCCAAATCGCACGGTGCTTCCGAGCGGCAGGCTGCCAATGAAAATTCTTGCGCTGAATACCCCAAAGACTTAGCAAATGTTTCAAGAAATGAACCACATCCGGATGAGCACGCTTCATTAATCTCCATCCGGTCAATCACTCCATTATTCACAAAAATGGCTTTCATATCCTGTCCTCCGATATCGAGGATGAAAGACACATTCTTATTCAGATAGTGTGCTGCCATATAATGAGCAATCGTTTCGATAATTCCCGAATGAAGCTGAAAGGCCGATTTTATAAGGTCTTCACCATATCCGGTAGAGCAACTTCCTTTTATATCGAGTACAGCGCCCTGCTTCAAACATTCTTCGCTCAACCGATTCAAACCATCCTCTACGGCCTTTATCGGATTTCCTCCATTCATATTATAGTAAGAATACAATACTCTTGAATCTCCATCCAATACAACAATCTTTGTCATGGTAGAACCGGAATCAATGCCAATAAAAACATCTTGTTTTCCGGCTTTCAAACCGGAAGACATCATCTTATGACGAGATATTCTCTCTTTCCATATTTCATATTCCTCACTACTCGTAAAAATGGGGTTCAGCCCTGTTGCAGTAAGATTTCCTGCACAGTTTAAAGTAGTGTCGATCTTATCGATCAAATGAGACAGTTTATAATAATCCTCACCCTCGATATGAAATAAAGCAGCCCCCAATGCAGGAAGTAAAGTACCGTTGGCAGGCAGTATTATCTCTTGTTCATCAAAAGATAAATAATCAATAAAGGCTTTTCTCAGTGCCAGAATGAAAGTCAACGGACCACCGCAAAACAATACGGGAGTTGTTATATCACAGCCATGTGCCAGTGTCACGACTGTCTGAACAGCTACTGCACGAAAGATAGAAGCCGCAATATTCTCACGACTTACATTTTTAGCAATCAGATTCTGAATATCTGTTTTACAGAAAACACCGCAACAGGAGGCAATCGGATACACCTGTTTCGCATTCATGGCAAGATGATTCAATTCATCAATATTCACCCCCAGTATGATCGACATCTGATCAATAAAAGCACCTGTTCCTCCTGCGCAATTTCCGTTCATGCGCAAATCAGTCGCTTCGCCATCTTTGAAGAAGACAACTTTCGCATCTTCCCCTCCGATGTCTATCATGGAAGTCACATGAGAATAATCCTTTTGTATCGCTTTCGCCGCTGCAACAACTTCCTGTACAAATGGCAATGAACATTTCTCGGAAATTCCCATTCCGATAGAGCCTGTTATTCTTAAGGAGATATCTTTATCTCCAATTTCGGATAACAGCTCTTTCAGGAATGATAAAATTGTCTCTTTTGCTTTCGCATTGTGTCTCTCGTACTTCGAAAATAATAAATTATCATTTTCATCGATAGCAACTAACTTCACAGTTGTTGAACCTACGTCAATTCCTATTTTAATCATGTTCTACACTATGTCCCCTTAGCTTGACACTATTGTCAAACATAAAAGTAGAAATAACTTTGATACATCATTTCAACAGGAGTGTTCTTTTCGATTCTTTTAACACAAACGAAGATATCTACTTCTTCTGGCTGTCTATCTCTTTAAGCAATTCATCCACAGCCATTTTCAGTTGTGTATCCTCACCTTTCACCACTGTTTCCGGGCTATTGGCAACTTTAATATCAGGTTCCAGTTGAGTATTTTCCAGATAGCTGCCGTCAGGCAAACGATAACCGATGATAGGAATTCCGAATACCAATGAAGGGTCTTGTAATGTTTCCCAAGACACACTTGTCATTGTTCCCGGAACAGGCATTCCCACAAGCTTTCCAATATTCCGATGCTTATACACCCACGGAGTACCATGAGCATTCGAATAATTGGCTTCACACTGCAACATAATAGAAGGTTTATTCCAGCGGCGGCTTGGCATATCGCAGGCTTCACGTCCGCGTACCACCTGAGTAAAATATTTCTGACCACTAAAAAGTATTTCAATATCTTCATGCAGGCGACCACCCCCATTAAAGCGAGTGTCGATCACAATTCCATCACAGTTATTATATTTTCCCAGAATATCCGAATAAACAGTACGGAAACTTCCATCTCCCATCGATTGAATATGAACGTATCCTAAACGACCGCCAGACCATTTCTCCACATCTGCAGCACGTTGCTTTACCCAACGTTTATACAGCAGGCCATTGAGCTGTCCGCTTGTGATAGGCTTAACCACTTCTTCCCAGCGCTCCTTGTTCTGTGGGTCGTACAGCGAAATCAGCGTTTTCTTTCCTGCCTTATTATTCAAGAGAGCAGTGATGTCTTTATCCGGAGCTATTTCGTCTCCGTTGATTTTCTCGATAATGCATCCTGCCTTTACCTTGGTGCGAGAATGATCGAACGGACCTTTCTCTATTATTTCAGCAATCTGCATGCCCTTTCCCTGATAATTCCAGTCAAACAGTAATCCCAGATTAGAAGTCACATCTCCATTGCTTCTCGGAGAATAGCGACCTCCGGTATGCGAAACATTCAGTTCACCCAACCATTCGCTTAACAGCTCTGCAAAGTCGTAGTTATTATCTATATGCGGCAAAAATTTGCGATAGGCAGCCGTCATAGCATCCCAGTCTATTCCATGCATATTAAGATTATAAAAACGCTTTTGATGCTGTTTATACACATGGTCGAACATCGCCTCACGTTCAGCAGCTAAATCCATTTTCATTTCAGCCTGATAACTGATAGATTTCAGAGCATCCGATTTAGCATCCATTTTCTGCATATTTCTGCTTCCCAGTAAAAAGATATCTCCTTTTTTGTCCAGCATCAGCGATGCCCAGCCGGAATTAAGTTTATGGAGACGCTTCGTATCCTTTTCACGAAGATTCATTTTCCAAAGGTCATAGCCTTCCTCAAAGGCAGAGAAATAATACAGATTCTCCCCATCCTTTGAGAGGATGGCACTACCCAGATCAGAAGAGTTGGGAGTCAAGCGTACAATACGGTCTTCAATGCCATTGAGTTCTACAATAATGTCATTCTTATCCTCCAACTCCTCTTCATCTCCCGCTTTGTCTGCCTTATCTTTTTCTTTATCTGCCTTTTCCTTTTTAGACTTGTTTCCGTCTTTTTTCTTATTATCGTCTTTCTCCTTTGCTTTCTTCTGTTCCTTTTCAAATTCTTTGAGCAGTTCAAAATCCTCTTTGCTCAAACGGTAACGGTCGTAAGCATCCTGATTCAAAAACACCATCATCACATCCTGCTGAGAACCCCAGGAAGCATGCGCACGCATACCATAACGCTCCGTCTGGAACAGAATGGCATTTCCATCCAGCACCCAACGTGGAGAACCGCTAATATAACCACTATTAGTCAAATTAATGATAGTACCTCCCTGCGCGCTGACAATACCGATATCGGAATAAGGATCGTGACGATTGCCGATAAATTCAAGCGTAAACCACTTGCCATCGGGTGACCATTCGTAGTCGAATCCGCCACCGGTGTTGTACCAAGTAGAACCGTCTGTCACCTGACGCACTTTCTTTGTTTTCAGATCAAGTACCATCAACCGGTTACGGTCTTCAATAAAAGCCAGTTCCTTACCATCCGGAGAATATTGCGGATAAGCGCGCTCTACGGTCTTAGAAGGAAGCAGCACCTCTTCCTCAATAAGAGTTGCATTGGGAAAGTTTGCCTCCTCTTTACGAGCTATCTTAGCGGTATAAAGTTGCCAGTTACCAGTCCGTTCGCTTGCATATACAAGTGTACGATTGTCGGGAGCAAAAGATACACTGGCTTCCTTTGCCGGAGTATTCGTTATTTGCTTGGTTGTAGCATAATCAGTTGAAGTCACAAAAACATCACCACGTACAATAAAAGCCACCTGTTTACCATCCGGAGACACAGAAGCGGAAGTTGCCCCCTGAGAAAATCGAAGAGCAGCCATCTCTTTTTCATCATCACGTACAAGGTCAACGCTCACTTTCTTCGGACGGGCGTTGGGCTCCTGCGTATAAAGCTCTCCGTCATACGTATAACACAATGTTCCTTTGTCACTGATGGACAAGAAACGTACCGGATGCGTGCGGAAAGTAGTAATAGCTTTCACTTCTTGCGGAGCGTTCAAATCAAAGTTATATACATTGAATGAACCGTTGTTACGCTCACTTAAAAAATAAACAGAAGTGCCGTCCGGTGCATATACCGGGTTACGATCCTCCCCTCCCCGGTTGGTCAGATTGGTATGTTTCCCGGTTTGGTTATCATATAACCAGATATCTCTTGTTATAGAAGATGTGTGATGCTTCCTCCATTCATCTTCAAAACCTTTACGATCCTGATAAAGGAAATTTTTCCCCGCTTTATCAAAGCACACCCATTCGGCAGGAGTAGCCAGCACCTGTTCGGTACGTCCTCCGGAAACCGGAACTTTATACAACTCCGTCATTGCTCCGGTAGGAAACAGGGCACTGTTCGCCGGATCCTGAATAGATGCAGAGAAAAGTACAAATTTACCGTCGGGAGTAAAAGCTGAAGGAATCTCCGAAGCGGAATGAAAGGTCAATCTACGTGCTGTTCCACCGTCAGCCGACATAATAAAGAGGTCGAAATTACCATTTCGGTCGCTGGCAAAGGCTATTTGTTTTCCGTCAGGCGACCAAACAGGATTAGCCTCATAAGAGGCTTGTGTCGTTAACTGAACAGCAGCTCCTCCCTGTGCAGGAACTTTGTAGATATCACCTTTATAACAAAAGACGATTTCCGATCCATCCGGTGAAATACGTGCATCACGCATCCACAGAGGGGTAATAGCATAGCTGGATAATGCAACCAGTACCAATGCTAAAAAAGTTATAAGTTTCTTCATATTATTGTATGTTTATATATTTAATTTATATTCTAAATTTCACAAGAAGACTATATTTAAAGCTGCTTTAAACCACTTTTGATATTCCAGCGATTTCTTCCATGTGCCTGCTGTCTGTTCCACAACACCCACCAAATATTTTAAGATGATAATCTGATTTTAACTTTAAAATAGCCTTACCCAGATCGACTGCCGAAGAAGTATGCAAATTCTTTGCTCCATCCAATTCCTTATATGAAAGTCTAGAAGTATTTGCCTGTATACCCCAAAAGCGATTTTTTACTATCTGTGTTTGATTGAACTTATGAGAAAGTGCTTCGTAAACGATATCAGGATGAACGCAATTTGTCATATAGCACACTGGCTTGTTTGATACATGATTATCAATGTAATATATAGCATCATTAATTGTATCGCCGTCTATCAATTTTCCGTTTCTTTGAATGGTAAAACTGATAATATATGGAATATCTGTATCAGACATAGCGACTGCCATTCCGATAGCCTCCGACAATACAGGCATTATACCCGCATATAAAAAATCAACTCCAACGGATTTGAACAGAATGGCTTGCCAACTGTGAAAGGCTATTGCCTCTTCTTGGTTTAGAGCTTTTTCACCTGTATATGCATCTCCCTTACATCCCATCAAACCACCGATATACATGTTCACATTCGCCGTTTCTTTTATTGTACGAAGAAAATCCACATTGTCTGCGATGATGGATTCATTGTATCCAGCCATATAGACCCGCTCTTTGTTGGCCCTTCTTGTTGGAGTTGTTGCAAGAAATGGCAACTGATATCTATGTGCAATATCCATATATTCATTCCATAGCATTTTTAATGCCATCCTGCCTTTTTGCTGATAAATTAGGTCAGCCATTGCAACGGTACCACTGATATCCAAATCAAACTCCCTCTTTAGTCGCTCTCCTAAAGCACCTTCCATCAGTATAAAGGGATAAGAATCTATGCAGTCTTTAAAGTTCATCCGGTTCATTTTTTACATTCTGTCAAATCATCTTAGATAATTATATCAACGAATTCGTCTGAATCAAATTCCCTGTGTGATTATAAAATACTCTATCACCAAACTCCTTATAAAAGAAAGCATATTTATCTACTCCCGTACAGTGGCAGACACCCATCTTTTGAGGTAAATATTCATGCAGATAATCAGCAATAATTTTATATTTAAATTCTTCTGCTTTATGAATATGAAAACCACCTAAAAGTAAATTGCAGGGTAGTTCCGGAAATACGGTTCGTACAGTCCGCAATATATTGGTAATACCACGATGAGAACAAGCACTTAAAACAGAAAGTCCTTCAGGCGCAACCAATGCCATAGCTAATTCGTCAGAAAAAGTATCCGGCATTTTAGAACCGTCTTCTTTTTGAATCCAAAACCGTTCAAAATGGGTATCTCTCCGGTCTATAATATCCACAGAAGGGAAAAGAAATACTCCGGGAACCAGCTCAGTCAAATCATCAATAAAATGGAATCGGGAAAGATCAAACGAATGGGTATGCTTTATTCCATTTTCACGTTCATCTTTAAACTTAGGTAAAAACACTTCGCGTTTGCAGACAACTGTCGCTTTTGTATTCAATTCCATAAAATAACGCAATCCGCCTGTATGGTCACTGTGACCATGAGATAATACCAGATAATCCACCTTTTGCAGATCAATATGTAATAAACGGGCATTACGGATAAATAAATCGGAAGCTCCCGTATCAAAAAGTAATCTATTTTCCGGAGTCTCAATATAGAGTGAAAGCCCGTGTTCTGCCTGCAATTTACGTCCATAGACACAATTTTCTACAAGAGTCGTTATTTTATAGTTCATGTAGCTTGGTTATTAATCAAATAATACGAAATAAAAAGTTCTGCTACAAAATTAGAATAATTCTATGGCAGAACAAGCAATCAACCGATTTAAATCCATTGTAGGGGTAAAATCTATTGTTTCAGGCTTTCACTGCCGAATGATTCATTTTGTAGTTTGAATGTAAATAATTACTTTTACATCCATATTTAACCCTTTAAATAAAGAATCAAAATGGAGAAAGAGGAAAAAGGTAAAGCAAAAATAGTTCAGATACAGTACTATCAATCTCCATGCGGGAAATTGATACTCGGTTCTTTTGAAGACAAACTCTGTATGTGTGACTGGGTGGTGAGTGAAAAACGCAGAGCTGCAATTGACAAACGGATACAAAAAGCCCTGAACGCTCAATATGTAACAGAAAACTCTGAAGTAATCGCAAAAACGATTAGCCAGTTAGATGAATATTTTTCCCGCCAAAGAATAGCATTCGATGTTCCTCTGCTTCTTGTCGGGACGGAATTTCAGAAAAGTGTGTGGAATGAACTGCAAAATATTCCCTATGGAACAACGATATCGTATGCTCAATTATCACAGAGGCTGAACAATCCGAAAGCTATCCGTGCGGTAGCCTCTTCTAATGGAGCAAATTCGATTTCAATACTTATTCCTTGTCACAGAGTGATCGGCAGTGACCATAAATTGACCGGATATGCAGGTGGTCTTACAGCCAAAAAGACATTATTGGAGCTGGAATCGAACGAAAGAAGATGATTATAATCAGGGTAATTAAACTGATTTCTTTATACAAATATATATCAAAAAGATAGTGTCGCTATCCCATTACTATAGCGTCACTATCCTACAGGTATAGCGTCACTATATGATCAGTATAGTGACACCATCCCGAAAGTCTGTTATATGATACAGAAAATGCGTATCTAAAACTAACGTTTACACCAATTTCCCCATTTCATAAGCTTCCTGCAGATAGGGAGTATCTTTTATTTCTCCCACCTTCCATGCACCTATTCCATAGATCACTCCTTTCTCCTGTGGATTCTCCAGACAATCAAGGAAACCGCGAAAACCATCAATAGTACGTTCCATCATCGACTTATCATTCTCTGCTGCTGCAATAATAAAATAGAACTCCTTATTCGTAATTTCTGTATAACGTGCACAGCAGCGGTCAATCATAATCTTCATCTGTCCGCACATCGTATAGAAATAAACCGGAGCTGCCATTACAATGACATCAGCCACAATCATTTTCTCTACAATTTCGGCTTTAGGTGTGCGGTACCCGGTTTCGTACTGTGCAATGCGGTTCGCTGCCCCGTTTTTAATATCAATCAATATACCCAACTGCTGCTGTGTAAGACCGCGATGGCGGCGCACGAGTTTGATTTTATCTCCGATGTTCATAGTGTGGCTGTCTCCATTCTTACGCAAAAATAAAAACTGCCCGTCCGCGTAAAGTTGCTACGCAGATGGGCAGTTTTGGCTGTGCACCTTTATTGCAGTGAAATCTGTTGCGTATAACCTCCGATAAAAATAATTTCTAAATCTTGCCGTGATTTAACGATGATTTTTTCTATGATTCTCGCTGTAAGCATATCGTCGTATTCTGTAATCAAAAGGTCCTTTGCGGTTATCGGATTTGTAGGGGTGGATGGCGTTTGGCTATTGACTGAACTTTGTGTGATGGCAGTTTTTAGCTGTTTGATTTTATCGCTGAGCCCTTTCAGCTTGTCATCAAGGAATGGGGTGTTTTCATCAAAGTCCAGCGACATTTCCAGTAGGTGGTCAAATTCCTGTTGGTTTTGCTCTAACTGTGCTTGCAGCTGTGGTGTCAGACTTTCGCCGACTTCTATCTGATGGAGAATCCCATTAAGCTGGTCAGCAACCTCGCCGGTAAACTTGGCAGCTAAATTCTGCACGGCCTTCAAAATTGCTTGATGCAACTCTGTTTCGGGGATAGAGGGTGAGTTGCTGCAAAACTTCGTTCCGTATTCAAGTCGGTTGACGCATCGCCAGACGATTTGCTTTCTGCCGTGGATGCTCCAAGTGACTCGCTTGTAGGAGCTGCCGCAGTCACCACAGACCAATCGTTCGGATAAGGCATATTTGCTGTTGTAGCGACCTCGATGTCGCTTGCGATGGTTGGTGGCCGACTTCAGCTTGTGCCTCTCGGAATGTCTGCTTCGTGACGATTCCCTCGTGGTTATTCTCTATGTAATATTGCGGCAGTTGGCCGGTATTTTTCTTGGATACGCCTGTCAGTACATCCTCGATAAATGTCTTTTGCAGCAGCACATCACCGCAGTATTTCTCGTTCTGGAGAATCCGCTGGACGCTCTCGGACGACCACTTCTTGTTGCCACGTGCAGTGAGTACGCCGTCAGCCTC
>ERZ779842.2767-NODE-2767-length-11195-cov-3.666248_pt1 | contig 11195 bp, 6 predicted proteins | sample MGYA00511095_ERZ779842 | MGnify/ENA primary metagenome ERZ779842 (study PRJEB29588, sample SAMEA2154036) | human gut metagenome | biome: human gut; feature: human-associated habitat; material: faeces | place: Denmark | collected 2008/2010 ... | reverse complement strand
TTCCATATTCCAGTCTTTTATAAATCCATGAGATACAGGCAGCAACATCTTTAAAGACCTGCTCATCTTCAGAGTGAAAAAAGATTTCACGCCAAATACTCTCAATTGTATCCCCAAGCAAATTTTGATCTGCATAGCAGTTTGCTATGCAGCGTGCCTCATCCTTTGGGATGATTTACATTTCGAAACAGACTCGTATAATATAATTTGAGACAGGTGGCGAAAAGCTTATGGCGATCTCGCTCTGTATCAAAGGGAGGGAAGAAATGACCGAAAAAATCATTATAAAGCCTTCTGTTCAGAAACGGTTTGACAGCTTCATGGTGCATGGCAGAGTCCTTTTTTTCAGCGCGCCCTGCGGCTTTGGAAAGACCGTACTGGCGGACGCGCTGCTGCGCGGGCAGAATGTGCTGCGGCAAAGTGCGGCAGCCCCAGACTGGGCGATTCCATCGTCAGCGCAGGATTGGGACATTCTGCTGATTGACGATCTTCAGCTTATGCAGGAGGAAGCCGGGCAGCAGGCTCTTTGCGAACTGATTCGCTCAAGTCCGGAGCGCCATTTCGTCCTGCTTTCGCGCGGTGCGCCGCTGGGCTGCCTGATGGCGTTTCAGTACACAGGGCTGATGACGGTGCTGGAGGCCGACGACCTGCTTTTTGACGCGGACGATGTGCGGCGACTGTTTCAGCTTTCGGGAGCAAATGTAACAGATAACGAGATCGACGGAATTTTGAAAGAATCCCTGGGCTATCCGCTGGGTGTGGCCATCACGGCGCGGTGCATGTCCCCGAACAAGCCGTGGACGCCGGAGCTGGTGGCGCGGGTGTTCCACGAGGTGTTCCTCTACTTTGAGACCGCTATTTACCGGCGCTTTGACCTGCCGGTGCGGCGCTTCCTGTTGGAGCTGGCCCCCTTTGAAAGTTTTGACCTGGAAATGGCGCGGATGGTCAGCGGCGATCCCCGCGCCGGCGAACGGCTGGACTGGCTTCTTCGATACACCACTATGCTGCGCTACGACGACTGCCAGCGCTTCCACTTCTGGTCGGGTTTCCGGGCTTTTCTCCTTTGGGAGATGGAACGGGAGTATACCGAGGAAAAGCGCAAAGCGCTCATCAGCCGGGGCGGGCTGTACTATGAGCTGAAGGAGGACTACGCCCACGCCCTGGAATGCTACACCAGCGGCGGTGACCATTCCAAGGTTTCCGAGCTGCTGGTGCGTAATGCAGAACTACACCCCGGCATGGGGCACTATGCCGAGATGGAAAAATACTACCGCAGCCTGCCGGAGGCGGAAATTCTCGCATCCCCCTCTCTGATGCAGGGCATGAGCATGCTCTGCGCGCTGGTCATGGATTACGAAGGCTCGGAGCGCTGGTATGGCGAACTGCAAAAGTTTGTCGAACACTGTGGCAGACAGGACGCCGCCGGAAAGCAGGCCCGCGGTCGCCTTGCGTGGCTGGACATTTCCCTGCCCCAGCGGGGCGTGAAGGGTCTGACGGAAACCATCCCCGCCGTGTTTCGGCTGCTGACGAACAAAGAGCTGGCGCTGCCGTCCTTCTCCGTCACGAGCGCGCTGCCGAGCATCATGAACGGCGGCAAGGACTTTTCCGAATGGAGCAAAAAGGACGACCTGCTCTACAAAACCCTCCGTCTCCCCGTGGAGGCAGTACTGGGGCGGGATAGTGTGTGTCTTGCCGACTGCGCCATTGCCGAGAGCAAATTTGAAAAGGGCGCGGACGTCACCGGACGGATGCTGTCCCTTCTCCAGCAGCTGAACGAGATCCGCAACCGGGGCACGCCGGACATGGAGTTCGCCGTCAGCGGGCTTCTGGCCCGCAGCCAGCTGGCAAACGGACAGGCGATGGATGCGCGGCGCACTATAGAGGTGCTCCGTGAATGCTTTGCCGAGCGCGGTTTGACACGCTTTCTGCCCAATATGGACGCCATGCTCTGCCGTATTGACATGCACACCGGCGACCTTGACGCAGCGGACGCATGGTATCGGGAAAAAGCCCCGTGCGAACCCACGCACCTGAACGTCATGCGGCGCTATCAGTATCTCACCCAGGCCATGGTGGAGCTGGAGGACGGCAGACCGGACACGGCGCAGCTGACCCTCTCCCCTCTGGAACCGTACATTCAAAACTGCGCCCGCAACATCGACGGCATTCACCTGAATGTCCTGACTGCCATCGCCCTGCACCGCAAGAAGGACGAGCGGTGGCGCGAGCGATTGACGGCGGCGCTGGACGCGGCGGCGGAGTACCGCTTCATCCGCACCGTCAGCGTATACGGCACGGCGGTGCTGCCGCTGCTGGAAGCGCTGGACTGGGACGGCGACAAAGCATGTCGCAAACGGCTGATGGCGGCGGTGCGGACGCAGGCGGCGTTCTACCCGCATTTCCTCGAACCCCGCCTTGCCCCCGGTGAGGAGTTGACGCCCACGGAGCTGCAAATTCTCCATCTGCTCTGCGCGGACAAGTCTAACACCGAGATCGCGCAGATCATGGACGTGAAGCTGTCCACAGTGAAGACCCACGTCAGCCACATCCTCGACAAGCTGGACGTGAAGCGCCGGGCGGAGGCCAAGACCGCCGCGAAGAAGTTGCATTTAGTGCCGGACAACCTGTAAAACATCATCCGACAGATGTCGGATTTCCACATAAAAGCAAGACGATTTTTCAAGGAGGAAAGACATGAAAAAACGAATATTGAGTGTGCTCATGGCGCTGGCGCTGTGTCTAACGCTCCTGCCCGCGCCCGCGTGGGCGGCGGAGGACACACTGGAGGGCGGCACCATCGTGCAGGAGGAGCAGGAAGAAGCCACGACCGAAGGCAACGGGCAGTCGACCAACACGGGCGAAGGCGAACAGTCCAATTCCGAAACGAACACGCTTACGGAGATCTGGTTCGTAAGAAAGCCCGATTCCATTGGCCGCAGCTATGACGGTACGACGGACGGCAGCATGGTTTCGTTCGGCACACCGCAATTCACGGACGGCACAAATACGTTTGAACTCACGGAAGGAACGGACTTTACCGCCAAGAAGGCCTTCGATTCTGCGGACGCGGGTAATCATACCGTCACTGTAGAGGTCACGCTGATCGGCGAGGCCGCAGCGAAGTACAAGCTCAAGGCGGGCGAGGAAACGTTTACGATCAGCGGCACCATCAACAAGGCCTATCCAAATCTGACCGTATCTCTTTCCGAGACGACTTGCACGGTGGGCGAAAAGCTTCTTCCGCTGCTGTCTGTCAGCGGTGCTCCGGAAGACGCCGCGGTGACATATTACTATACGCAGTACCAAACATTCGCTGGGAATTCGGAGTATGAGGGCAGTGATGTCATTCCTGCAATCGACGAAAACACTGCAATCAGCGAGCCCGGCACATATTACGTTTATGCCGAGTCCAGCGAGACTAAGAACTACGATGAGGAACGGTCGGATACCGTGGAACTCACGGTCAACAAGGCGGTCGTTAAGGCGGCTTCCGTGACAAAAGCGGACGGCACGGATGGCGGTACATACGAATCCCTCCCGGCGGCGCTGAACGCGGCGCAGGACGGCGACACCGTCAAGTTGCTGTCGAACCATACGACAAATTGGAGCGACGTCGAAGCCAGCGATCTTTCCACACTGGCTGTCGTCACCAAACGGCTGACGCTGGAATTGAACGGCTGGACGGTGGATTATCTCGAAGTGGGCGAGGTGGTTCCTGACGAGGAAGGCGGAATCCTGGAATCCACCGATGGCAACCTGACCATCGTAGATAACATTCAAGATGGCTCCCACGGTAAAATCAAAGACCTCCAATTTGTAAATGGTTCACTGGAGATTCAGAGCGGTCAGATTGGAGATTCTGGCGAAGGCAAGCTTACCTGTAACGGGAACAGCGGCAGCGTGACTGTCTGCGGCGGCACGGTGCTTGGTCTCACGGTGGGCGAGGGCGCTTCCGTCACCGTCTCCGGCGGCTCAACGCACGCGGGTTTCTGGTTCAACGACGGTACGCTGACAATCACAGGCGGCACGTTCGGCAATGTAAACTTCCGTAATAACGGTGGGACCATCGCCATCAGCGGCGGCACCTTCTCTACGATTCGAAATACGGGTGTAAGCAGCAACATTCCGCCCATGTCCCTGCTGGCGCCGGGCTATGCCTTCTATAAGGACAGCGCCGTGCAGGACGGCAGCAAGATCGATTCTCTGCAAGATGTGACGGTCAAAGAACACACTCACACCATGGTGGACAACAAGTGCGCCTGCGGTTTTTCCTGCACCCACACGAACACCAAGGGCGTGAGCACCATCGGTAAAGATGGCAAGTGCACGGTCTGCGGGACGCAGGTTGCGGCTGGCATCGGTGAAACCTATTATACCGATGTGAAGTCCGCCCTGGATGCGGCAGCTGACGGTCAGACCGTACGGCTGCTGGCAAACGGGATGCTTCCTAGCGGCATATATGCCAGCAAGACCCTCACGCTGGATCTGAACGGACATAGCCTGAGTGGGTACAGCTTGAATGTCGGCGGCCACGAGCCAGATTCGCACCGGCAATCTGACGGTCATTGACAGCAGCGGCGGCAACGGCGCAGTGGGCGTGACCGTGCGGGACGGCGGTACGCTGGTATTTGATCCGGAGAATGACAGCACCACCCTGCTCCAGCTGGAGGTTTGGGGCGGCACAGTCGAGCTGTACGGCGGAAGGATTTTGAGAAAAGGTCTGCAGCTGAATAACAGCATCGTATTGGGCGATCTGCTTCCCCGGAAAGCGGGGCTTGCTTACTACCGTGAGGGCAGCGACACGCAGCTCACGCTGAAGGAAGCCGCTTCCAAGACCTGCGACCTGGTGGTAAAGTCTTGCGCCCACGGCGGCAAGAACGGCTTTGACGAAAACGCCACTGCCTGCCCCTACTGCAACGCGCCCGCGGTGGCGGAAGCAGCCTTGAACGATGGTGAGGGCGGTCGCCTGCGGCGGAGATTTACCAACCTACAAACAGCCATTGATGCAGATAGAGACGGTGGCGCGACTCTTCAGCTGCTGGCCGATGTGACCGGCGATTATACCATCGACGGTACGCAGGACACGGGACTTAACCTGAACGGACACTGCATCAAGGGTACGGTGACGGTCAAGGCGGCTACAGGCAACAATACCACCACTTTCAGCAACACACAAAACAACACCACAGCCAGCATTGATGCGGTCGTTGCCCACAGGGGAGCAAAACTCGCCGGGACGGGGTATCCCGCCGTGATCGGCAAATTGACATTGGCCGATACCACGAAGTGGAAGGATATCCTGCAGCAGCCTACCCGCCTTGGCTTCAGAGTCACGAACGCGGATGGCACCCACAAGTGGTATGCCCCGGATGATGTCAATGGTTCACAGTTGAACAACGTTATCATCAATAGCCTGCCTATCACCACCAAGACCCTGAATCTGAAGGTAGATGGCAAGAACCTGACCGGTAACTCGCCGAAGGTGGAGCGCGGAACGACCGTCCAGCTCTGTGCCGGCTGCAATGGGAAGGGTGCGGATGTATACATCTACATCGGAGAAAACGTTGGAAACAACAATCCCACATACAGCCAGAAGAAAGCGGAATATAAAAAGATCGGCAGCAGCTGGTACTACGTTGTAGACCTTTACGCTAACACAATCGGAACCTACGATATTTATTTCACCGCTTCCAAGGACGGCTATTCGGTGACGAGCAGCCACAAAAAGCTGACCGTCATCAAGGCCGCCACCCCGGACAGCGCGATCACCGCGCCCGTGGCAAACGCCCTGATCTACAACGGCAATGAGCAGGTACTCGTCACGGCGGGCAGCGTGGAGGCAACGTACGGCGAGATGCAGTACCGTCTGGGTACGAGCGGCGGCTTCAGTACTGACATTCCCACCGCCACCGATGCCGGAACATACACGGTCTATTACAAAGTCGTAGGAGCTGAGGGCTACGATGACACCACTGCTAAGTCCATAAAAGTAACCATCAGCCCGGTGAAGATCAAGGGCATCGGCAACGTCGCTTCCGTCTCCAAGACCTACGACGGCAGCGCAAGCGTTACGCTTCCCAAGACCAATCTTGCGTTCCTGGGCGCTGCGGGCAGCATGATTTCCATCCCCGGGAGCGTTTATAGGATCACGGACGCCCGCTTTACCACGCGGCAGGATGACTTTATTTATGCGGATTCGCCGGACGCCGGCACGAAAGAGGCCATTTCCTTCACCCTGACGCTCACAGATTCCAACTATGTGTTTGAGGGCAAGGCGGCAAGTGTCAGATCGGCCAACTTCAATTTCACCTCCAAGGATGACCGCTTTAAGATCAATCAGGCCACTGTGACCCCGGCTGAGATCACGCTGTATGTTTACAACGACGTGGCAAAGACCTACACGCTCAACCTGGCCACGCTCCTGCCGAAGCTGACTCCGGGCTGCGAGTACGGCAAAATCAAGTATCAAGGGTGCGATTACCATTTTACGGATAGCACCTACCTCGACAGTAACAACGGTATGTTCGTGTCAAACGAGGGCGTTCTGACTCTACCCATCGTGGCCGCGCACTCCGCAGGTGTTAACAAGCAAATCGGCAAGATAACCGCCCCGGTTGTAGCCGCGAACTATCAGCAGTTCGAGCTGACCATCAAGGTCGTTATTGGCGAGAAGATCACGCCCGTAAAGTCAGATGACTTCAAAATCAGCGCGACGGGCATCATCTACCGCCAGACATTGGAAAACAGCAGGCTCACGGTCGAGGGCACGATGAAAGACCCCACCACAGGAAAAGAAGTCAAGGGCACCTTTGCGTGGTTGAATAAATACGATATACCCAGCCGAACCGGTGATTGCTACGTTGATTGGATATTCACACCGGCGGAAGGCTACGAGAAATACGCAGCCGTAACCGGCATAGTGAAAGTACCCGTCGCCCCCAAGTCCATCGAGGGCGCAACCATCACGCTGGAAAAATATGAATTCGCGTACAATGCGGCAGAGCAATCGCCGAAGATTACCGGCGTGACGCTGGAAAACTGGGATGAAACAAGAATCACCTATGTTATCAAAAGCGGCGACAAGGCCACCGATGCCAATGACAGCATTCCCCTGACCATCGAAGGTACCGGCAACTATACCGGTAAAGCCACGGTCAAGTGGAAGATCACGCCAAAAGAAGTGACGCCCACGATGGAAGTCGCATCCTGCACATACACCGGCGATGCGCTGGAACCGACCGTCACCGTCAAGGACGACACCGGCAACATCATCGACCCGAAGGAGTACGAGATTTTCTACAGCAACAATACCAATGTCGGTACTGCGACTGTGACCGTCAAGGACGTTGAAGGCGGCAACTATGTTCTCAGCGAGGCCGGCAAGACATTCGAGATCACCAAGGCTGCTGCACCCGCAGCAGAGGCTGGCTCGCTGACCATCACCAACGGTCTGCACAAGACTTATTCCCTTGACCTCTCGACGCTGCTGCCGAAGCTGACTGCTCCCTGCGACTACGGCGAGATCATCTATGACAAGAAGGTTGATACCGCTCTGGGCATTGGTACCTTTGTTACCCTTGTAAACGGCAAGACCGGTGAGCTGACGCTGGAAGCAAACAGAAGCGGCACGGACGAAGGACAATTCGGCACGATTACTGTTACAATCTCCACGAGCAACTATCAGGATATCACCCTGACCATCAACGTCAGCGCGAAGAACAGGCTTACCCCGGTTCTGATCGGTACACCGACGCTCACGCCTACCGAGCTCACCTACGGTGAGTCGCTGAGCAAGATCAAGATCACCGGAACGATGAAGGCCGGCGACGGTCGTTAAGGGCACCTTCTCGTGGCAGCAACCGGGCGATACGATTCTGGATGCGAGTACGTTGGGCCATGATATCGGATGGAAGTTCACGCCAGAGGATGGTGATACCTATACGGAAGCAACCGGCACCGCAACGGTCAGGGTCAACAAGGCTCAACAGTATGGTAAGGTCAGCATGGCGGGCTATACTTACGGTCAAACGCCAGGCACACCGACCCTGACAGACCGGACGGGTGATTTGAATGCTCAAGTGACCTACGGTTATGCCGTTGTTGACAGCGGCTCCGTTCAGACGTGGGATATCAGCAATCCGCCCGCGCTGAACGCCGGTACTTACCGTATGTTTGCACGGATCGGCGAGACGGGCAACTACTATGAGTGTAATGCCAGGTATTGTGAATTTGTGGTAGAAAAGGCAACGCCGGACTACACCGTTCCCACCGGCCTGATGGCAAAATCCGGTCAGAGACTTGCGGATATAAAGCTGCCGGACGGTTGGAGCTGGATGGACAGCAGCAAATCTGTGGGTGACGCTTCAACCGTAACCAAGACCTTCCAGGCGAAGTTTACCCCGACAGACACCGACAACTACAACATGGTGGAGAACATTGAACTTGAAGTCATGGTGAACAAGGCGGATAGCGGTAGCCTCAAAACGGAGTTTACCCCGACAGACACCGACAACTACAACACGGTGGAGAACATGGAACTGAAAGGCATGGTGAAGAAGGCGGATGGAGGCAGCCTCAAAACGGTCGAGCTGACGCAGAAGTACACGGACGCTTCCGTGCATACCTACACGCCAGACTGGTCGGGGCTTCCCGGCGGACAAGTGTGGAGCTATAATAGCGAATACAGCGTCAGCAACGGCTCAAATATCACACTTACCAAGCATGATTTTGCAGCGGACGGCAGTTTGCTGACCTACGCGATTTCCGGTGGCAAGGCCGGTGACACCGTCACCATTACCCTGAAAGCTTCCTGCAACAACTACAAAGGCTTCACCATCATCCTGAACATCATCCTGACAGAAAAGGATAGTCAGGAGGCACTTGTCATTATCGGTGCGGACAGTGTGTTCTATGGTCAGACGTTGACATTGACCACCAGAGGCGGCTCCGGCACAGGCGCTGTGACCTACCGCATTGACACTGCTCACAGCACCGGCGAAGCGACCATTGATCCCAATACCGGCGTTCTGACTCCGGCCAAGGTCGGCTCCGTGAGCGTCATTGCAACCAAGGCGGGGGACAAGGACTACAACGACGTTACCAGCGCCCCCTTCGTGCTCATGATTAAACCGGCCACTCCCGCCGGTGAGCCCAAGTACACCAAGATCACTACCGATAGCGGTGGGGACGATTGGGACTACAGCAACTACACCATCAAGGCAACTGCCGGGGCTGGCGGCTCCATTTCTCCCTCCGGCGATGTCAGCGTCCGCGAGGGTGAAGATCAGACCTTCACCATCACCACGGATGAGGGCTATGCTGTCGCCGACGTCAAGATCGACGGCAAGAGCATCGGCGCGGTGAATTCCTACGCCTTTGAGAATGTCAGAAGAACCCATACCATCGAGGTCATCTTCGTCAAGGACACTGCCAGCGCCAGCACCGGAGACAGCAGCAATCTTCCATTGTGGAGCGCCCTCCTGCTGGCAAGTACCCTTACTCTGGCCGGCGCCGTCCACTATAAGAGAAAACGCGCACGGTAATTGTCTTTATCATGCCTTAAAGGCCAACAAACAGCGCAGCTTCCGGGAAAATCCCCGAAAGCTGCGCTGTTCTCTTTTGTGTGCCTGGCGGCGCATGTTTCTAAAAGGTTAAAATCCCGAATCCACCCGGTAGTGGGAAGGATATAGCCGCAAGCAGGGTGGTGTTCGTCCTGTTGTGGTATGTGAATCCCTACGCCGCAGTGAAACGCCATTGCAGAGGCCCCCTATTCGCAGATGGCAACGTAGAATTTATAGAAATAAAAAATATGGGACATGCCAGTATAAGTATCAAAGTTTACGATGAAACGACAGATCGTTACAAAGAAGATGAGACAGTGTGGAAATCAACAGGAGCATGGTGTTCCGTCTGAGAGGATTGTCAGCATGCGCTTCGATTCCATGGATTATGAGGATATGACAGCGAAGGATATGTTCAAGGCTGTCAAAGAAAAGCTAAATCCAACCGGGAGAACGTATCTCTTTCTGGATGAGGTTCAGGAAATTGAAGGCTGGGAGAAAGTAGTAAACTCCCTGGCAACGGATTACGATGTTGACCTTTATGTGACAGGCTCCAATTCCAGAATGATGTCTTCGGAAATAGCGACTTACCTGACCGGACGATATGTTTCCTTCCGTATCTATACGCTTTCGTTTCAGGAATATCTGGAATTTAAAAAGCAGTATACACAGGTAAAGGATATCCATGCTGAACTGGCAGACTATATCCGCTTTGGCGGCTTCCCTGCAACGCACCTGCGAGAGTATTCACAGGATGAGGTTTATACGATTGTCCGGGATATCTATAATTCCACGATTTTCTCGGATATCGTAAAGAGAAACCAGATTCGCAAGATCGACCAGCTGGAACGGGTGGTTCGGTACACATTTGCGAATGTGGGAAATTCATTCTCAGCAAAATCAATTTCTGATTATCTGAAATCAGAGCATCGTTCTATCGACAATGAAACAGTGTACAGCTATCTGGAAAAGTTGGAGAAAGCATATCTCCTTCATCGCTGTTCTCGATACGACCTGCGCGGAAAGGAGATTCTGAAAACGCAGGAGAAGTTTTATCTTGCCGATACCGCTTTGCGTTACAGTGTGCTGGGCTACACACCGGACAGCGTCGCTTCCAGTCTGGAAAATGTGGTGTATCTGGAACTTTGCAGACGAGGATATACCGTGACGATTGGGAAAACGCCGGATGGTGAGGTCGATTTCGTGGCGCAGAAGCAGAATGACCGGTTGTATGTGCAGGTCACGCAGGAGATTAAATCCGAAAAAACAGAAAAGCGTGAATATGAACGACTGCTGGAAATCCGGGATAACTATCCAAAGTATGTTTTAAGAACCGATGAATTTGCCGGAGGAAATTACCAAGGCATTAAGAGTATGCACATTGCAGATTTTCTATTGAGCACAGAATATTAACGATGAGGGCGGCGGTGAGCCGCCCTTTTACATAGCTAGGTTTCTGATTGAAATTGGAGACCGGGCTATTTTTTTGCCGGTAACTTGAAATTTTAAATTCCAGTGAAATGGTAAATTCCATCTGACATTAGGGCATGCGGACGGTGGAATTTACTTTTGAAAGTTTCAAATGACAAAATAGAGATACTATACCATTGCAAAAAAGAAGTGAGCACGATATAA
>ERZ779842.2761-NODE-2761-length-11205-cov-4.816592_pt1 | contig 11205 bp, 8 predicted proteins | sample MGYA00511095_ERZ779842 | MGnify/ENA primary metagenome ERZ779842 (study PRJEB29588, sample SAMEA2154036) | human gut metagenome | biome: human gut; feature: human-associated habitat; material: faeces | place: Denmark | collected 2008/2010 ... | reverse complement strand
CTGCCGAAGACTATCTGACGCTTCCATCAGGTAGTCCCAGCACCTTTATTATCTTTTGATAAGTCATTCTTGTCCTGCTCAAGTTACCTCTGTTCCGAAAAAATATCGTCAAAATTCCATTCGATTTCAATTTCATCCTGACTATGAACACGAAGTCAGTACCGCCAGCTCTGCTGGGGTTTGAGATTGTTTCAATCACCCCCTACTGATACATGACAGAAGTCCCCTTAAAATGTTCCAATGTTTTTGAATATTTTTGAAAAGATTTTTTCTTTTTGGAATTTCCCAATCTGTCCGTTATTTTCTAATATTTTTATTCTGCTGTTCATCTGTTTTCAGCGAACATAAAAACAGGCGGTACTCAATCTCTTTGAATACTGCCTGTCACTATTATCTTTTTTGTATATCCTATGCATTTTCCCGCAGCCACCGATTGATGATATACTGCCAGTCCATCCCATCCTGCATGACACGAAGAACTGTGACGGTTTTCGCTGCTTCATCCACGGTATAAATCCAGCTTGCCGCTCTGGGCAATGACAACTTTGTATTTTCTGTTTTCCATCCGTACCCCTTATACTGCATCAATTTCTGCCCATGCTTCTTCCACTGTCTGCACTCTGCCATTTTCCATATCATCAATGGCTTCATCCAGCTTTGACAATAGGACATCCATTGCATCATTGATCGTATAAGTTGTTTCACAGGATTTTGTTGCCTGTGCCAATGCCATACCCATCACCCTTTCTTGAAATAGCACTCTTGTTTCTGTCTTTACCATATCCTAGGGTATTCAATCTATCTATTATTTTACAAAATCGCAATTATGGCAGCAGGCTTTACCACCCCATCTACCACCCCATTTACCACCCCATTTTTTTAACGAATTATAAAAACATATGGTGATTTACGGGGTTTTCCGCCATTTCCAGAAATCCTTATTTTTCGCCGTTAATCGCGTCAAAATCAGGGGTTCCGTACAAATCATACGGAGTACTCTGGTATACGTAATAATTCAGCCAGTTTGTATACAGATTGTTTGCATGGGCTCTCCACATAAGCAGTGGTTTGTTTGCCGGATCATTTTCGCGATAATAGTTCTCCGGAATTTCAATCGGAAGTCCCTTGCTCATGTCACGCTTGTACTCTCCGTCCAGTGTGACACGATCATACTCCGGATGTCCCATCACAAAGATCTTCCTTCCGCCTTCTGCCATTGCCAGGAAAAGACCTGCCTCCTCGGATTCTGCCAGGATCGTAATGTCTTTGCAGGCACGGATGTCCTCGATCGGAACCTCTGTATGTCTGGAATGCGGTGCAAGGAACATGTCGTCAAAGCCTCTTACCAGCGGGATCTTGCGGTTCAGGACTTTGTGCCAGAACAGACCGAACATCTTGTGGTCAAGCTGGCGTTTCTTAAGTCCATAGAAATGATAAAGACTCGCCTGTGCAGCCCAACACAGAAAGATCGTAGAGGTCACGTGAGCAGATGTCCAGTCCATGATCTCCTGGAGTTCATTCCAATAATCTACTTCTTCGAATTCCATCTGCTCGACCGGAGCTCCTGTGATAATCATTCCGTCAAAACGTCTGTCTTTGAGGTCAGAAAAAGTCTCATAGAATTTGTTCAGATGACTGATCGAAGTGTTTCTCGCCTCATGGCTCTCCACTGCCATAAAAGTCACATCCACCTGCAGCGGTGTGTTGGAGAGAGAACGTAAAAGCTGAAGCTCTGTCTCCTCCTTGAGTGGCATCAGGTTCAGGATCAGGATCTGGATCGGACGAATGTCCTGATGCACAGCCCTTCCCTCGTCCATGACGAATATATTTTCTCTTTCCAGAATTTCTTTTACTGGTAAATCTCCCTGTATTTTAATAGGCATTTTCCGTTCCTCCTCTATGTGTGTTCATTCTATATTATTTGCATTACTGTTCTGTCATTTTGATAAAGTCTTCCTCTGACAGGATCGGGATTCCAAGTTCCCTGGCCTTTTTATTTTTGGATGAATTGGATGTGGTATCGTTGTTGATCAGGTAGTTTGTCTTACCTGTTACGGTACCTGTCACCTTGCCGCCCAGGGATTCGATCAGCTTCTTGGCTTCGCCGCGGTTGCTGAAATGCTCTAGGCTTCCTGTGATAACAAAATTCATTCCCGCCAGTGTCTGGTTCTCAGAAACTTCTTCTTTATTAATATGAAGATATCCAAGCAGATGATCCAGCTTGCGGTTGTTTTCCGGATCTTTGAAATATTTCGTGAGGCTCTTTGCGATCACCGGACCGATTCCATCGATCGCACTGATCTCCTCTTCCTCGGCTGTCCGGATCTTGTCCAGATTATCATCAAAATGCCGGCAGATCACTCTCGCATTGGAAAGTCCGATGTTAGAGATTCCAAGACTGTAGATCACCTTCGCAAGTGTTGTCTCCTTTGCTTTGTCAATGCTTGCTATAAGATTGTCATAAGATTTCTCTCCAAATCCTTCCATTGTCACGATCTCTTCGCGATGCTTCGCGATCTCAAAAATATCTCCGAAATCATGGATAAAACCTTTGGCGATGAATTTCTCCAGTGTAGCTTCAGACAATCCGTCTATATTCATGGCATCTCTGCTTACAAAGAGTGTGAATGCCTTGATCTTCTTCGCGACACAGTCCGGGTTCATGCAGTAGAGAGATTCTACTTCATTTTCCTGAATGACCCTGGCTTCCTCACCGCAGACCGGACAGATATGCGGGATTTCCAGATTACTACTCCTGGTCAGGTTCTCTGCGATCTGCGGAATGATCATATTTGCCTTGTAGACCTGGATCGTATCGCCGATGCCAAGCTGTAATTCCTTCACAATGCTGACATTGTGAACACTTGCACGGCTGACTGTCGTTCCCTCCAGTTCCACCGGGTCAAAAACTGCGATCGGATTGATCAGACCTGTTCTCGACGGACTCCACTCAATCTCACGAAGTGTCGTTTCGCGGATCTCATCTGCCCATTTGAACGCAAATGCATTTCGTGGAAATTTCGCAGTACTTCCAAGCGAATCTCCATATGCAATATCATCATAAAGCGCAACAAGTCCATCGGATGGAAAATCATTACTCTCGATCGTATGAGAAAAATAATCCATCGCTTCATCCAGACTTTCGCCTGTCACCATACGGTATTCCACCACCTCAAAGCCCTGAGACTTCAGCCATTCCATCTGATAAGCCCTGGAATTATGCATATCCACATCCTGTGCAGATACCAGTGCAAACGCATAAAACCTCACATTTCTCTCTGCGGTGATCTGGTTATTCAGCTGTCGGACCGATCCGCTGCAGAGATTTCGCGGATTTTTGTATTTGGCATCGACATCCTCGATCGTCTCATTGATTCTCTCAAAATCGGAATAGGTGATGATCGCCTCGCCCCTCAGCACAAGCCTGCCCTGATAGGCGATCCTTAGTGGGATATTCTTGAATGTCCTCGCATTGTTGGTGATGACTTCCCCGACGATTCCGTTTCCTCTGGTGACTGCTTTGCGCAATTCTCCATTCTCATAGGTAAGGACAATGGTAAGTCCGTCCATCTTCCAGGAAAGCAGTGTCGGATGTGTTCCGATAAAAGCTCTGAGTGTCTCTCGCTCTTTGGTCTTGTCGAGAGAGAGCATCGGAGATTCGTGTGTTTCCTTTGGCAGTGCATCTACTGCCTCATATCCTACATTAACAGTCGGACTATCTGCCAGAACGATGCCTGTTTCTGCTTCCATTTGCTCCAGCTGATCGTACAGAGCGTCGTACTCTCTGTTGCTCATGATCTCCCGGTCTTCCTGATAATAGGCCTTTGCCGCTTCGTTCAGTTTTTTTACCAGTTCTTTCATTTGGTTTACGGCTGCTGTTTCCATGATGTCCTCCTGTCTCTTTGATCGTTTCACTTGATGAATTTCGGATCTGTTTTTCTAATTCCTTCCATTCTTCCTTTCGGATCTCACGGTATTCTCCCGGATCCAGCCCGTCAAGGGTCAGGTTCATGATCCGGACTCGCTTAAGTGTCTGCACCTGATATCCAAAATATTCGCACATCCTGCGTATCTGACGGTTCAGCCCCTGCGTCAGAATGATCTGAAAACTTCTCCGTCCGGTTTTCTTTACCGTGCAGGGTCTCGTCACCGTGTCAAGAATCGGAACACCGCCCCGCATGCCCTTAAGGAAATCCTCCGTAATCTCCTTATTTACTGTCACAAGATATTCTTTCTCATGATAATTCCCCGCACGCATGATCCGGTTCACGAGATCGCCCTGATTCGTCAGAAGCAGCAGCCCTTCAGAATCCTTATCCAGCCGTCCGACCGGATAGACACGCAGCGGATAATCAAGGTACTCCGTCACCGTCGTCTCATTTCGCTGTTTCTTAGTGCTGCAGACGATTCCCCTTGGCTTGTAAAACAGCAGGAGGACTTTCTTCTCCTCCTTCGTGATCGGGTGTCCGTCCAGACAGACTACTGCATCTATTGGGATTCTCTCTCCTGTCTTTATGGCAGTGCCATCCAGCGTAACCCTCCCCGCATCGGTAAACTGATCGGCATCCCGCCTGGAGCATACACCTGCATTGCTTAAGTATTTATTTATTCTGATCGTTTCTGTATTTTCTGTTTTGATTTTTTTGTCCATTGTTCTATTATATAATTTTTTCTTTTTGACCGCAACAAAGAGTTTCAGGTTTCCGTTTACTTCTTCAGATTTCCGTTTACTTCCAGCCTTAATTTTGACGGACTCTTGTATTTTTGTGTCGATTATTGTATCATGTATAGAAGTTCGGGCTTTTGTCTTCTCATACAGACCCGGCATTATTTTAATAAATGTTAGGAGGAAACGGCATGCCAAGCCGCAAAAAACATACAAATCCGTTTCTGCTGCTCATTGCCATCGCCATCTGTCTCGTTCTTGGTGTCACACTCAGACAGTCTACGGTCGATTTCTCTGTCCTTGAGGAAAAAAGCACCGCCTCTGCCTCTGATCATGATAAGAAAGAACAGACAACGCCAGATTCTGCTCAGAACACAGTATCACCTTCTGAGACATCCACTCCGGTTCCTACAGAAGCGCCTTCCGCTTCCGATATCAAAGTTTCCGATGAGGCTGCTTCTGGTGTCTGGACTTCCAGTGGAAGCAGCTGGCTTTTTATGGTGGATGGCAAACCTTACACCGGATGGCTGACAGATACAGACGGAAAGAAATACTACTTCAATAAAGACGGGATCATGCAGACCGGATGGGTAAATTCCGGTGGCAGGCGTTACTACATGGATCTGGATGGAATCATGCAGACCGGAATCATCACCGTGGACGGCAAGAGCTACGAACTTCTTGACGATGGCTCTCTGAAGGGCTACAAAGCCAAAGCAAAAAAAGCAGCACCAACGCCCACAGCCGAAGCCAAGACCTCCGGGGCACAGACCAGTGCTTCCAGAAAAAAAGCAGACAAATATATTGCTCTGACTTTCGATGACGGTCCAAGTTCTTTTACTAACAGACTTCTCGACTGTCTTGAAAAAAACAACGCCAAAGCCACATTCTTTATGGTAGGCAAAGAAATCGACAGTTTTCCGGATGAAGTCAAACGTATGGAATCTCTTGGCTGTGAACTCGGAAACCATACCTATTCTCATGTAGATCTCACAACACTCTCTCCGGAAGATATGTCCGCTGAGATTGCAGGCGTAGATGAAGACCTGGTAAATCTGGTCGGACATGGTGCTACTGTACTGCGCCCGCCTTATGGAAACATTAACGATTCCGTCAGATCTACGGTGGGTACTCCGATGATCCTGTGGTCCATTGATACTCTCGACTGGGAATCCCAGGATGCCCAGCAGATCACAGAAGCAGTCATGTCACAGGTTCAGGATGGTTCTATCATCCTGCTGCATGACATCTTCAGTACTTCTGTAGATGCAGTCGAGATTTTTATTCCCAGGCTGATCGATGAAGGCTACCAGCTGGTGACTATTCACGAGCTTGCCAAGATCAAAGGTACAGAACTGCAGACCGGTATCGCATATGGTGATTTCACAGGTCAATAATACAGAAGCGTGCGCCGCAAGGCGCACCACAGTAAAAGGCACAGAAATTAATCTGTGCCTTTCTTGCATCATGCATTACTGGAGCAATCCACTGTATACATATCCAGTCTGCCCATCATATTCAATTTGTACCCAGTCGCCTTCCTGACCAAGGACCTGTACCTCATCTCCCTCATCCAGTCCACCGATGATATTATCCTCATCGCTGTTGGCTGCGGATCTTACATTACAGCCCTCTGCTACAGTCATCGTCGTTCCATCCTGCTGAGTTGTAGAATCTACTTCCTCTCCCAGCCCATTTAAAAACTGTGCAAGCGCTGTATCAGCTTTCTGAGCCTGCTCATATGCTGCCTGTACTTCTGAAGTGAGTTTCTGAACATCTGTATCGGATTTCAGCGAATCCATATAATCAGAAACTTCTTTGTTCTGTTCCAGATCTCCCAGGATTTTGTAATTATTGTCACTGTCTTTCACTACATAAGAACTCCATAATGAAGGCGCAGGTGTATCTATCCCCTTACAAATAAGACTTCCACGCGTATATACTACATACGAATTCTCATCCAGGCCTTTCTTTGCATATACATTGTCGACCTGATATCCTTCTATATAATCTTTGGCATTTGTAATTCGAGACTCATCAGAAGGCGTCAGATTACTGACCAGTGTTTTTAGTGTGGTAATATCTCTTTCCCCTAAAGCCTGATAATAGCTCTTCATAAGTGCAGTGATCTCAGCACTGCCTTCTTCCAAGGGATTCGTGTCTTCTTCTTTCTTCCCGTCGTTTGTCTCCCCATCATCTTCCGGAGAAGAAGGATCATTTCCCTGGCTGTTGTCCTCGACTGTATTCTGTTCTTTCTTAGAAGTACCCTTCCCACTTCCAATACAGGCACGAACGCCAAAGAACAATACAGCTACGATTACCAGAATTGCTCCGCCAAGCATAAAATAGCGAAGGTTATCCGATAACCATTCCCTGAAATTATCCAAGTTCTTGTCCTCCTTAAATTACAACGCACCGAGGCAGACCCATTACCCCGTGCAGCACACCTGAAGGGAATCGAACCCCCGCACATGGTACCGGAAACCACTGCTCTATCCACTGAGCTACAGGTGCAAATGTGCTAAGATGTAATATTCTTAACACATGATATATTATCATATTCCCAAAAAAAAGTAAAGTTTTTTATTTTTCACATACAATTTGACCAATGTTTTCGGCTGCTTTAAACAGTGACTTTATTCTTCTGGCAGCAGCTGACTCCTGTAGTCCTGTACAGAATCTCCCAGACGGCAGACACTGTATTCTCCTACTACGCCAAGTTCATGATACCCATATCTTTCCAGTTCAGCCTTCTGCTGTTCATTCGGGATCTTGACAACAAGGTAATTGCATTTCACCCATCTTGCATATCTCGCGATGTTGGTGTAATTAAATACCGGTGCATTGATTTCCAGATAGAGCTGTCTTCTCGCTCCCACTGCGCCGCCGGACCCTCGCCTTCCAAATGGCAAATAGATCGACGGATCATAAACCCGGACATACGAACTGATATAGTCATCCGCCACCAGAACAAAGTCCTGATCTCCTGCATCCTGTCTGACAAGCTCACAGATGCCTGCCACGCTGTCCGGAACCTGCTGGTAATTGTTCACCTTATGATAATAGCCTTCTGTATAAAATTCTTTTCCGCTCCAGACGATCACCCCTGCAAAAAGCACCAGCAGGATCGGCTGCAGAAAGCCCTTTCTTCCACGGATAAACTCTACCATCGCAAGAGCCGTCACCGGTGCCGACGGCACGATCCACAAAACTCTCCAGTAAACACTCTCACCGACACATTTCTGTATGATCTTTGCCGTATACGGAAAAAAGAACAAAAACAATGTCACACAGACATATGCCAGGACATAGCGGACCGTTTTTTTTCTGTGTTTAAAAATCAGCAGATAGAGAACGGATGCTGCCAGAAGCCAGGGAAAAAGGCTGCCTCCCCAGTAATTATTCCAGAACTCCAGAGATTTATTTATCATTTCTTTCATTATGTTCCCTATCCTTTAAGTACCAAAATATAAAAAACACCAAGTATCAACGACGGCAGGCAGCAGAAACTTCCCTTCAGGAAACTCCTCCAGTCTCTTTTGCATACCAGACAGAGAAGCAGAAATACTCCAAGCATCAATGTTCCCAGGATGATTCCCATTGACGACAGAAGACAGCAGCTCAAATCTGCCATTGCGAGCAGAAGCCACGGATATTCTGCTTTTTTCTCCATTAATATACTCTGACAGAGATAAAACAGAAGCGGCAGAAAAACAGAAGCCAAAACGGCCTTTCCCTGCCAGAGACGTACCATCTGAAAACTTCCCGCATTATATACGGAATATGCTGAAAAGCTTGCGATGCACGCCACAAGAAAGAGATACATTCCCTGACCTCTGCGGTCATCTGCGAACCATTTTTTTCCAAGAAGATACTGCACACAGTAAACAGCCAGGAGAAATACTGCCGGAAAGATCATATGTGCCATGATCGCCGGATGTAATCCCATGCTTAGCTGACTCACTACTGCCAGAAATACAGGAAACGGTGAAAGCACATAGCGGCTCGGGAGGCCATAATATTTCAGACCGGTATACGGGATCACCTCAAAAATAGTATCTGTCTGCACATCCGTTGTCGCCTGTGCCACATAGAATGCATCATCCGCATCCATGTGTGCCAGAAAGACACACATCGCGATCTGTGCCAGGATCAAAAGCATGACCGCCCAGAGATAGATATTTTCTGTTCCGAAAATATCCTTGATACGAATTTTATCTCTCTGTTTTACCGTGGCAAAAATACCGCCGGCTGCCAGAAGCAGAGCAATAATACCATAGGATATCACCAGCACATGCAGCGGCGTTTTCAAAAACGTCATCGGAAGTGTCAGTAATTCCATGATCGAAAACAGGATCAGATAACCGCTCACAAAACGTTCAGCCAGAAGGGGCTGCCGTCTTTTGACAAACGGCAGTCTTCCCACAGCAACCGGTACAAGGATAAGCCAGAAAACAGCCAGGATTCCCTTCATTGCCATTTCCATATTTATTTCTCCATCTCTTTTTCAAGGATCCCCATCGCAATCTTCTCCGGAGTGATCGGAAGTTCACGTACACGGACTCCTGCTGCATTATAGATTGCTTCTGCAAGTGCCGGACACGGGGTATCAATGACAAGCTCTCCAATGGATTTCGCTCCGAATGGGCCACTCTCCTCGTAACTGCTCTCAAAATCAACACGGATCTTACCGATATCCATTCTGCTCGGGATCTTGTACTGCATGAAGGAATTGTTGCGGATCTTTCCCTTATCTGTATACTGTACATCCTCAAACAGTGCCATTCCGATTCCCTGTGCGATACCGCCCTCGGTCTGCACCCGGGCAAGATTCGGGTTGATCGGTGTTCCACAGTCAACAACAGCAACATAATCAAGAACATCTATATTTCCTGTTTCTTTGTCTACTTCGACCTCGACCATTCCGACCATGAACGGCGGAGGGGACAGCGGTGAGGAATGCTGTTTCACTACCTGCAGTTCTATATTGTTAAAGAAAGTACTCTTAAGCCCAATTTCCTCGAGAGAAACTTTTTTATTCTCATCCTCGGTACAGAATACATAAGAGCCGTCAAAATCAACGTTCTCCTGCTCTGTCTGCAGCATTTCTGCTCCGAGTTCACAGATTTTTTTGCGGAGCTCCTGGCAGGCTTTTACGACTGCCATACCGGTTGTATAGGTTGTTGCAGATGCATAGGAACCTGAGTCATATGGAGAAATATCAGTATCTACACTGAATACTACGATATTTTCCATCGGAGTCTCCAGACAGTCTGCAGCAATCTGTGCCATGACAGTATCGCATCCAGTTCCCATGTCTGTACAGCCAAGTGCCAGAGTGTAGGAACCATCTTCATTCAGCTTGATGTCTGCACCGCCGACATCAACACCTGCAATAGAAGAACCCTGCATTGCCATCGCAACACCCAGACCGCGTACTTTGCCATTGCCCATATCCTGAGAAAGTGATCTGGAATCCCAGTTCATCATTTCCTTTGCTCTTGCCATACAGCGATCCATTGCACAGCTCTGTGCATATGGGACATCTGGATATCCCGGAAGCGGACCGCCCTCTACCGGCATGTTCAGTTCTTTCATCCTGGCCGGATCCATTCCCATCTTGTGTGCCAGTTCATTGACCGCAGATTCAACCGCAAAAATACCCTGCGTTGCTCCATATCCACGGTAAGCTCCTGCTGCCTGCACATTCGTATAAACGACATCAAAGCAAAAACGATATGCTTCGGTATGTCGGTAAAGTCCAATGGATTTGTGACCACTTAATCCTACGGTTGTAGAACTGTGTTCTCCATACGCACCGGTATTTGACAATGTATAGACATCCAGTGCACGGATGATACCGTTCTCATCTGCACCTGCACGGACAGTGATCTCCATCTCGTGACGCGGTGTAGAGCAGATCATCGATTCATATCTGGAATAGATCATCTTGGACGGACAGCCTGTCTTCCAGGTTACAAATGCCGGGTAGATTTCGCTGACAGAGGTCTGTTTCGCGCCAAAACCACCACCGATCCTTGGTTTGATGACACGGACTTTGGAAGCCGGGATATCCAGTGCACGGCCTACGATCCTTCTGATATGGAAAGGAATCTGTGTAGAAGAAAGTACGATCAGACGTCCAAAATGATCCATATAACATGCTGTACGGAAAGTTTCCATCATAGCCTGCTGGTTTGCTTTGGTGTGGTAAGTATGTTCTACGGTATATTTACATTCGCTTAAAACTTTGTCGACATCACCCTGCTCTTCCATCGCTGTCGCGCATAAGTTTCTCTTATTGTCGCCGCCAAGCGGGATCTTGAGTTTCCAGTCTTCCTCCGGGTGCACCAGGATCGGATTGTCTTTCGCTGTGTGGATGTCGAGAACCGGTGTTTCCACCTGATATTTGACCTTGATCCTCTTAAGTGCCAGATCAACTGCCGCCTCTGTCTCACCTGCAACGATCGCAACGGCATCTCCGACAAAACGTACATGACGGTCAAGGATCAGTCTGTCATCCGGACTCATCTCCGGTG
>ERZ779842.2751-NODE-2751-length-11247-cov-2.979807_pt1 | contig 11247 bp, 11 predicted proteins | sample MGYA00511095_ERZ779842 | MGnify/ENA primary metagenome ERZ779842 (study PRJEB29588, sample SAMEA2154036) | human gut metagenome | biome: human gut; feature: human-associated habitat; material: faeces | place: Denmark | collected 2008/2010 ... | reverse complement strand
GCTTAGCACAGTAGTGTTATCGAACGAGAACCAAACTTGCCGAGGTTGGGAAGCCCCCACCTCTATAGGTGAGGGAGGATGTCACTTAAACGGGTAAAAGTTATATGGTTGTTGTGAGTCTGTAATATGTTAAGTAATTTGGAATAAAAATAAGCAGAGGGAATAAGTTTTAATATTAGAAAAGTAGCTATTCAGAGAAAAGCAGTATTTATTAAAAAGGGATTACGGGCAAACTGCAAGTACTCTGAATAGCTGCATATATAACAATTGTAGAAATCCGACAGAACAAAGAAGAAAATAAATTAAAACCGGATACTAACCTAATAAAAATAACAAACTGTTTCCGAAAAAATCAGGAAAGTGAATTGGCGCGTAAAATCTTGCCTTTTCCCGATAGCCATGCTACACTTAAGGATGAAAAATTTAAATTGTTTCAATCATTTTAACTTTTAAAGGAGATTATATATGTGTGGAATTGTTGGATACACTGGTAGAGAGGCGGCAGCGCCAATTGTACTGAATGGTTTATCAAAACTGGAGTACAGGGGATATGATTCAGCCGGAGTAGCTGTTTTCAATGAAGCTGAGAATGACATAGACATTGTAAAGACAAAGGGACGTCTTAAGAATCTGTTAGAGAAGACAGACAGCGGAAAAGCGATGCCAGGTGGATGTGGTATTGGTCATACCCGTTGGGCAACACATGGCGCACCTTCTGAGAAGAACGCGCATCCTCATTGTAGTGATGACAAGATGGTTGTTATGGTTCATAACGGAATCATTGAGAACTATCAGGAATTAAAAGACCATCTCACACAGAAAGGTTATACTTTCTATTCTGAGACAGATACAGAAGTAGCAGTGAAGCTTATCGCTTATTACTATGAGAAGACAGATCATAACCCATTAGAAAGTATGTCAAGAGCATTACTTCGTGTTCGTGGTTCTTTCGCACTGGGTATTATGTTCAAAGATCGTCCAGGTGTTATTTACGCAGCACGAAAAGACAGTCCATTAATCGTTGGACAGAATGAAGGTGGAGCATTTATCGCATCTGACGTTCCTGCTATCCTTTCTTACACAAGAAATGTATACTATCTTGATAACATGGAGATGGCAGAACTTCACGAAGACAGCATCCGTTTCTTTAACATGAACGGTGACGAGATTGAAAAAGAAATGGTTAACATTAAGTGGGATGCAGAAGCAGCGGAAAAAGGCGGTTTCGAGCATTTCATGATGAAAGAGATTCATGAGCAGCCCAAAGCAGTCAGGGATACCATCAATGCTTACGTGAAAGACGGAAAAATAGATTTTTCCGAAGTGGGGATTGATGACGAACAGCTGAAGAAGCTGGAACGTATCTATATCGTGGCCTGTGGTTCGGCATATCATGTGGGTATGGTCGGAAAGTACGTGCTGGAATCCATGGCAGACATTCCTGTGGAAGTAGATCTGGCATCGGAATTCCGTTACAGAGATCCGAAGCTGGTGGCAAATTCCATGGTGATCGTGATCTCACAGTCCGGAGAGACGGCAGACAGTCTGGCTGCGCTCCGGTTATCCAAAGAAAAGGGGAAACCGGTACTTGGTGTGGTCAATGTCATCGGCTCCAGTATTGCCCGTGAGAGCGATTATGTATTATATACGTATGCAGGACCGGAGATCTCTGTGGCAACAACGAAAGCGTACAGTACACAGCTGATGGCTTCTTACATCCTTGCAATTCAGTTTGCCAAAGTAAAAAATACAATCACTGAAGAGCAGTATGAAAATTATATTGCCGAATTACAGGCAATCCCGGAGAAGATTGAAAAGATTATTGAAGATAAAGAAAGAATCCAGTGGTTTGCAGCAAAGCAGGCAAACGCAAAGGACGCATTTTTTGTCGGACGTGGAATTGATTATGCAATCTGTATGGAAGGTAGCCTGAAGATGAAAGAGATCAGTTACGTTCATTCAGAGGCATATGCAGCGGGAGAACTCAAGCACGGAACCATTTCTCTGATAGAGGATGGAACGCTTGTGATCGGTGTGCTGACACAGCCGGAATTATATGAAAAGACGATCAGCAACATGGTAGAGTGCAAGAGCCGTGGTGCATATCTGATGGGACTTACAACTTATGGCAATTACAGCATTGAGGATACTGCTGATTTTGTGGTTTACATTCCGAAGACAGATGAGCATTTTGAGGCATCGCTTGCAGTGATTCCGCTGCAGCTGATGGGATATTATGTATCCGTTGCAAAGGGACTGGATGTAGATAAGCCGCGAAATCTGGCGAAATCTGTAACGGTTGAATAAAGTGATGCAGGAAGTTTCAGCGGAATTTCCTGTTGAATAAACGAGATGAACGACATAAAAATGTGCCGTTCATCTTTTTTTTCATATTTTATCACACTTTCATCACAATTATAGGCTAAACTCTTAACTATAGAAAAGGAAAAGAAAGGAGTCTTGAATGATGGACAATCAGTACAATTATTACAGACCAGATTCAGATGAAAATAGAGGAGCAGACAATCAGCAGGGATTCGGAGCAGGACCGCAGCAGAATCCGAAAGCTCCAAAACCGAAAAAAGGTTACGCAAAGAAAGTCGCACTTGTTGTAGGTGCTGCAGTATTATTCGGGGCAGTTGGCGGTGTGACGATGCAGGGAACCAGTTATCTGACTGGTAAGCTGCTTGGAAAGAATACAAAGAGTACCGTAGGCACAACAAAGACTGTATCGAACGCAAAGCTTACGACATCTACCAGTACAGTAACTTCTGATGTATCAGATATTGTTGAGAATACACTTCCGTCAATCGTTTCTATTACCAATATGAGCGTACAGGAAGTACAGAATTTCTTCGGAGGAATCAGCCAGCAGGAGAGTGAAAGCGCCGGATCCGGTATCATCATCAGCCAGAATGATTCAGAACTCCTGGTTGTTACCAATAACCATGTTGTAGAAGGAAGCGATACACTTACTGTTACATTTAATGATGGTAACAGCGTGGAAGCGCAGATTAAAGGAACAGACTCCGCAAGGGATCTTGCAGTCGTAGCTGTTCCGCTTGATAAGATTTCAGACGATACAATGAATGCGATTAAGGTTGCAACACTTGGAGATTCAGATTCTCTGAAGGTTGGAGAACCTGCTATTGCAATCGGTAATGCACTTGGCTATGGACAGTCGGTTACAACTGGTATCGTCAGTGCAACCGGACGAACAATTGATGGATTTGACGGAGAATACATCCAGACAGATGCAGCAATCAACCCTGGTAACAGTGGTGGAGCTCTTCTGAATGCAAATGGTGAGGTAATCGGTATCAACTCTGCAAAGATCAACAGCTCGGCAGTAGAGGGTATGGGATTTGCGATTCCGATTTCTGATGCAAGTGATGTTATCCAGAATCTGATGAATAAAGAGACAAGAAGCAAGGTTTCAGATGAAGAAAGAGGATATCTTGGAATCAAGGGATACGATGTATCTGAAGAAGGTGCACAGATGTACAATATGCCGACCGGTGTTTATGTCAAAGAAGTTATGAGTGGTGGCGGAGCTGAGAAAGCCGGTCTTACAAAAGGATCGATCATTACTGGCTTTGAGGGAAGTTCCATCAGTGGTATGAGTTCTCTCCAGGAACAGCTTCAGTATTATAAAGCAGGAGAAGAGGTAACGCTTACCGTACAGATCCCGGATAAGAATGGTGAATATACAGAAAAAGATATCAAGGTTACACTTGGTAAAAATTCATAAAATGGTGTGAATACGCCGTTTTATGGGAGTATGATGTGTTCGAGGATTGCGGGAATTGCATAGCAATGGAGCAATCCGGTTACATCATAAAATACTAAAGAAAGATGCCGTCAGATCAGAAATGGTCTGGCGGCATTATTGATGTTACGACCTGTTTGAAACGGAAACGGGCATCAGATTATACCGGATGCAAAAGTCAGAACCCTTTTTAAAAAATTACCATACAATAATATTGCAGATATAAGAAAGGGGAGCCAAAACAATGCAAAATTGCAGAAATAATAATCCATATATGAGACGTGCAAATTGTGGATGTGGCAATAATAACAATAGCTGTAATAGTAATTCATGTATGGCGAACAATGATGGAAGAAATCTATCGATGTCAGCACCTGTTTACCGAGAACGATCTGGATGTAGCGACCGGGACGATGCGTTGGATGGAATGTCGATCGCAATGGCTTATGTGCCATGGCAGAGTTGGAGACACATTTACGAAGCCGGAAAAGGATTCCACAGAGGAACCATATTCGAAGAGCTTGATCTTCCGTTTAAGGGGAAAGGAGGATGTAACGCATGAATGAAATGCCAAATTCCAAACCTTGTAGAAAAGATCTCCTGATGCAGATTGGTCATGCGAGCTTTGCGGTAGATGATGTGAAGCTTTATCTGGACACTCATCCTCGTGATCAGGAAGCGCTGGACTTTTTTTATGAATATAATAAAAAAAGGAACCAGTTGTTGAAAGAATATGCAAAATATTATGGACCACTCACAGTAGATACCGCTGTTCCTTCCTGCTCAGACAGATGGAACTGGATTCAGGAACCATGGCCATGGCAGGAAGGAGGGTGTTAGTTTATGTGGAATTATGAAAAACGTTTACAATATCCCGTAAAAATTACCCAGACCAATCCGAAGATGGCCCAGGTAATCATCAGTCAGTTCGGTGGACCGGATGGAGAATTAGCTGCGTCCATGCGTTATTTATCACAGAGGTACACCATGCCGTACAAAGAAGTGACAGGAATTTTAACCGATATTGGCACAGAGGAACTTGCCCACATGGAAATGATATGTGCCATTGTTTACCAGCTTACCAAGGATTTATCTCCGGAGGAAATTAAGGCTTCTGGTTTTGATAAATATTATGTGGACCACACACTTGCACTTTGGCCGCAGGCAGCCAGTGGAACACCGTGGACAGCAACTTATTTTCAGTCCAAGGGTGACCCAATTACAGATTTACATGAAGATATGGCTGCGGAACAGAAAGCCAGGACGACGTATGATAACATTTTAAGGCTTGTAAAAGACCCGGAAGTATGTGATCCGATTCGTTTTTTGAGAAAGCGGGAAATTGTACATTACCAAAGATTTGGAGAAAGTTTAAGGATCGTTCAGGATAATCTGAACAGTAAGAACTTTTATGCAATCAATCCGGAGTTTGATACGGATTCAAATAGTAGTTGTGGCAATTAAAACAGCGCGTATGGAAAAACGTCCCCAATTATGAAAATCCGGTTTGATAAAAAAGGTGCGACCTCATAGGCTGCACCTTTTTTAAATGTCAGCCTACTAACGTTATTCTGTATATACCATGCTGATATACGATAATGCATAAGTTCTACCAGTATCTAATAATTAACGAGAGGAATGATCCTGGATATAATCAGCCAGCATCGAAATAAATTCGGATGCGGTCGGTTTGTCAAATACAGGATAACCAAGCAGCGGGCTTAAAATTTTATTGGAATTCTGATTCCAATAACTGTTGATCATTGTACGGATGGCGGCTTCAACACACATGTTGGAAACGCCATACTGCTCACCGACAACGCGGTAAAGATTAGAGGTTACATTCTTCAGGTAAAATTCCTGATCTTTGAGAACGAGGGCGACTGCTGAAGCAAGATAGTTATAACCAGAGTACGTGGAACGAAGACCAGCTTTTCTTAATACATGCCTGACATCATACATAAGAACCTCCTTCCAATATTCATACCGACTATCTAACTATAGAATAAAGGAATTCTATAGATATGTAAATAATTTTGTCCATAACGATATATTTCGTGAGATTTCGATATATTGTGTGAAGCGGATAATGGAAAAATCTGCTTTTTTTTGCTATAATCCTTAATTGGATAGAACAGACAGAATCAATTTCAGGAGTGAAATTTATGAAGATACAATATCAGAAAATAGAAAACGGACTTGAAATTCTCAGGATCTGGCAGGATTCAGGAATCATAAAAGTACCGGAGCAGATAGAGGGAATCCCTGTCATCCGCATTGCTCCATATACATTTTCACTGCATAAAGATGAAGAAGAGAAAAACGCATCTGTTTATCAGACAGAGACAGATGAAGAGGATGATCGTTTTGCGCAGCCGGAAGAACTCTGCTGTGGTGGAATAGTAAGGGAGATCCATCTTCCGTCTACCGTACAGTCAATTGGAAATTATGCGTTTTATGGATGTATGAATCTGAAACTTTTCCATGGGACAGATGCAATTGTGCGGATGGGGAGCGGGGTATTTACCGGATGCCGTCTGGAGAAGGTGGAGATTGATTTTATGGATGGAAATAAGTCCTGTCTTAAGGAAATTCTGACGGAGATCCGGTATCAGATCATTGCAACACTGCGTTATCAGGGAACGGAGACGAAGATCCTGTTTCCGGAATATTACGCAGATGCGGTGGAAAATACGCCGGCGCGGATCGTGGAGACGCATTATTATGGTTCCGGTGGAGAGTACAGGGAGTGCTTTTACCGGCGGAACTGGATTATGGAAAATACGACCGGCTGTTTGCACTTTCTGAAGCAAGAGATTCGGAAGAGGCAATTTTCAGTGTGGCTCTGATGCGTCTGCGATATCCGTGGAAGCTGGAAGATGCGGCAAAGCTGCGCTATGAAAATTATGTAAAGGCGCATATGGAAGAAATTGGAGAAAGCTGTATCCATGCGGTGAAAGAAAGACGCGAAATCGCCGCCGGAGATCCGCAGGAGGTTCTGCTTTTTTGCTGCAGAGAGCATTATTTTGATGAACAAGCGTTGGGAAAAACGATTACTTATGCGGCAGATGCAGGACAGACCGAGATTTCAGCTATTTTGATGGACGAGCGTTACCGTAGTTTTCCAAAAAAGAAGAAAAAGTTTGTATTGTAAAAGAAGGTGGAAAGATTGGAAGAAATGTCATTAGAACAGGGTCTGGAAGAAATCGGACATAAAATACTGGTTCTGACGAGGAACGAACTGTATATGAAGATGAGATTTATGGATGTGGCGCTTTCGGCGTTTTATTATGTACAGGATTTTTCGGTAGACCTTCTTGCTACAGACGGAGAGACAATGTATTTTAACGGGCAGGTGCTGGGAGGTGAGTACAGGCAGAACCGGATCGAGGTAAACCGCGCCTATCTACATCTGGTTCTGCACTGCATTTTCCGACATGTATTTCGCAGAAATGGACGGGAAGAGCTTGTATGGAACCTGGCGGCGGATATTGCGGTAGAATCTGTGATTGACGACTGGAACCTCCAGAATATACGAAAAAGTCAGTCCTGGATCAGACAGAGAACCTACCGGGATCTGAAAGAGGAAATCAAGGTATTTACAGCGGAAAAAATTTATGGAGTACTGGTAAGATGGAAGCTTTCGGACAGAGAGATGGAGCGCATGGCCCGGGAATTTACCGTGGATGATCACAAGTACTGGGCAAAAGATGAAGATGATGAAAAACAAAGCGAAATGAACCAGAGGTGGCAGGATATCAGCGAGAAAATGCAGACCGATATGGAAACTTTTTCGAAAGAAGCAGCATCAAATACCGGGCATTTTCTGGATCAGGTCCGGGTTGAGAACCGACAGCGATATGACTACCGCAGCTTTTTGCATAAATTTGCTGTACTGAAGGAAGAGGTTACCGTGGATGATGACAGCTTTGATTATGTATTTTACAGTTACGGACTGCGCCTTTATGGAAATATGCCTCTGATCGAGCCACAGGAATGGAAAGAAGTGAAAAAAGTGGAGGATTTTGCAATCGTGATCGATACTTCCATGTCCTGTTCAGGAGATCTGGTAAAAAAATTTCTGGAGGAGACCTATGGCATTTTAAGTGAAGCAGGGAGCTTTTTTCAGAGAGTCAATATCCACATTATACAATGTGATGACCAGGTGCAGTCGGACAGGAAGATTACCTGTAAAGAAGAATTACAGGAATATATGGAAAAGCTGGATCTTGCCGGGGAAGGTGGAACGGATTTCAGGCCGGCGTTTGCCTATATTGATGAGCTGATCGCGACGCACCGGTTCACTGAACTGAAGGGTGTGATCTATTTTACCGATGGACAGGGGATTTATCCGCAGAAAATGCCTCTGTACCAGACCGCGTTTGTATTTATGGACGACGGGGCAGAAGAACAGGAAGTTCCGCCGTGGGCGATGAAACTGGTTCTGGATGAAGAAGATTTGAGAGGAGTGAGAAATAGATGAATATTAAACGTGCAAAACAGGAAATCAAGGATGCGGTGCAGGCATACCTGATGAAGGATGAATATGGAGAATATCAGATTCCGGCAATCCATCAGAGACCGATCCTTCTGATGGGACCTCCGGGAATTGGAAAAACACAGATCATGGAGCAGATTTCAAGGGAATGTGAGATCGGACTGGTTGCGTATACGATCACGCACCATACCAGACAGAGTGCGATCGGGCTTCCGTTTATTCAGACAAAGATCTACGGTGGAAAAGAGTATTCGGTAACCGAGTATACGATGAGTGAGATCATTGCTGCTGTATATGAAAAGATAGAGCAGAGCGGCATGAAAGAGGGAATCCTGTTTATCGATGAGATCAACTGTGTTTCAGAGACGTTGGCGCCGACTATGCTGCAGTTTTTACAGTGCAAGATGTTTGGTAATCAGAGTGTGCCGGAGGGATGGATCATTGTGGCGGCAGGGAATCCGCCGGAATATAATAAGTCGGTGCGGGAATTTGATGTGGTGACACTGGACCGAATCAAGCGGATCGATGTGGAAGCTGATTTTGATGTCTGGAAGGAATATGCGTATCAGGTTGGAATCCATCCTGCTGTGCTTTCTTATCTGGAGCTTCGAAAAGAGAATTTCTATCGTATGGAAAATACAGTAGATGGAAAAATGTTTGTCACAGCCAGAGGATGGGAAGACCTGTCAAGGTTGATCCAGGTTTATGAAAAGCTTGGTAAAGAGGTGGATCGTGAGGTTGTGCATCAGTACCTCCAGCACTGGAAGACAGCGAAGGATTTTGCAAATTATCTGGAGCTTTACCGAAAGTATCAGAAGGAGTATGGACTGGAGCGGATCCTTGCAGGATATTATGAAAAAGATACCTTAGAACGTTTGAAATTTGCGTCATTTGATGAGCGGCTGAGTGTGGTAAATCTTCTGGTTGGAAAGATGGCAGAACTTTTTAAAGAAGAATATGAGATGGAAAAATTTGTGGAGGGACTGTTTGCTCAGCTGTGTGCTTATAAAGAGGAATTGCAAAAGGAAGGTGCAGTTCCGGGAGAGGTCCTTGCTGCGAAAATTCAGTCTCTTAGGCGGGAAGTTGAACAGAAGAAGGCCGCCGGACAGCTTACAAAGGCGGAAATGCACCGTATGGAGCGTATTTTATGCAAATTGGAAGAATACCAGAAAGCTCCGGAATTTGAGTCTGTAAAGGCCACATTTGACAGCGAAGAAGAGCAGAGAGAGCAAATGGCAGATAAGACACTGGAAACGCTGAATCACTGCTTTGAATTCCTGGAATCTGCTTTCGGCGAGAGCCAGGAAATGGCAGTATTTGTCACGGAACTCAACAGTAATGTGTACAGCATTGCGTTCCTGCGGGAAAATGACTGTGCGATGTATTACAAATACAACAAAGGTTTACTTTTGGATGAACGCCGTGAAGAAATCCTGGAACAGATGGATGCCGTGGAAAATGTAGTGGAAAGAGGACTGGTTGAAGATTAAAGAGCAAGAACTGACAGAATAAGAACGACTGTGCCTGTGGTATCATATAATGATAGAAAGCAGAAGAAATGGGAATGAAATTCATGCAAGATCTGCAATTTTGTAAGGAACTTCCCGAAATAAAACCAGGGGAGTATCGCCTGAAATATGATCTCACTTTGCGCGCGTCTCCCGGTCTTGGAACTGCGTTGTGCCGGGGAAACTATCACCGGGAGAGCTGCCTGAAAGCGGAAAGTAAGGTGTATATCTGCCAAATCAGATATTTGAGCAGATCTGTATGGGGATTGATAGAGAATACGGGGTGGATATGCCTTTATATGAATCATAAATGGCTGATAACTACTATAGCATAATTATAAAAATGACATTTTATGCCTGACGAGCCTGTTGGAGTGAAACTTACATTTCATGTAGACCCTCGCCAAAAGCGGAACCTTTTAAGCGTTGGCTTGCTCAGAAAAAGGACGCTGATAATTTCATATCAACGTCCTTTAAATCTGTCAGTATTGGGATATACAATTATTTATTGTTTACCTCAAGATTCTTCATCGCACGAACCTTCAGCGGAAGTCCGAACAGAGTGATGAATCCGCTTGCATCATGATGATCGTACATATCACCAGTTGTGAAGCTTGCCAGAGATTCATTGTAAAGTGAGTATGGAGAAGTAGTTCCGGCTTTAATGATATTTCCTTTGTAAAGTCTGAATTTAACTTCACCTGTAACATATTTCTGGGTAGATTTTACGAAAGCACGAAGAGCTTCACAAAGTGGTGTGAACCATTTTCCTTCGTATACAACCTGAGCGAGTTTGTTGCCAAGATCTTTCTTAACTTCCATGGTAGCACGGTCGATAACCAGTTCTTCAAGCTGTTTGTGAGCTTCCATCAGGATTGTTCCACCAGGAGTTTCATAAACACCACGGGATTTCATACCAACAACACGGTTCTCAACGATATCAACGATACCGATACCATGCTTGCCGCCAAGTTCGTTGAGTTTGCGGATGATATCAGAAACCTTCATGGCTTCGCCGTTGATTGTCTTCGGAACACCTTCTTCAAATGTCATGGTTACATATTCATCTTCATCCGGTGCATTTTCCGGTGTATTTCCAAGAACAAGAAGATCAGCGTAATTTGGTTCGCAGGATGGATCTTCAAGTTCCAGTCCTTCGTGGCTGATGTGCCATAAGTTACGGTCACGGCTATAGCTGTGGCTTGCGTCAAACGGAAGATCGATTCCGTGAGCTTTACAGTAAGCGATCTCATCGTCACGTGACTGAAGTGTCCACAGATCTGTCATTCTCCAAGGAGCGATGATCTTAAGATCCGGGGCAAGAGCCATGATAGAAAGCTCGAAGCGGATCTGGTCATTTCCTTTTCCGGTAGCACCGTGGCAGATAGCAGTAGCACCTTCTTTTCTTGCTACTTCAACAAGTCTCTTGGAGATTGCCGGACGAGCCATAGAAGTTCCGAGAAGGTATGCAT
>ERZ779842.2745-NODE-2745-length-11265-cov-5.295718_pt1 | contig 11265 bp, 7 predicted proteins | sample MGYA00511095_ERZ779842 | MGnify/ENA primary metagenome ERZ779842 (study PRJEB29588, sample SAMEA2154036) | human gut metagenome | biome: human gut; feature: human-associated habitat; material: faeces | place: Denmark | collected 2008/2010 ... | reverse complement strand
CGCCGGTGTCGATGTCCTTGAGCACCCGGACAACGAAGATGGGCTTTCCGTCGTATCGCTTGTAAAACCCGACAAATACCCGTTTAAGTGCCATAAGGAAGCCCTCCTTCCGCCGATTTTCTTACAGTATAGCACAGATTTCGGCGGAGAGAAAGAGCGGCGTTGGGACGGAGAAAATTGGGACTTGAGAGAATAGCAAGCACAGCCGCTGTCCGGACACGCGGCGATTTTGGGATAATCCCAAGCCCTTATGATATTGACGCCGAGCGGAAAATGAGAAGTAAAACTGCTGCCAAGATATACGAACAATCTATGTGTGAGAGTCTTGCACGCAAGCTGTTTTTAAAAATAGAGAGTTTCGCAACACGATGCGAAGCTCTCTTGCCTTATGATTGAGAAAGATGTATAATTAGAACGATATTTGCAGCCGGAGGTTGAACGGAAATGGCTATTTCGTATAACAAGCTTTGGAAGCTGCTCGTCGATAAGAAGATGAGCAAGGCTGACCTGCGCAAAGCGGCAGGCATTGCGCCGAACACCATGACCCGGCTGCGTAGGGATGAAGAGGTTACGCTGTCCGTGCTCAATAGAATCTGCGTTGCGTTAGATGTCAATATCGGAGATGTTATGGAGTTTGTGCCGGAGAACGAAGCTGGGTAACGCATATCGACAAGTCAAGTGAAAATGCTCGGTACAGTAGTTACTGGAAAAATACTTTGATGGAATGGGAGACAATGATATGGCTTTTGAAGCAAAGGACTATGCTATCAGCGATATTCTAAATAAATCTGTATTTGACATTCCAAGGAACCAGCGTAGATACGTTTGGAAGAAACCACATTGGCAGGATCTTTACGAGGATATTGTTTTCTCAATTACCGAAACAAAGCCGCACTTTGTTGGAAGCATCGTGCTTGAAGGTGAAGGGAAAAAGGATGGCCTTTCATATTACACTATCATTGATGGACAGCAACGACTTACCACAATAACGATTGTTCTGCTGGCTATTATGAAGCATTTTCATGAGAATGATATGACAGATGACTTCCTTGGAACAATATCGTATCTACAATCCAAAAATAACAGTAACCAAGATATTACCATTCTCAATTCTGAGTACCATGTATCGCTTTCCTCGTTAATCCGCAATATGATTGCGCTCAAAGATAAGAGCCTTTCCATGTCATCTTTTGTTGAGGCAAATACACTATCTAAGACAAAAGACAAGTGTATTGGCGATGCTCTCAGATTTTTTTACTCAGCAATCAGAGACGACGTGCAGCAAGTTGATAACGTACAAAAGCGCCTGCGAGAAATCAGAAATGCAGTGCTAGACATGACGGCAGTTAAGATTGTATCTAGTTCTGAAGAAGACTCGTATACAATTTTTGAAATCCTTAATGCAAGGGGGCAGGAACTTGCGGCGCATGAATTGTTGAAAAACTACATTATGCGATATATTCAGCCCACTGAGCGCCGTGATGATGCTAAGATAATGTGGGAAGATATGGAACGGACAGTTGGTTCATCCATGGATAAGTTTATCAAACATTATGCTACTCATCGTTTCGGCGACACAAGAGATAAATACAATTCGCCATATCAGGCGATTCAGAAGGCAACCCATGGTCAAAATATAGGAGAGCTTTTTGATGATATCAAGTTAAAATCAGAGTACTATAGCAAAATTATTCATCCCGATAAGGGTGAAGATGGAAATTGTGACGAGATAGAGTATGCTATTTTCGACTTTTTCCGGACAAAGCGGTTTGAACAATTTAGACCAGTCTTGCTTAGCTTAATCCACCAAAGATCGCTTGGAAAACTGAGTCCCCAAAAGTATGAGCTCACGCTAAAATATATCTACAACTTTTTTGTTTGCTATACTATCATCGGTGAAGAAAAGTCGAATAAGCTGGAAGATGTTGTGTTCAAGTATGCTCGTATGTTGGAGGATTCCTATTCTGACGAATTACTGCAAGAATTTGCCAATAATTTGAAACACAAGATTCCAAGCTACGAATGGTTTTTGAATGCGTTCAAAAATGTTGGCTGGTCAAATCACTACGACCTTTATAAGGGAGAGAAAAATAAAACTAGAGTACAGATTATTCTTGAGGTAATGGAGCTGTTTGTATCTCAGGCACATAATGCACATGATTTTACAGTAGAGCATATATTGCCCGATTCTGATGGAATTACAAATGCCCAAATTGGAAATCTAATTCCGCTTGAAGATGCGTTGAATAGGAGCTGTGCAAACAAATCTTTAACAGATAAATGTGATTTTTATGAAAAGTCCAGTTTTACATCCGCAAGAGGCATTGCGACTCGCTTCAGGGAGAAACCATTTGATCCATCCAAACGAACAGAATACCTTGCAAAGCTAATGTATAACAACATCTTGGAGTTAAACCAATTTGATTATTCTAAGGATTGATTTTTAAGAAGATCGTGTACCAACAATTATAGAACAATCAAGAGGCAATCAGAATTGTGTATGATAAAGATTGTGGTTTAGCTTATTGGAAATGGGTTCATAGCAAAAGGAGTATCCACTATGTTACATCCCGGTCTTTACGAACAAGTCATCAACAACGCCCTGACGGGCGAGCTTGCGGAGATTCCGGAGGCCCGCAAGTCTGTTGCGCCCATTGACAAGGCGGAAGCCTCCAAGGTGCTGGCGCAGTATCTGGCAGATGTGGTTCAAAAGGGCTTGGATAACGTGCTGGACAACGGCGGGGATATTTCTGCCCAGATCGGGCTGACCAACCAGATCGTTGATCTCATTCAAAATACAACGAAAGAAGCTGATTTTGCCGCGCTGGGCGTTGACCGGCGGGCAGAGCGGCTTCTTGCGCTTTTGCGAGAGACCGACCTGCGGCTGGCGGTGGGGAAAACAGCGGCGGATATAGAGCGCCCGGAAACCTCCATCGCACAAAGCTCACTTTTTACCGGGGCTGTGCATGAGCCGCAGATGTTTACAGAGCTCAAAAAGGAAATCGTCTCGGCTGACCGAATTGACATGCTGGTGTCCTTCATCAAATGGAGCGGTCTGCGGCTCATCATGGACGAACTGCGGGAGTTTACGCAAAACGGCGGCGAGCTCCGCATCATCACCACCTCCTACATGGGCGCAACAGATGTGAAGGCCATTGAGGAGCTTCGAAAGCTGCCCAATACGCACATCAAGGTCAGCTACAACACCAAGACGACCCGGCTCCACGCCAAGGCATATATCTTTTACCGAGAAACCGGCTTCACGACGGCTTATGTGGGCTCGTCCAATCTGTCCAATGCCGCATTGACCAGCGGGTTGGAATGGAACACTAAGGTTACGAAACGCGACCTGCCCGAAACCATTGACAAGATCGCCGCTACCTTTGAGTATTACTGGAATGACCGCAAATTTGAATACTACGCGGAGGATCAGCGAGAGCGCTTGGCGCAGGCGCTGAAAGCGGAAAATATTTCGACACCAACAATGCTGACGTCTACACCATGGACATCAACCCCTATTCCTACCAGCAGGAGATTTTGGACAAGCTGGAGGCAGAGTGCACTGTTCATGGCTATACGCGCAATCTGGTGGTGGCGGCCACCGGTACCGGCAAGACGGTCATCTCTGCACTGGATTACAAGCGATTCCGCAAGCAGAATCCGGATAGGCCCTGCCGCCTGCTGTTTGTGGCGCACCGGGAGGAAATCCTCAAGCAGAGCTTGTACACCTTCCGCGGCGTGCTCAAGGATGCAAACTTTGGTGAGCTGTTTGTGGGTAACTATAAGCTGGAGAGCATCGACAACTTGTTTCTGTCCATCCAGACCTTCAACTCGTAGAGCTTCACGGAAAAGACAAGTCCCGATTTTTACGATTACATCATCGTGGACGAATTCCACCATGCCGCCGCGCCGACTTACCAGAAGCTCTTGTCCTACTACCAGCCGCGCATCCTGCTGGGCTTGACCGCTACCCCGGAGCGTATGGACGGCAAGAGTATCCTGCCCTACTTCCATAATCGCATTGCAGCGGAGATCCGCCTGCCGGAAGCCATTGATCGAAAGCTCCTGTGCCCGTTCCAATATTTTGACGTTACCGATACGGTGGATCTGGATGCACTCAAATGGTCTGCCGGTGGCTACCAAAAGAGCGAGCTGGAGCACATCTACACGTTCAGCGGGGCGGTTGCCGACCGCCGCGCCGACCATGTGGTGACGGCGCTGCTGTCGAATACCACCCGCAGCGTGAGCCGGGAGATCAAGGACGGTTTTGTGTCCGTCCCCAAGGGCTGCTATATCCAGCTGGAGAAGAAGGCGGCCAAATACATTTTGGAGAATATCCGCGCATCCTATGGCAATACGGCTGGGTTGGTGGCTCGTGCAGCCTCCTTTGCGGAGGACAGTGGGCTGGAGCTGACGCTCAAAAACTTCTTGGATTACTACCATCTCGATCCGCGGGCGATCTACAAGTTTTCCTCCTTCTCTCGCATTTGCGCCAGAGCGAATGCCATCGAGGACTTTTCAGAACCACTGAAGGACATCCTGACCAAAGCGTTTGCAAAGCTTGCTGTGGCTGATTCCCGCCGCTGGATTTCGTTCCTGTTGGATGTTCTTCCGCGGTTGGACAACCTTGATTTCGCAGCACTTCCGGACGCGGAAAAGCGGATGATGCAGATGTTTTATGTCACCGTCTGGGGCAAGGTGGTGGAGGACTGGGACGACGAAGAGGTGTTTAGTAATCTTTATGCCCTGTCTGACAGCACAGTTCTGCTCGGTGAACTCTTGGAGCTGCTGCGCTATCGCTTCGAACAGATCGGATTTATCGACGAGCCGGTGGAGTTGGGCTTCGACTGCCCGCTGGATCTGCACTGCACCTATACCCGCGACCAGCTCTTGGTGGCGCTGGACTTTATGAAGCCGTCCACCGTTCGTGAGGGCGTGAAGTGGCTGCCGGAGAAAAACATCGACGTGTTCTTTGTGACGCTGAACAAGGCGGACAAGGACTATTCGCCAACCACCATGTACAACGATTATTCCATCAATGAGAGCTTGTTCCATTGGCAGAGCCAGAGCACCACGGTGGAGAATTCGCCCACCGGTCAGCGCTATATCCACCACAAGGAACGCGGCAGCAAGGTGCTGCTGTTTGTCCGTGAGTTTAAGTCGGACCGTATGACCGGCGGTGCGGAGGCGTACACCTATCTGGGAATGGCGAACTACGTGAAGCACGAGGGCAGCAGACCGATGAATATTACGTGGCAGCTGGATCGTCCGATCCCGGCGAAGTTTTTGAAGAAGACAAATAAGTTGGTAGTGGGATAAGGAGGAGCATATGACTGAACTTGAAAAAATAGAACGGGCAAAAATGTATATGGACAAGCTGGCAAACGGCATCAATCCCATCGATGGCACCAGGGCACCAGACGATGATCTTATCAACAATGTCCGGTTATCGCGTTGCTTTTTCTTCATATCTGACGTGTTGCGGCAGGTAATTGAAAATGGCGGGACGAAGACGGCTGTGAATAAGAAACCTAAAAAGCTTCCTCTTGAAATCCCCATTGAGAAAAGAAGCCAGTTTGTCTATTCTGAGGTGCCTATTCCGGCCAGCGAAATTGCCAAGCGGATAAACGCTCTGGCTGATAATGACACTATGCAAAAACTTACCTATTCAGGAATTCTCACATGGCTCACGGAAATTGGAATGATGGAATGCGCACTCACACCAGACGGAAAGCGTACGAAAAGGCCAACGAAAATTGGCGAAGAAAACGGCATTTCCGTGGAAGAACGAACGAGCAGCAATGGACCCTATCAGGTTGTCGCTTACAACAATGCCGCACAGCATTTTATCATAGACAATCTGGATGCAATTCTCACAGCAGAGAATATGCAGACAGAGATGCAAGGCGCTCCATGGACGAAAGATTATGATGACTGCCTCATTGACCTATATAAGAAGTCCGTACCGGTGAGTGAGATCGCCATTACCCTAAAGCGCAGCGCATCGGCGGTACGAGGAAGACTGAAAAAGCTTGGATTTGACGCATAGTTTACTTTGCGATACCACAAGGAGGACACAGATATGGCCTTAATTCGTTGCCCGGAGTGTGGAAATTCAATTTCCGACAGAGCTGAAAAATGCCCTCACTGCGGGCTGCCAGCATCATACTTTTCCTCTTTGAGTAAGAATACTCCGCACATGAAAGAGGCAGGACTGGATTACAAAAATCTGCAAAACGTCCTGATTTCTTTCGAACGAGACCACGCCCAGTTGTTTTCAGCAGAACACTATATTTCGCACAGAGATGCACAGAGGCTGCGGGATACATATGGAAAATACAACGAGAGCCTAACCAATAAGCTTATTTTTCAATATGTCTGCAATAACGCTGCGGCGATACGAGTTGATATCGACTCACTGCGCCGCTTCTTGCGCCAGATGCAATCTTTGGATGGAGATATTACGGCGCATAATACCACATATGTGGACCGAGCGCTGGAGCGGGATAAGGACTATTTTGACAATATCCTAAAACAGATCGACCCTAATATTCAGCTGGACGAAGAACAGCGCCGTGCAGTAATTACCGATGATGACTACTGCCTGTTGGTAGCTGGTGCAGGTGCGGGAAAAACCACAACGATGGCTGCAAAGGTCAAGTATCTGGTTGAGAAAAAGAATATAGATCCGGGAGAGATCATTGTGATCTCCTATACGAACAAGGCGATTGGAGAACTGCGTGATCGAATCAATAAAGGACTTGGCATTCCAGCAAAGATCTGCACCTTCCATGCTTTTGCGTATGATATTGTGAAACAGTTTTCGGCAGAACCGCCTGAGATCAATTTTTCTTCCCAGCAGATTATTTTTGATATGCTGGAAAAGTCGATTTTTCACAATAAGCAGCTTATGCGTAACCTGGTTTTGTTCTTGGGATATTATTTTGATCTGTCCGAGGATGTCTTCAAATTTACGGATCTAAATCAATACCACCTTTACAAGGCGGCGCAGGACTTTGAAACACTGAAAAGCGGGCTGGGCGAGTACATTAAAAAAGTCGAACAGCAGCGCACGAAAAAGACTCGGACCATATCGGGAGAATATCTGCGTTCCATGCAGGAAGTACAAATTGCAAATTTCCTGTATCTGAACGGACTGGATTATGAGTATGAAAGAGTGTATCCCTTTGGATCACCTTCTCGTAACAAAAAATACACGCCCGATTTCTATATTTCGCAGGGGGAGCATAGCGTTTGGCTGGAGCACTATGCACTCAGCGAGAGCGGCTACAACAGCCTGTTTACCCCGCAGCAGAGGCAGCGTTATCTCCGTGCCATTAGTGATAAGCGCCGTCTTCATAAGGCAAATAAAACTACATTACTGGAAACATGGTCCTTCTATACGGATCGGCGTCCTCTTCTGGACCATCTGAAAGAAGTGCTTGAAAATGAGGGCTTTATTCTAAAGCCTCGTAATTTGGAAGAAGTCTATAAGAAGATTGTAGAAACCGGGAAAGACAAGTACATTTACAAGCTGATCATCTTTATGATGAGGTTTATTGAGCAATACAAAACAACCGGTTATGACGATGGCGGCTTCGCTATTTTGCGAGAAAGAACAGACAATCCGAGAACGCTTCTGTTTCTGGATATTGCCGAGCAGGTCTATCATCACTATCAATCCGTGCTGAAACAGCGCAATCAGATAGACTTTGCAGACATGATAAATGATGCACACTTCTATTTGCAGGAGATTGAGCGGCAGAATGCCACGCTCCCTTACAAGTACATCATCATTGATGAGTTCCAAGACATTGCTCGTCAGAGATTCAATCTAACGAAAAGGCTATCTCAAATTACGCAGGCGAAGGTTGTTGCGGTCGGTGATGACTGGCAGTCGATATATGCGTTTTCTGGCTCTGATATTACGCTATTTACTCGTTTCCTGGAGCTTATGGGGGCTGGAACGGAGTTGAAGATTACTCATACCTACCGTAATTCGCAGGAGCTTATCGATATTGCTGGAGGCTTTGTGCAAAGAAATACTTCGCAAATCCGAAAGCAGTTGATTTCTCCGAAGCATCTTGAAAACCCGATTGTTCTTGAAGTTTTCGATGATAGTATCAAACCTATGGAGCGACTTGCAGAAACCATCGAGCATATCATTGGTGAGATTCTATCTGAGTACGGCGAGCAGAGTTCGATTTTGTTGATTGGACGATACAATTATGACATGTACAAGCTGTACCGAACGAATCGGTTTAGCGAATTGCCGGGCAGTGCGATCAGGAGTGAAAAATACCCCAATGCAAAGATCACCTTTATGACAGCGCATAGTTCCAAGGGCCTTGGGTATGACAACGTAATTCTGATCAATATGTTCGAAGGGAAATTCGGGTTCCCGTGCCAGATCGAAGATGATCCTATTATTAAGCTCGTTACATATGAGGACAATAGTATGCCCTTTGCAGAAGAGCGGCGATTGTTTTATGTGGCGATGACACGGACAAAAAACAGGGTATATATTGCGGCCCCTAAAACAAAACCATCCAGATTTCTTGTAGAGCTCATTAAAGATTTCAACATTCCGCATAATGATGAGATCAATATGCAAGTGGTGGACCTGTTTAACCTGCGTTGTCCTGTATGCGGTTTCCCGCTAAAGTATGAGTTTAATAAAAACTACGGCTTGAATCTCTGGATATGCACAAATGAGGCAGAGCTTTGCGACTTCATGACCAATGACAGGACGCACATGCATGACATTTTGAAATGTCCTAAATGTACAGATGGTTATTTGATTGTCAAAAAGAATCCGAAGAATGGTGACATATTCTATGGCTGCACCAACTATTTTAACGAAGAAAAAAAGTGCACCTATATGGTGCCGTTAGAGAGCGGCAGCACAAATGATCAATAGCGCAATAATTGTTGCGATATCTCGGATGATGCCTAGATATCACGAACGCATATAGGCAAAAAAGCGAGCAAGGATAGAATTTCCTTGTGAGGTTCACAGCAATATATTATACCCCGTTATACCCTTTATTTCGAGGGTATAACGGGGTATAATTCTGCATAGAATAGTATCTCACAGGAGGTGCGCTATGGACTTATCTGAGATGCAAACCCGGACGGCAGAACTGGAACAGCAGATTTCTGCTTTGCCCGCTGGCTCTATTACGAAGAAAACCGTCAACGGTAAGGACTATTTCTACCACCGTTGGACGGAGAACAAAAAGCGGCGGGAGAAGTATATTCCTGCTGACGAATTGGAGAATTTCCGCGCCCAAATCGAGCGGCGGAAGGAACTGGAGCAGGAGCTGAAGGCGCTGAAAAAGCAGCTGCCCAAGGCGAAATCTGCGAATCTTTCCGCGTTTACCACCAATGTCCGCGCTGGCGAGGCGCTGCGTTCCTTTGCGGCGTCTGTTCGCGGCTATCGCAGGCGCGAGTGCTTCCGGCAGCTGCACGACTTTGTCTACGGCGAGCCGCAGGACAAGGTGTTCATCCTCTACGGCCTACGCCGGACGGGGAAAACCACTATGATCCGCCAGATTTTCGCAGAGATGAGCGACACGCAGCTTGCCAAGGCAGCGTTCATTCAGATCACCGCAAAAGACACGCTGGCAGATGTGAACTGCGACCTCAAGGCATTGGAAGCGCAGGGCTTTCGCTATGTGTTCCTCGACGAGGTGACGCTGATGGAGGATTTTATCGAGGGTGCGGCGCTGTTTTCTGATGTGTTTGCGGCCTGCGGCATGAAGATCGTGTTCTCCGGCACGGACTTGCTGGGCTTTCTCTTTACCGAGGATGAACAGCTTTATGACCGCTGCATCCTGCTGCACACCACATTCATCCCTTACCGCGAGTTTGAATCTGTCCTCGGCGTTCGCAGCATCGACGAGTATATCCGCTACGGCGGCACCATGAGTCTCGGCGGCGTCCACTACAACGAGACCTCCACCTTTGCCAGCAAGGAAAGCACCGACGAATATGTGGACACCGCCATCGCCCGCAACATCCAGCACTCCCTGCGTTGCTATCAGTACGAGGGGCATTTCCGCCATCTGCGGGATTTATACGAGAAGGGCGAGCTGACCAGTGCCATCAACCGTGTGGTAGAGGACATCAACCACCGCTTCACGCTGGAGGTGCTGGCGCAGGATTGGAAGTCCCACGACCTTGGCATTTCCGCCAGCAACCTGCGCCGGGATCGGAAGAATCCGACGGACATCCTCGACCGCATCGACCTTGCGCTTGTCACCGACAGCCTGCGGAAGCTGCTGGAGATCCGCAACAAGGCGGAACAGACCGTAAAACTGGACGATGTTCACGCGGCGGAGATCAAGGAGTATCTGGACTTGTTGGACTTAACGCGGGAGATTGACGTGCTGCACCTGCCGGATGTCAGCACGAAGTCCGGACGCACGGTGATCGCGCAGCCGGGACTCCGCTATGTGCAGGCGGACGCGCTGATCCGCAGCCTGTTGCTGGATGAGACGTTCAGTGCGCTATCTCTGGCGGAGCGCATCGCTGTGCAGCGGCGCATCCTGACCGAGATCAAGGAGCGGATGCTGGAGGACATCGTCCTGCTGGAAACCAAGCTGGCAAACCCCAAGAAGCAGGTGTTTGTCCTGCAATTCCCTGTGGGCGAATTTGACATGGTGGTGTTTGACCCGGAGGCAGGCTCCTGCCGGATTTTCGAGATCAAGCACAGCAAGGAAGCTGTCCCGCAGCAGTATCGCCATCTGATCGACGAGCAAAAATGCACACAGACCGAGCACCGCTACGGCCCAATCACCGGAAAGTTCGTCCTCTATCGCGGGGAAAGCCAAGTGATAGACGGCATTCAGTATCAGAACGTGGAAGAATATCTGCGAAACTTTGCATAACAGAACCGCCGTTCCGATTTTTCGTCTGGGGCGGCGGTTTTATGCAGGTTTTAAGTTGGATGTACTTGTCATATGACAAGTACTAAAACAAAAGTTACTTGACGTATGACAAGTAGCAATACGCAAAAATCGTGCGGCGCGACTGCACGAATGCAGTCGATGACGAAAACAATAATGTTCTAAATAGCATGCGTCACTCATTTCATCAATCATTTTCTCGATGCACATGAGAGATGCGCTCCGAACTGGCACGGTCAGCGCACGAAAACCTCTGCCTCCCGCAGAAATTTTCAGATTCTTCCCTTCGGATCTGTAACTACGAATGATACCGGAAAATTCTTGGAATCACATTGCAGCAGATTCGGCTTGATAA
>ERZ779842.2737-NODE-2737-length-11302-cov-3.238641_pt1 | contig 11302 bp, 9 predicted proteins | sample MGYA00511095_ERZ779842 | MGnify/ENA primary metagenome ERZ779842 (study PRJEB29588, sample SAMEA2154036) | human gut metagenome | biome: human gut; feature: human-associated habitat; material: faeces | place: Denmark | collected 2008/2010 ... | reverse complement strand
ACCGATGAGTTTTCTAGAGATAAATAATGCGTGACACAGTTTATTTTACACTACCGCTCATTAATATATATCCTATAATAGTCAATATTGAGCCGATAATTAAGATGACGTAATTTCTTTTGCCCAATACTGTTTTTATTTCTTCTTCTCTTCTTCTTTTCGATCTCATATTCTTTGAGTTTAGTTGTGATAATTCATTAGTTGAGTAAAGCGCATATATTTCTTTTCAAATTGCTGATTACTCTGCTTATATCTCTCTTTATCCATACTTTTCAGTAATTCATTGCACTGATTCCATTGCCAGAACCTATACAAACAATCTCGTTGAACCATCCCTGTCCGGTCGTCTCCCAACGAGAAAGCCCAATCGATATAGTTTTCCGATTCTGCTATCAGATGATTCAATAAAGGGATTGCTTTTTCTGTTTCTCCTATGGAAGCATAAGCGGTGGCTATATCATACGAACCGCTCTCGTATACTTCGGGAACATTATATGCCGGAATAGCTTGTTCGGCATATTCCAATACTTTTCTGGCACGGATATCGTCTCCTTGTTTCACCAATTCTTTAGCCAGTTGCGCAAAAAGCCTTCGATGAGAATAACAGATGCGCAGGGTTGTTTCGTCCAGATAAAGTCCGGGAGTATCCAATCCTCCGTATTTATATCTGTTCATCACATTCTCGTAGAGCTTCTCCGTATCTATGGCATATCCATTGCCTTCTTCCACGTCTCCCCATTCTTTATAGTTGAAAGGAGTAAACCGGAATGCTAACCCTTCCTGAACAAAGTAGTCATCAAACTTCAGTTTACTGGAGTTGCCTACCGAGATAGCCATGTACAAGGGACGTTCCCAGTTACAGTTAGCCAAAATCTCGAGCATGAGCAAGTCCACTTTAGTCAATAGACGTATATCTTTTAGAGAAATAGACAGTTTATCCGGTATTGCATCTTTTAGTTCTTCCCCTCTTAAATGATGAATGGCTTCAGGCAACATCATTCCCGAACGGAGTACTGCATTCTTATCAATATGGATATTTATTGTATCGGTAGGTATCACATGGAATTCCTGTTTCTCCGCGAACACCCAATATTTCAGGATATTTTTTATTTCATACGGATCGTCTCCAAAACTGTCACGGGCTTCTTCAGGATGTTTCTGATACAATTCTTCTATCTGTTTCTTCAACTCCGGACGAACAGCCACATATTCGTTCTTCCCTTCCTGGTATTGATTTTGGTCCCAACTGATCGGCAGTCCGGGAGCATCGTACAGAGGACATTGTTGCTGATAAATGTACCAGTCGGTCTGCGCATAACTTAAATTGCAGATACGTACATCTCTGCGTACTTCTTCCGTATCCTGATTATACCACAAGGGGAACGTATCATTATCCCCGTTACAGAATATGATCGGATTTCCTTTGTCGGGAAGTGTCATCAGATAATTAGCACCAAAGTCACGACAGGTATACCGGTTGCTTCGATCGTGGTCATCCCAAGTCTGGCTTGCCATTTGTATGGGGACAAACAGGCAAAGCAGCATAAGTAAGCCGACTGGGAGGATTTTTGCCTGTTTCCTGCGAAGCATGTCACAGCATCCGGCGACTCCCATTCCAATCCAGATAGCGAACGCATAAAACGAACCTGCATACGCATAATCCCGTTCACGGGGTTGTCCGGGAGTCTGATTCAGATAGAGCACAATAGCCAATCCCGTCATAAAGAAAAGGAAAAATAAGACACTGAATTGCTGCTTGCCTTTTTTCCCACGTGTCCATTGCCAATAGATACCGAGTAATCCTAATAATAATGGTAAACCATAGAACACATTGTGACCTTTGTTCTCACGCAAAGATTCCGGCAAAAGTTTTTGATCCCCCAGTCGCAGATTATCAAGCCAGGAAATTCCTGTAATCCAGTTACCATGTTCCGGTTCACCGCTTCCTTGAATATCATTCTGTCGTCCGACAAAATTCCATAGGAAATAGCGCCAGTACATGTAATTGAGTTGGTATGTGATAAAATAAGTCAGGTTCTCTTTTTGTGTAGGAGCCTCATTCGCACCTCCACCGGACCATCCTTTGTAAGAAGCGGCCGAACGATCATTCCACATTCGCGGAAACAACATATTTTGAGTGTAGCACACGTCTTCCTTATAGCGAATAATTTTATACTTGCCTTCTTTCTTATCCGGCCGATAGATGGCACTACCTTTTTCTGTCTTTACCTTGTAATAGTCTCCTTCGGGCACATACTCCGGTTCGGACGCATAGGTTCTCCCATAAAGTAAAGGAGCACTTTCATACTGTTCGCGATTCAGGTAGCTTTTGAGTGTGAAAATAGTATCCGGTGCATTCTCATTGAGCGGTGTATTAGCATTGGCACGAATGAGTATGACCGCATAGGTGGTATATCCTATGGTGAGCATGAGTAAACACCACAAACCGGTATTCACGATGCGTTTTCTGAACCGATAAATGGCTCCTATCAGTAAAAACAGGACCAAACCCAGAAAGACGATCAATCCTGACTGGAAGGGTAATCCCATCACATTGACAAAGAATAATTCGAACCATCCTCCTACATCAGCCATTCCGGGTATATAAACAAAAAGAATCAATACAATAAGAATACCGGATAATGCAATGGCCCCGATAACTCCCTTGAGTGATAGAGTCTGATATTTTTGGTAATAGAACACTAATACAATGGCAGGAATACAAAGCAGATTAAGCAAATGCACTCCGATTGAAAGCCCTATAATATAGGCTATCAGGATAATCCAGCGGTCACCGGACACAGAATCAGCTTCATCCTGCCAGCGAAGAATCATCCAAAATACCAAGGCTGTGAGGAAAGAAGAGAAGGCATATACCTCCCCCTCTACCGCACTAAACCAGAATGTATCACTGAAAGTATAAGCTAAAGCTCCCACAAAACCTGCTCCCAGAATGATAATAACATCCATAACAGATAATTTCCGTTCATCGCCCACAAGCAAGGCTCTCACTAATCGGGTAATACTCCAGAAAAGAAACAAGATACAACCGGCACTCAATAGTGCATTTAAAAAGTTGACCATTCCCGACACTTGCGAAGCATCGGAAGCAAGCTGGGTAAACAGGTTGCCGACAAGCATATAGAAAGGTGCTCCCGGCGGATGCCCTACCTGTAATTTTTCAGCACAAGAAATAAATTCGGGACAATCCCAGAAACTTGCGGTTGGTTCGATGGTCATCCCATACACAAATGCTGCTATCAGAAAGACCAGCCACCCACCGAAATCATTCCATCTTTTAAATAATAAGTTGCTCATTGTTCTGTACTTTTTTATTTGCAAAGTTACAGGACATACTGCTAAAACAGGCATTTTTTACCGGACGGATACGGACGGTCGTCAATGATAATATGTTGATAATCAATAATAATAAAAGTGAAGAGATAGACAAAAACAGACAGAGGATAAATTAGGTACAAATTAATAATGGCATAGTAAAGTAAATGGCATAAAAATGACAATGTATCAAATATGAAAAAACTATTGGGATATTAGGAAAAACAAGTGCCACTCTTGTTTTTTGCTATTTAATTTCGTATCTTTAATGACTTTCATTCTTCTAAAGACAGATAATCATATTACAGAATGACAAATATCACCTTATAAAGTGACATTTGTCACCCTATAGGATGCTCATCGTCCCGTTATAACGGGACAACTACCCGACTGCATAAAAGATTACTAATTTCTGTACCAAAAACCATTAATCTCTGCAACGAAAAGCCTTAAATGTAGTAAGGAGATAATGAATCATTACCAGATAATAATTAATTTCTTGCACAAAATGAAAGATCCCCCAATGATTTCACAATATCTTCCAATGATTCTTTCGAATTTACCAGCATCAGTTTCTCCGTTTTTATTCTGGAAATTCTTCGTGTCAGCGTTTCGGTAGTAAGTTTCATTAAATCAGCAAAATAAGCCGGTTGAACTCCTTCCCGTAGAAAAGCACATACCCTTAAATCCTCTTCTGTGAGCTTCGGACCTATTTCTTTCAATTTAGATACAAGTCCATAGACGTTTTCCTGAAGTCGCAGTAACTCTGTCCAGTCTTTCTCGGAGAAAGAAGGGATTTTAGAAGACAAAACATTCCGTTCTTTAAACTGTCGTACTTTTGAGACAACGGGGGAACTTTCATAGATATGTAGTTGAAGAGACTGATACTTCTCTTCGAGATGGTTACATTGCAAAATCAGCTTATCCGATTCAACATCTTTTTTCAGTATTTCTTCTTTGAAAAGATCCAATTGGGAAAGTGCGTGCCGATTTTTCTTCCAGAGTAGCCCAAGTAACAAAGACATCACACCAAACATTCCTAAAGCAGAAGAAAGAATTACTGAAGAATCGCTTTTACCGTCATTCAACATCAACTGACTGGCGTATGCCTTTCTCTCCATTTCCAGTGCTTCATCAAAGTTACCGTATTTCTGATAATAAAGACTACATCGTTTGCAGATTTTTGCCAGATGATCGTATTCCTCTGTTTCTTTGGCAAGTTTGATTGCCTCCTTAAAGTGGATTTCTGCCTCCTCTTTCTGTTCCAGATCACTTTCTACACAGGCAAGATAATAATATACTTTAGATTTTTGATATTCATCACCGTGTTTCTCATAATAAGATGCCGCCTGCTTAATCTGCTTATCAGAGGAATGAGGAATGTTTTTATCCTCGTTGAGCTGGGTACACAATAAATTATACTCTGCCAGTTGAGCCTCATTCATTTGGCTTGACTGAATAGTCTCAAGAATAATGGATGCTGTATCAGGGTCCTGCTCCATCAGTTGCGCAGCCTTGTCCAGCCCTTGCTTCACGCTCGTCCCTTCCGGATGACAGGCAGCTAGTGAAAGGAGCATCATATACAATAAAATTCGAAGATTATTCATAACTCTATTTTTGTCTTTGCAAAGGATTGATTGGATTTGCAAATATAAAAAATAATCGGCATTTGTTCCCCCATAGGCATACAAAAAACATAGTGACAAATATTAAGTCGGGGGTCTCCGATTTATACGTACAAATAGTGCAAGCACTATTCTTATCTTTCATAGAACACACCAAGCAAGAAGAACTCCAACTATTAATTATTCGCAGCCTTGAGTTGTTTCCGGTATTTAGACGGTGACATTCCCATTGCATTCGTGAAAACCCGCACGAAATGAGGCAGATCGTTGAATCCTACCGTATAACAAATCTCCGACACTCCCTTTTGCGAATGCTTTAGCAGTTCGCAGGCCGTGTTCAAACGGTATTGGGTAACGAACTGCGAAAAGGTCATACCTTTTCTTTGTTTGAAGTAAGAGCAGAATGCCGAACGGTTCATCCCTACTTCGGCTGCAATATCATCCAAGGCTATGGAATGGACGTAATGTGCCATGACATAGGCGCAGATCTGCTGCATCCGCCGTACATCCCGCTCGATACGCATCGGTTTTCCTGCAAACGTGTAATCCGACGAGCTAAAGATGACAGGTAGCAGACGGAACATCGCACTCAAGCGTCCCAATTCGTCCATATCGTTCATTTCAGCCAATATTTTGCGAATAGTGCGTGAACTTTCCGGTCCAAATTTCAACGCATCGGTCGGAAATATCACTCCGACCAATCTATTCCGCAATTCAGGAAACACCTCCATACACCGCTCCACCAACGAATGACTGAAAGCCACCATCAAGTAGCGAACGCAGCCATCCGTATCAGCGGAATTGGGCGCATACTCCCAACGATGAAGCATGGACGGCGGAATCAAAACCACATCGCCCGCTACAAAAGGCTGTAACGTATCACCTGCCATCCGGTTGCCCTGCCCGTGGACAACGCAATATAATTCCCACGCATCATGTCGATGCAGTTTGGCTTCAATGTTTGTTTTCACCCGTTGGTCGATGAAGAAAAACGAATGATTTTCCACTTCAGGCAGCTCGTAGGGTATGGCAGTATCTTCCATTATAGAATGATTTAATTTATTTGATTACAAATATGCGACAAATATATAAAATAATAACACAAATAAGCAACAATAAAACGGCGTAACTTTGCAACAGAAAACAGAAAGTATAACTTAAAATGTATTGTTATGGAATTATACGAAGTATTGGAGAAACGCCGTACATACCGCGATTTCTCTGACCGCGAAGTAAGCGACGAGATTGTCAAAAGAATTATCGGTGCGGCATTTAAGGCCCCAACCAATGACCACCTGCGCCAGCTTGAGTTCATCGTGGTGCGTGACCGTGAAAACATTGCCAAAGTAATCACCCCGCTCGTAAAGAACATGGAAGCCTTCAAGGAACTCGTTTTTGAAGTGGATGACACGGACGACGAGGACAAGATGGCGATGTTTGCCGATGCGTTGCCTAAACAGCAGAAGATGCTTATGCAGAGCGGACTGCTCATCCTTCCGTTCTTTCGCCAGAAGCAAAGCCCCCTGCTTAAACCTGTAGAGCAAAGTTCACTTAACTACTTTGCCTCGGCATGGTGCGCATTGGAAAATATGCTGCTTGCCGCCACCAATGAGGGGTTAGGAACTGTGTTCCATATTCCGGTGAGCGACGAAGCCGAGAAAATAAAGGAAATCGTAGGGGCTCCCGAAGGCTACGAGTTTACTTGTCTGCTTACAATGGGCTATCCCGCTGAAAACGCTTTTCTTCCCAAACAAAAGGAGATCAACATCGAAGACAGAATACACATGAACATTTGGTAACATGAGAGAATGAAAGGACATATTCTGATAATGTTGGCTAACATTCTGTTCGGTGCCAGTATGCCAGTATTCAAATATTTGTTGACAGCAGACGTGCCACCGGAAGCAATCACCATTATGCGGGCGATTTTCGCCTGCATGATGTTTTGGTTGGTATCCTTTTTCATGCCGAAAGAAAAAGTCCTGCCGAAAGATTTATGCCTACTTTTCGTCTGCGCTCTTTGTGGAGTGGGGATCAACCAATGGTTGTTTGTCATCGGGTTGAAAAATTCTTCGCCTGTCAATGCTTCTATTATCGCCACAGCAGTACCTATTTTCGTATTGCTACTGGCTGCCCTCGTGCTTAAAGAACCGATTACCGCAAAGAAATCATTAGGCGTATTTTTGGGTGTGAGCGGTGGGCTGCTACTAGTGTTCAATTCTACGCAAACGACTAGTGGAACTAATAGCTTGTGGGGAGATATGCTGATGCTACTGAATCAATTGATGTATTCCGTTTATTTGGTCTTGTCTAAACCTTTGTCCCGACGGTATTCATCCGTTATAATGATGAAATGGATGTTCCTATTCTCAACATTGGCATTAGCTCCGTTCTGCCTCCAATACATGCAGTACGTTCCCATGTTCCATAGAGAAACTTTTAACGTGTCACAACTATACGCGCTCCTTTACCTGTTGTTCGGAGCTACGTTCGTTTCGTTCATGCTTATTCCAATGGCATTGAAACAGATTCGTCCCACCACGGTCAGCATGTACAATTACGTACAGCCCATCATTGCTTCCGCAATTGCAGTCGCCGTCGGACAAGATACGTTTTCGATGCAAAAACTGCTGTCAGCGGCATTGGTGTTTGTCGGAGTTTATCTAGTAACACAAAGCAAAAAACGAAAAGATATAGAAAACTTAGATATTGCATAAGATATAGTTATAAATACAGGAGGACGGACTGATAATAAAAATAAAAACACTTAATTGTATTAATAAAATAGTTGAATCATGGAATTTTAGGATGTAGTAATCAAACGGAAGACAATTTGTGACTTTCCTCTAAAGAAAAAGCTTTTCTTTATTCAACTGGCATATAAATTGAGATTTATATCTAAATTTGTAGCAAACAAGAAAATTATATATCATGATTAAAAACATTGTATTTGATTTTGGAGGAGTGATTGTTGATATTGATCGTGACAAAGCGGTTCAGGCATTTATCAAACTGGGACTGGCAGATGCTGATACCCGGCTGGATAAATATCACCAGACCGGCATCTTTCAAGAACTGGAAGAAGGAAAGCTAAGTGCGGATGAGTTTCGGAAACAACTGGGGGATTTATGTGGCCGTCCATTGACGATGGAGGAAACCAAACAGGCATGGCTGGGCTTTTTCAATGAAGTGAATCTAAATAAACTCGATTATATATTGGAATTGAGAAAGTCCTATCATGTGTATATTTTAAGTAATACCAATCCTTTTGTTATGTCGTGGGCATGCAGCCCCGATTTCTCATCGAAGAAAAAGCCGTTGAATGATTATTGTGACAAACTATATTTATCTTATCAAGTCGGTCACACGAAACCTGCACCGGAAATATTCGATTATATGGTGAACGATTGCAATATTATTCCTTCTGAAACTTTATTTGTAGATGACGGCGCCTCTAATATCCAAATCGGCAAAGAACTGGGATTTGAAACGTTCCAGCCGAAGAATGGTGAAGATTGGCGGGAGAAAATGACTGCTATTTTAGAGAAATAATCATATTGATTACTAATTTTTATAGTGTATATATGATAGTATCATACTCATGCTACTATCATATATACTGACTTTCTCTCCATTTTATTTCAGGTAGAGAATCTTTTCGCCAAAATCAAATATTACATTAAATTCTTCAAAAAACTTCAATCCTAAAACCCCCACTGTAGTAAACTTGGGAAGTTGTGGGGTTATTGCTATAGTTACATCATAAAAAGGCACATCAGCCATATAGCATTTTTTTGCTAGAAATGCCTTCACTGGCATCTTTCTTCCCTTACTATCGTTTCCTTGCCGAAGTTCTATATTAGAATTATCGATAAATTCTTTATAGGCAGGGTGTTGTTCCAGGAGAAATAGAAATGAAGCGTTTCCTAGGTCTAATAGAAAATCTCCCTTGAGAGAGTAATAATATTTAGAATTGGAAGCTACTTTTAATTCAGAATTGATTGCATACATATTTCCATATCCATCATTCCTCATTGGGTATTTCTTATATTTACTTTTTTTCAGTTCCAATTCTTGTCGGGTTAGTGGCATCATGTATTTAGATGAAATATTTAGTTCCATAATCTTGCTATTAGCATCGTTTAGATCTCCAAAAAGATGAATGGGATACATAATATCTATCTTTTTAGAAGCTATATTAGCAATGACAGTTTTGCCTTTATAAAATAGACCATTTACAAAAATTGTATCATTGGTTATATGTGTACATTTATACTTGTTTCCCGCTAAATTCAAAGTTGCTTTTGATTCAACCAATGAAATGTTTAAATCGTCTAAATGATTAAATACAAAGGTGCTATCCATAACCAAGATAGGGACACCGGATTCTATCATTCCCCTCACTGGAAGTTTATTTTGCAAGATGAGATTAGCATACAAATGCCTACTCTTTCCCTTTTGAAGGGTGATTTTACGATCTACAGATTGAGCTGAAAGAAATCCTGAAACCATAATCAAACAGAGTGTAAAAATACATTTCTTCATCATCTAAAATTTTAGTTTGTGCATTTATTAGATTTAAACATATACAAAAGAAGTAATAAAAAAGAGGATATTGCAATCATACACTCTTTATCTGAATTGATTTTAATTACTTTTAACCAGCGCATACCTCCACTTTTTTATTGCTTCTATATAGGAATTGCATGTTATGAAACTAAACATTCGGATATTCTCTTTATATTTGCTGGAAATACAAGAAATATGCAACCACAAGTCATACTTATCACCGGAGCATCTTCCGGATTCGGCAAGATTACCGCTCAAATGTTATCGGAACAAGGGCACATCGTTTATGGAACAAGCCGGAAACCTTCCGAAGACATGAATCAAGTAAAGATGCTTGTTGTCGATGTTACCAATTCCTTTTCCGTTTGTCAGGCCGTAGAGCGGATTCTATTGGAGCAAGGACGGATTGATGTATTGATTAATAATGCCGGAATAGGTATTGGTGGCGCATTGGAACTTGCCACTGAAGAAGAAGTGAATATACAAATGAATACAAACTTCTTCGGTGTAGTGAATACGTGTAAAGCTGTTTTATCATCTATGAGAAAGGCGCGAAAGGGCAAGATTATCAATATCAGCTCTATCGGTGGTGTAATGGGAATCCCCTACCAGGGATTTTATTCTGCTTCGAAATTTGCTGTGGAGGGATATAGCGAAGCATTGGCTTTAGAGGTTCATCCGTTCCATATAAAGGTTTGTGTAGTAGAACCGGGAGATTTCAACACCGGATTTACTGATAACCGGAATATCTCCGAACAGACAAGACTAGATGCCGATTATGGAGAAAGTTTTCTGAAATCATTAGAGATTATAGAAAAAGAAGAACGTAATGGATGCCATCCGCGGAGGTTGGGTGCTGCCATCTGTAAGATAGTGGAACGTACCAATCCTCCTTTTCGGACGAAAGTAGGTCCCTGGATACAGGTATTGTTTGCGAAGAGTAAAAAATGGTTGCCTGATGCAGTGATGCAATATGCCTTACGGATATTCTACGCAATTAAGTAAACGATACGATATATAAAAGAAACTGTTCTCAAAGTTCCTAAAAGAAAAATCGTCCTTACTACGATAGGTTGTAGTAAGGACGATTTTATAAGATCAAGGCTTTTTTGAACGGCCTCTTTTTTTGATTTGAATATTTTATATGTTTCCGGATTAACCTTTCGGAACTAATTCCAAAAACATGGTAGTAGTCAGCAACACGGCCAGTCCGACGCAAACGCTTATCAACAGCCAATTGATATATTTTGCTTTCGGCTTGGTGTCGGCATGCAGATTATTCAGGAAATACTCCCTAAAGAAAAGATACAAGCCGGGGATCGTAGCACTTGCCAATAAGAAATCTTCCGGAATCTGAAAGAAATAAGTTTTGGATAATCCGATCAGCGACCAGTGGCAAAGGAACAATACCAAAAACATATTGACCTTTTGCGCAAACAGCAATAACAATCCGATGGTAAACACCACTACCGAACAAGGCATGACCGGAGATGTCATTTCCGGGAATGAAAGTCCGCGTGCCAATGAAACCAAAGGATATATAAAAGGCATTGCTAACAGCACATAAGACAGCAAATCATATTTGTGGGTACGTTCGAAGGTAGTATATCCCGTAATCGCATCCCATATCCAAATGATAGCCATCACCCCCCAAAACATAGCCATTACTCCATTATAGCTACGCTCTTCACAATAGATATAATAGTAGACCAGAGAAATCCACGTATACAGGCCTATCATATAGAACTTCATCGCCATTTTCACCCACGGAC
>ERZ779842.2724-NODE-2724-length-11364-cov-7.354585_pt1 | contig 11364 bp, 8 predicted proteins | sample MGYA00511095_ERZ779842 | MGnify/ENA primary metagenome ERZ779842 (study PRJEB29588, sample SAMEA2154036) | human gut metagenome | biome: human gut; feature: human-associated habitat; material: faeces | place: Denmark | collected 2008/2010 ... | reverse complement strand
TTCCCCAGAAGCCCCCACTTCAAATTTCTTCAAAATTAAGTGGTGGGTAATTCACGATAGAATGGTAATAGATAAAAAGCTGGCATTTATGAGCGGCGTGAGCTATGGTACTGTAAAAAGATTTGAATTGGGGAACGAAAAGTGTCAGGGAAGAGAGAAATAAACGGAGTTTTTATGATCCCGTTCGGACTTGTGGCGGGATTTGCAGACGGGCAGGAGATCCGGATCACGGAGCTTGCGAAACAAGGATTTTGTTTTCGGACATTGGATGAGATCCGCGAAGTAAAGGGATTCCGGATCTGTTTTTATGATGGTTTCAACGGGCTGAAGGCGGGGAGTCAGGAGAAGAAAAGCGGGGATCCGTATACGGAAGTTGAGATTCGTTCTTTTGAGATGGAAGTGCGTGTGGAAGATGGACCGGGGATTCCGGTATATGAGTATTCGGTGTTTGTGGAGCAGGAGAAATACCGGGAATGCGCTGGAAAACTGATCCTTTGGTATGATAGATTTGTGCGGCTGAAGCTGGAGTGCGAGGACGGGGAACTTGCAATGGCGCTTACCGGGTATCCGGCAAAAAAGGATGAACAGTTTGCGGAGAATTTCATTGAACAGAAAAAAGAATGGTTTGATGAAGGAGAAGACAGGGCGAGGCTGGAAACGCGAATCGAAAATCAGTCAGGTATAAGGGAAAATTGCATCGCAGCAGGAGATTTTGAACTCGAAGAATACAAAGAACATAAAGAATACAAAGAATATAAAGAGCAGGAACGGAAGAATATCGAAGTTGCTGTGGAATTGGACCGTCCGGAGCTTTATGAGCGGTATTTATCCATGAAATTCCGCGATTTTATGGACTGGTACTGGAACGTGAATGGGGCTAAAGAGCTGGGAAAACGAATGCCGGTTCCAGAGCGGATTTATGTGGGAAATGCCTTCTGCCATCTGCTGTTTCCTGAAAAACGGCAGTTGTTTGAGATCTTTAAAAAGGCAGAGTCGGAAGGTCTGGCTGTGACAGTTACATTTTCATATCTGCGGGAATTTATGCTGAAACCGGTGGAAAAACTGTTGGATGAGTTGGAAGAATGGTGCAGAAACCGGGAGACATTTCTGGAGATCGCGGCAAACGACTGGGGTCTGCTGGAGCTTTTGAGAGAGCGGAAGGAATGGAAGAAAGAAAAAGAAGTTCTTGTGCCGTGTATGGGGACTCTGTTAAATAAAAGAAAAAAAGATCCACGGATGGGATACAAGCAGGGAGAGACAGGATATTTTCGGGAGAACAGCCTGAATGCGGAATTTTACCGGACGTATCTGAGGGATACGTTCGGGATCCGGCGGTACGAGTGGGAGTCCTGCGGATACAGGCAGGAATTCCCGGAAGGAAAGAACAGCATCCACGTTCCGTTTTATCAGACGAATACCTCCCAGTATTGTACACTGTATGCTGCGCGTAAAAATGGAGAACGTGGAAAGCAGGAACTGCCGGAATCGTGTCCGGGATATTGCAGGGAGAAAGTCTTTCTGTATCCAAAGCATTTGAAGATGGTGGGGCGGTATAATTCGCTCTTTGCGCTGGATGAGAGTACAGTTTCCGGAATGGAGGATACGGAAGGTTGGAAAGAGAAAAGAATTGATAGAATCGTAGTAAATTTACTGTAACTAATATGCAATTAAAAATAGCAGATAGTCAGAATTGTACTCGCGAAAAATCAAACGAAATGTGGCAGGTGCGAACTTTCAGAAGTTGAGAAGCTGAGTTTAAGGAGAAATACAATGAAGATCACGGCGGGACTTGGATCCATCGATGAATATGTGCGGTACGTCGAGGCCGGGGCAGATGAGTTTTTCTGCGGATACGTACCTTATGAATGGAATAAAAAATACGGGACGGTGTTGCCGCTAAACCGCCGCGAGGTTCTTGGCATCAACGTGCAGATCGGGGCGGAGAGTGAGCTGAGGATTCTGGCGGCGCTGGTGAGAAAATATGGGAAGCCGGTACATCTGACATTTAATTCGCTTTATTATACACCGGAGCAGTACCCGGAGATCGCGGATGTCATTCGCCGGTGTACGAAGCTTGGATTTTCAAGCTTTATTATCGCGGATCCGGCGCTGCTGATCTACCTGAAAAATAATGGGATCCGCTGTGAGATCCATCTGAGTGGGGAGACGGCAGAGGTAAACAGCCGGATGATAGATGTATTTGACCGCTTGGATGTCAGTCGGCTTATCTTTCACAGGAAGAACAGCTTCGCAGACATGGAGTCGATGATCCGGCATGAGAGGGAAAAGGGCAGCAGGGGCGTATATGAATTTGAGGCATTTGCACTGAACGAGCTCTGTCAGTTTTCGGGGGCGTTCTGCAATTCCCTGCACTGCGACGAGATGGGGCATCTCTGCCGGGTCCCGTATAAGATAGGAAAAGTTAAAGGAAATAGAGAGAAAAAAGAAGAAGGTTCAGAAACGGAGAAGCTGGTCTCACGGACGGAGAACACAGTGAAAGATGCGAATGATGAACGAAGCGCAGATAAACCGAACGAAGAGTATGAGGAACGAAGATATGATTCCGACGGCTATCTCTGCGGTGCGACAGGCTGTGGACTCTGCGCACTGTATCGGCTGCGACAGGCCGGAATCACCCATTTGAAGCTTGTGGGGCGTGGAAATTATGTAGATTTTATGGAAAAGGATATCCGGAACCTGAAGACAGCTCTGGATATCCTTGAGCATGTGGATACGGAAGAGGAATATATCAGGGATATGAAGCGAATGTTGTTTCCGTATGGATGCAGCGGACTGTGTTATTATAGAGAAACGGAATCGGTTGCCGGGAAGACAATTTAAATACAGTGTCCAGGAACCGGGATTGGGAACCGTATTAACACTCGATGGCTACCTTGATCATTTCAGCATTCGCCAAAGCGTGGTTCTGCTAATTCCGAGTCTTTTTGCAGTATTTTCACGATTCATATTTTCTTCCAAAAGTATCTTACGAACAATTTCCTGCTCAATTTCGCCAAGTGTTTTTGTGAAATCAATATCATACTGTACATAGTCATTAGGAATGGTTGGAGAAGCTGTGTTATAAATGAGTTGTTCCTGTTGGAGTATCCTTTTTACAGAGTCAGCCGTAATATAAGAAGTCTCCGTAAGGATGAGCAATTCCTTTATTACCCGTTTAAACTGTTCAAAATTTCCTGGCCAATCATAACTACGAATTAGTTTTAAGGCATCTGTTTCAAAAGCTATAATCTGTTTTCCTAAGATGAGATTATACTGGTTGATATATAGCATTGCGATGCTAGATAGATCTTCAACACGGTTTTTTAAAGGAAGAAGAGCGATGTGAAGGCAGGATTCTTTGTTCAGCAAGTAGCTTTTAATGTCTGTTTCTGCGTTTACATTTGAGACAATGGTATAAATCATTCGATTCCGTTTAGTAAGATTAGATGCTCTGAGATATTCTGTGAATCCAGCAAATTCTGTTTTTGATATTGCCTGCATGTTTTTTAGGTGGATTGTAACATGTACCTCATTGAAGGGCGAGGAATCATTATTTATTAGGCTGCTCCATTTTCTTTCGTTAAGAAGTGCGCAGTCGATTACATAATAGTGACGATCTTTGTAAGGCCCATTTGAGTACAGAATAAATGCAGCTTTTTCTTTACCGGTTCCCTCTTCTCCTGTGATTAGTATTGGCATTGTCTGAGGAGCGTATTTGTTGAGAAGATCTCTTGTTCCTCCCACGTAATTTGAACTTCCTGTTTCTGTAAAGAAATCCGGAGAAGAGTCTTCGAGGCTTGTATATATGGAGATAGAACGGTCATTTTCGTCAAAAAGCAGGCGTTTTCTTGAAATCCTTATCAGTGTGAAATTTTCCTGATCAATACTAAAGTGCCTGCATTCGATGTCATATATATAATTTTTAAATTGTTTTACAAAGATTTTATCGCTATCTGATATGTAAGTATTAATAGTCGTTCTAAATTCTTCCCTTAAATCTGGATCAATTCCGGATGCATTTTTATGAGATGAAAACCACAATCTATTCTTTGAATCAAATATACAGATGTATTCCTTTGCACTAACGATTATATTTTCAAATATAGATGAATAAATTCTGAGATGATTTGTTTCATCTATGAGCTGCTTTGCAGTAGTGATGGCATCTCGTATACTTTCTATTCCAGAAGATACAAAAATAGAGTTTAAACCTATTTTTCTAGCGGTCTGGTGACTGATCATATCACAAATAACCAATGAATAATTATGTGACTTGAGATCTTGAAGCTTCGGAAGAGCTTCTTCCTTAGATTTAAGAGTTACTATTTCCATTTTTATTTGGAGAAGGTCGCACAGAATTCTTGCGTTTGATGTAATTCCACGGAAACCAACAATCGCAGCTTTACCAGTGTAGGTTTCCGCCATTTTTATACACCGCAAGAGATCATAAACGGAAAAAGGGACTTCTGAAACTAATATCGGAAGATTTTCGCGTATGAGCTCAGCAGTACCACCTCTGGATAATATTAAATCATAGTCGTTCGCCTGGGAAAGAGAACGTACAATGTTTAATCCCTCTTCAAGGTCACCTATTTTAACTGTAAGTTCAAGCTCATCGTCTTCTTTTGAAATGTTTTGGATTATTTCAGCCATGCCTTTGTATGGTGCAATGGCGAGAATTTTATATTTTTTCATGCAAACTCCTTTCAAGATGTAATATATTATGATGATAAAGCGAATGTTTTTACTGATTCTATTATAACATAAATGTTTCAATATGAAACATTTAAATAATGAAAAATATGTAAATTATTTGAAAGGGTTATGAAATTATTATTTTCGTGCGTGTTTCAAATATAAACAAAAAACTACCAAAAGAATGTTGAAAATCAAGAAAAAATTGTATAATATTATTACATAAGGAATGAAACGTGTTGTTCAAAAATGAAACATACCAGGAGGTAATAATGATTAGTTTACTTATGATAGCTGATGATTTTACCGGGGCGCTTGATTCCGGTGTTCAGTTTGCAAAAGCAGGACTAAAGGTAAGAGTTGTAACAGATCTCAATTATGAATTAGAAAATGCTGGTGACGATACACAAGTGCTTGTTTTTGATACAGAATCAAGACATATGGATGCGAAAGAAGCTTACAATCGAGTATATCAAATTGCTCGAAAAGGTGCAATGTATGGAGTGAAGTATATCTTCAAGAAAACAGACTCAGGACTACGAGGAAACCTTGGTAGTGAGTTACAGGCAATTCTTGACGCTACTGAAGAAGCAGTAATGCCGTTTTTTCCGTCATTTCCTAAGATGAAAAGAATAACAAAAGAAGGTATCCATTATATTGATGGAATAAAAGTTCAAGATAGTGTATTCGGTGCGGATCCATTTGAACCTGTTAAACTTTCTTATATTCCCGATATTATTGGTCTTCAGAGTAAAGCCGATGTTAAAACCATTAAACTTTCAGAAAAATTTACAGGTGACGAGAAAGGTATTGTTGTATTTGATGCTATGACGGATGAGGATCTTTCAGCAAGAGCATCAACACTTTTTAAAATGGGAAAACTAAATATCATGTCTGGATGTGCTGGACTTGCATCAATTATTCCGGATGTGATTTCACTCAAAGGAAAGATAAATGACAGCTTTTCAATAGAAACAGATGGCATGCTTGTTGTGTGTGGATCGGTTAATGCAGTGACAAAAGCTCAGATTAAGTATGCTGAAAATAATGGCTTTACGAAACAGGGGCTGACTCCTAGAGAGAAAACCAATAGGGATTTTTGGTCTACAGAAGATGGCTTGAAATCATATGATAAAATTGAAGCTGCCTATAGGCAGAATAACCTGTTTATTATAGACAGTAATGATCCGGAGGATAGCTCTGAGACAAAAGAATATATGAAATCAGAAAGAATGAATCTTTCTGATTTGAGACAGAGGATACCAGAATCACTTGCGGTACTTACAAAAAAACTCTTAAGGATTGGCGATACCAGAGTTCTTGTTGTTACAGGTGGAGATACTCTTGCTGGTCTCCTAAATGAAATGGGAATTGGCGAGATGGAACCAAAGTACGAAGTGTTCCCGGGCAGTGTTCTTTCAAGAATTAGTTACGAAGGAAGGGACATACATATCATTTCAAAGTCAGGTGGCTTTGGTGATCCGTCGCTTCTTGTGGATATTGCTGCTCTTACCAAGAAATAATTATTCAAAAGGAGATAAAGATTATGGGATATAGACCGATAATTGGGATTTCTATGGGAGACCCTGCTGGGAATGGGCCGGAAATTACTGTAAAAGCGCTTAACAATCGTGATATCTATGATCGGTGCAGGCCAATTATGATTGGTGATGCAAAAATGTTAGAGCAGGCAAAAAAATATGTAAATCTTCCAAATATCAAAATTAATCCAGTCACATCTATTTCAGAAGCACAATTTAATCCAGGTACAATTGACGTATATCAGTTAGAGCTAATTAAGGATGTGAATTCATTTGAAATTGGTAAGATAAGCAAAGAAGGCGGCAATGCTGCATTTCAGTCAGTTAAAAAACTGATTGAACTGGCTATGGCTGGAGAAGTTGATGCAACAGTTACGAATGCTATTAATAAGGAGGCTATGAATTTAAGTCTTTCAGATCATGGATTGCACTATGATGGACATACAGAGATCTATGCGACATTTACGGGTACAAAAAAATATTGTATGATGCTTGCTCATCATGATTTCAGAGTGGTTCATGTATCTACACACTGCAGTTTAAGGGAGGCTTGCAACAGAGTAAAGAAGGAAAGAGTTCTTGAAGTAATCGAGCTTGGATATGATGCTCTTGTGAATATGGGAATTGAAAGTCCAAAGATCGCTGTAGCAGGACTTAATCCTCATGCTGGTGAGCATGGACTTTTTGGCAGAGAGGAAATTGATGAGATTATTCCGGCTATTGAAATGGCAAAGGCAAAAGGAATCAATGCAATTGGACCAATTCCGCCTGACAGTGTATTCTCTGAAATGAATGGTGGATGGTATGACATGACAGTTTGCATGTATCACGATCAAGGACATATTCCTACAAAGACACTTGGCTTTGTATTTGATCGTGATACTCAGAAATGGAAAGCAGTTGAGGGAGTAAATATTACACTTGGCCTTCCTATTGTAAGAACATCTGTGGATCATGGAACAGGTTTTGCTCTTGCCGGAAAAGGTACATCAAATGAGTTAAGCCTTGTAAATGCAATTGATTATGCAATACTACTTAGTGGCAAGACAGAAAAATAAGTTATAAAGAATTCGAAATTTTATAAATTCATTAAAAAATAGTTTTTACCGGTAAAAAAGAAAAATTCAGTATTAGATAACGACTGATTTTGAGAAAATTATCCCCCAATAAAGTATGCATGTTTTATTTTTGGCAGATTGGCCATTTGCGAAAAAGAATGTACGGAAATATCAACTAATTTATCCAAAGAAAATTTTCAGTGAAAGGAAAAATTAATTATGAAGATTTTGCAGACAGTAAAAAAAGTTCCTGGTGGAATGATGGTAGTCCCTCTTCTTCTTGGCATTCTTGTTAACACTTTATGTCCAAAATTATTACAAATGGGTGGTCTTACAACTTCTCTTTGGGGACCAGGAGCAGCTGGTACCGGTATTGCTATTACAATGTTCTGTGTAGGTTCACAGATTAACGTTCGCCAAGCTGGTGAAGTTCTTAAGCGTGGCATTGTTCTTACATTAGCTAAATTCCTTGCAGGCGCTGTAGTTGGTATTCTTATAGGTAAGATTTTTGGACTTGGAGGAATACTTGGTATTTCTTCTCTTGCCATTGTTTCTTCGGTAACTAACTCAAATGGTGGTCTTTATATGTCACTTGCAGCAACATATGGAAGCCCAGAGGATGTAGGTGCTAACTCAATTTTAAGTATCAATGATGGTCCTTTCCTTACAATGCTTGCATTCGGTCTTTCTGGTATGGCTAATATTCCCTTCATAAGTCTCGTTGCAGCCATTCTTCCAGTATTTGTTGGTATGATTCTTGGCAACATTGATAGAGATATTGCGGAGTTTCTTAAACCTGGTGGCGCGATTCTTATTCCATTTTTTGCATTTTCTCTTGGTAGTGGTATTAGTGTTGCTAATCTTGTTTCCGGTGGAGTTCGTGGTATCGCTCTTGGTCTCTTCTGTGTTGTTTGGTCCGGTTTTGTTTGCATTCTTGCGGATAAATTTATCAATAAACGTCCTGGTTATGCAGGAGCAGCTATCGCAACAGCAGCTGGTAACTGTGTAGCAACACCAAAGATCATTGCTGAAGTGTCACCAAACTTTGCACCATATGTTGAATCGGCAACTGTACAATGTGCAGCAGCAGTTGTTGTTACGGTTATTCTTGTTCCGATTCTCACGGCCACTGTTGCTAAAATCTGGGGTAATAATGAAGAATTTGAGAAGAGAAAAGTAGCAAGCAAAGCGAGTTAAATAGTTAGTTGATTGTAGATATGATGTGATTCAGGTTTTCAAATTTTACGATTGGAGGAATTGTATTATGATGCATTGTAATGATCAACTTTACCTTCCTGGTGATAATGGTATTGGCATCGTTCTAATTCATGGGATTAGTTCCGGCTGTGCACAGATGATTCCGTTAGGCAAAATGCTTAATGATTATGGGTATTCCGTTCATTGTGTAAATATTGCTGGACATGGTACATATCCACAGGAACTTCTAAGGACATCTTTTGAAGATATGATTGATAAGGCGAGTTATGACTACGATATGATGAAACGTCATTATGACAAGGTTTATATCGGCGGTTTATCAATGGGAGGTTGTCTTGCTCTTGCTCTTGCGAGTAAGAGAGATGATATTGATGGCATTTTTTCAATATCTGCTCCTCTTGATATGGTACCAGGCGGTTTTGTTACAGCTGAATATCCAGAGGATATGATTTCATTCCATAGAGATATTGGTGGAAAAGTTGGAATAGCAAGATGGTATCATATACATTATGAAGATATTGCAGTTAGAGTTTGTAAAGAACTTATCAATCTTATGGATTACCTTAAGACAGACGGTGTTATTGAGAATATTAAATGCCCTTCATATATTGCGCAGTCACAGGATGATGCAATGGCAGATCCTAATAGCTGTTACCGCATTATGGAAAGGCTTACTGTGGATGATAAGTATCTTTATAATCCTTTGGATGCAGGGCATAATATGGCTTTCAACGAGGGACGATTTGGACTTATCCAGAATCTTATCGCATATCTCAATGTAAAAGATCATATTTTGGAATAAAACGAGCAAAAGCAAAATCTGTATTAAGATTTACTATGATAATGAGTGAAGAGGAAAATAAGGTTTGTAAATTGGTACAATTTACGGCTACCATGTAGATGAAAATGGAGCATGGGACGAACGGAAAACGAAAGTTAGGTAAAAACAGAAAAAGCTTCAGAGCCTTCTTTTATGGAGGCTTCGCAGCAACAAAAAGAGGAGCGGCTGTCGAAACAACCGCTCCTCTTATCACGCTTATTGAGTTTGTAATTATAACTGTGGGCCAGCGGATACCAGTGCTTTACCTGCTGCGTTGCCTTCGTATTTAGCGAAGTTCTTGATGAATCTTGCAGACAGATCTTTTGCTTTGGTCTCCCACTCAGCTGCATCTGCGTAAGTATCTCTTGGATCCAGGATAGCAGGATCAACACCTGGAAGCTCGGTAGGAACTTCGAAGTTGAAGAATGGGATCTTCTTGGTAGGTGCAGTTAAGATAGCACCGCTTAAGATCGCATCGATGATACCACGGGTATCTTTAATGGAGATACGTTTGCCAGTGCCGTTCCATCCTGTATTAACCAGGTATGCTTTCGCACCGCTCTTCTCCATCTTCTTAACTAACTCTTCTGCATATTTGGTTGGATGCAACTCCGGGAATGCCTGTCCGAAGCAAGCGGAGAAGGTAGGAGTTGACTCTGTGATACCACGCTCTGTACCAGCCAGTTTTGCTGTGAAACCAGACAGGAAGTAGTACTGAGTCTGCTCTGGTGTCAGTACGGATACTGGAGGAAGTACGCCGAATGCATCTGCGGATAAGAAGATTACGTTCTTAGCTGCTGGTGCAGAAGAAACTGGACGTACAATGTTCTGGATATGGTTGATCGGATAAGAAACACGAGTGTTCTCAGTAACGCTCTTATCAGCGAAATCGATCTTGCCCTCAGCATCCAGGGTAACGTTCTCTAACAGAGCGTTGCGCTTGATTGCATTGTAGATATCTGGCTCAGACTCTTTGTCCAGGTTGATAACTTTTGCGTAGCAGCCTCCCTCGAAGTTGAATACGCCGTTGTCATCCCAGCCGTGCTCATCATCACCGATCAGCAGACGCTTAGGATCAGTAGACAGAGTAGTCTTGCCTGTACCAGACAGACCGAAGAAGATAGCAGTGTTCTCACCGTTTAAGCCGGTGTTTGCGGAGCAGTGCATGGAAGCGATGCCCTTTAATGGAAGGTAGTAGTTCATCATGGAGAACATACCCTTCTTCATCTCGCCGCCGGATGACCATCTCGGATATGAGAAATCCGAGCGTTCTGACAACGACGATTATCGAAACGGCTATAAACGCAAGCAGGTAAACAGTCGGTATGGTTCTATGGAAATCGAAGTACCACAAGATCGAAAGTCCACCTTTGAACCACAGGTTGTCAAAAAGCGTCAGAAGGATATTTCTGACATTGACCAGAAGATTATCTCCATGTATGCCAAAGGAATGACTACACGCCAAATTTCGGAAACGATTGAAGATATCTATGGCTTTGAAACATCTGAGAGTTTTATTTCTGATGTAACAGATAAGATACTTCCGCAGATTGAAGACTGGCAGAATCGACCGCTAGACGACGTGTATCCGATTCTTTACATTGATGCTATCCACTATTCTGTGCGGGACAACGGAGTGATTCGTAAACTTGCAGCCTATGTAATTCTGGGCATTAACACAGAGGGCAAAAAGGAAGTATTGACCATCACGATTGGTGACAATGAAAGTGCGAAATACTGGCTTTCTGTCTTAAATGAACTAAAAAATCGAGGGGTTAAAGATATCCTGATTATCTGTGCAGACGGCCTTACAGGCATTAAAGAAGCGATTTCGGCGGCATTTCCAAAGACAGAATATCAGAGGTGTATTGTCCATCAGGTAAGAAATACGCTGAAATACGTTCCGGATAAAGACAGGAAAGCTTTCGCTACAGATTTAAAAACCATCTATCAGGCTGCTGATGAGCAGAAGGCTCTGGCTGCTTTAGACCGTGTGACAGAAAAATGGAGTCCGAAATATCCGAATTCCATG
>ERZ779842.2701-NODE-2701-length-11470-cov-2.865265_pt1 | contig 11470 bp, 9 predicted proteins | sample MGYA00511095_ERZ779842 | MGnify/ENA primary metagenome ERZ779842 (study PRJEB29588, sample SAMEA2154036) | human gut metagenome | biome: human gut; feature: human-associated habitat; material: faeces | place: Denmark | collected 2008/2010 ... | reverse complement strand
CGCCGTGTGCATCCGGTTCTGGATCGTCGCCAGTGTCAGATAACGCTCCACAGTCTCTTCATCTGCACCAAGTGCATCCAATGCATCCTTGCTGTTGTCTGCAATAAACGCAGCCGCTGTGTCTGCGATCTCCGCCTTGTCATCCTCCGTCAGCTCCACATCGTACTCTGCCATGTGCGCTTCCAGTGTATACATATCGAACAGTGACTGCATCACGCTGTCCTTGATATTGTCCTGCATCGTGGTGCCGTTGTTGTACAGATCGGATGACCATACGTCCTCGCCAAAATATGCCACATAAAAATCATCATATGTTGCCTGCAGAAATCTCGCTGCAAAATTTGCTACTCCAAGCGGCACTTCCGTCTCATCAAAAGTTGCCACTGTCTCATTTTTATTCATTCCACATCCTGTTAACATGGATGCTGCCATAACACCGCTAAGAAGCAGTGCGCTCCATCTCTTTGCTCTCATAGGTTCCTCCTGATATATGCCATGACAGCTTGCCATGGCAGTCTTGCTCTATTATAGTGCAATTTTCTCCGGGTCGCAATATTTTTCATACTTTTTTCAAGCTTTTCCGACGCCGGAGAGCCGGTCCACCGGTGCCCGAAAATTGGCTTTCTACACCTTTTTACCCTTCCTTTGGTGCTTCCCGCTCCGTCATAAGTCCTCCGGCATCGCTAAGGAACTGCTCCACCACCGATTTGATGTCCACATTCTTGTCCCTCGAATTCTTTTTCAGGTGATATGTGAAATACGGGTTTTTCGGATCAGCGGTAACCGTCACCTTCTGACCGTATGCAGCCACCAGTTCCGGAATCTTCGCCACATCAATCCGTGCTTTCTCATAGAGAGTAAAACGGACACTCTCACCCTTCTGCGCCACTTCCGTAAAATAAAGCCGGTGCGCCATTGATTTGATTTTTGCAATGTAAAGCAGATTTTCCACAGACTTCGGCGGATCTCCGAAACGGTCGATCAGTTCCTCCGTCATATCATCCATTTCTTCCTCCGTTGTGATCGCAGCAATTCTCTTGTAAATATCCAGTTTCTGATATTCATTTTTAATATAAGATTCAGGAATAAATGCATCAATATTCAGATCCATTGTTGTCGTGAACTGATCTTCTTCCTTCTCACCTTTCAGTTCTTTTACCGCTTCATTAAGCATCTTGCAGTACAGATCATATCCGACTGCCGCCATATGACCGCTCTGTGCCTCACCAAGCAGATTCCCCGCTCCTCGGATCTCAAGATCTCTCATTGCGATCTTGATCCCCGAACCAAGATCCGTAAACTCCCGGATCGCAGCCAGCCTTTTTTCTGCAACTTCTTTCAGAAGCTTATCTCTGCGGTACAAAAGGAATGCATATGCCATACGGCTTGATCTTCCTACCCGGCCACGCAACTGGTATAACTGGGACAGTCCGAACCGGTCTGCATCCTGGATGATCATCGTATTTGCATTTGCAATGTCCAGTCCGGTTTCTATGATCGTAGTGGATACAAGTACATCGATCTCCCCATTAATAAAATCATACATGATATCTTCCAGTTCCCGTTCACTCATCTGCCCATGTGCAAAAGATACACTTGCTCCCGGAACAAGCTTCTGAACCCTTCCGGCTACATCCGCAATATCTTCCACCCGGTTATATACATAATAAACCTGCCCGCCCCGGGAAAGCTCTCTCTCGATTGCTTCACGGATCATTTCATCATTAAATTCCATTACATAAGTCTGGATCGGCATACGATCCATCGGAGCTTCTTCCAGTACGCTCATATCCCTGATCCCGATCAGGCTCATATGCAGCGTCCGTGGGATCGGGGTGGCTGTCAACGTCAGCACATCGATATTTTCACGCATTTTTTTAATTTTTTCTTTATGCGTCACACCGAAACGCTGCTCCTCATCTATGATCAGCAGACCAAGGTCTTTATAAGTTACATCCTTTGACAAAACCCGGTGCGTCCCGATCACAATATCCACCAGTCCCTTTTTCAGATCTTCAATCGTCTTCTTCTGTTGTGCCGGTGTACGGAATCTGCACAACAGATCGATCCTGACCGGGAAATCTTTCAGACGCTGGATAAAGGTATTATAATGCTGCTGTGCAAGGATCGTAGTCGGGACAAGATAAACGACCTGCTTTCCATCCTGAACCGCTTTAAAGGCAGCCCGGATTGCTACTTCCGTCTTTCCATACCCTACATCTCCACAGATCAGGCGATCCATCACCTTTGTGCTTTCCATATCCTTTTTGGTATCTTCAATCGCCCGGAGCTGATCCTCAGTCTCTTCAAACGGGAACATTTCCTCAAACTCTTTCTGCCATACTGTATCCGGACTGTATACAAATCCTTCGGTCTGCTGTCTCACTGCATACAGTTCCACCAGATCCTGTGCAATCACCTGCACTGCCTTTTTTACCTGGCTCTTCGTCTTATTCCACTGAGGTGTTCCAAGTTTATTCAGCTTTGGCGGTTTCGCATCTGCCCCGGCATATTTCTGGATCAGATCCATCTGCGTTGCAAGAATATAAAGGATTCCTCCGTCTGCATAGGAAATTTTCATATAATCCCGGGTCACTTTGTCTACTTCTACTTTTTCAATTCCCTGATAGACTCCAAGTCCATGGTTCTCATGCACCACGTAGTCTCCCGGCTTCAGTTCTGCAAATTCCTGGATTTTCTGTCCTTCGTAAACTTTCCTGCGTCTTTTTTTCTTTCGTTTTCCAAAAATGTCCGACTCTGAGATCACCATAAATTTCAACATGGGATACTCATATCCCTCTGCCACGCATCCATAAACGACCATGATCTCTCCCGGTCTGACCGTCCGCACCATATCTTCACTGTAAAAACTGCTCAGGTCATAATCTCTCAGATCCTCCGCAAGACGCTTCGCTCTCGTCCTGGATCCTGAAACGAGAATTACCCGGTAGCCCTGCCGCTTCAGCTTTTTCAGATCCTGCGTGAGCATTTCAAAACTGTTATTATAAGGATTGACGCCGGCTGCCTGAATACTGTAGACATCACGCACTTTAAAACCACCACATCTTGTCTCCAGCGTGGTAAGACCGATCCCGTATCTGGTATTAAATTTTTCTATAATCTCCTTCGTCTGAAAGACCCGGATCTCATCTGCCTCTTCCGTCATCCCTGCATTTTTCCTGCTCTCAAAGCTGTGGAAATATTCTTTTTCTACCGCCTCCAGCGTCTCCTGCAATCTGACCGGTTCATCAAAGAAGAACAGACTTTTTTCTTTTGGAAAATACTCTGCAAACGAAACTGCCTGCTCTTCTTTTTCCACATTCTCCGTTGCCGGATAAATGACGACCTGCTCCATATTTTCCACGGATCTCTGGCTTTCCACATCAAAGCTTCTGATGGAATCAATTTCATCCCCCCACAGTTCGATCCTGACCGGAATCTCTTCTGTCAGCGGATAGACATCCAAGATCCCTCCTCTGACTGCAAACTGTCCCGGTCCCTCGATCTGGCTTTCCCGCTCATACCCAAGATGGACCAGCTCTTCCTGCAGTTTCTGAAAATCAATGACAGCCCCCGCTTCTATTTCAATACGGCTTTCCCACAATTTTTCTTTTGACGGAAGTCCATCTAAAAAAGCATCTGCCGTAGTGATCACCGTAACCGGCTCCCGGTTCTTCTTTTCTGTCAGTTTTTTCAGAACTTCCATTCTTTTTCCGGTCAGGGCAGCACCCTTGATATCCGCATGATAAAATAAAAGATCCTTTGCAGGATACAGAAAGGTATTCTCCTCCAGCATTTTGTATTCTTCATACGCCTGCTTTGCTTTTTCCTCACTGGAAAAAACGATGACTCTGTACTCAAAGCCATCGCCCAATGCATACATCAGATGCGTCTTCTGCGAACTGACGCAGCCCGCAATCTGAAGAATTCCTTCTGCCTTTCCCCTCTTTCGAACTATTTCCTGATAATCCGCCAGTTCTTCCAACGGTTCCAAAAAAGCCAGCATATCATTCTTCCTTCTTCTTACGATTATACTCGTTCATCGCACCACTGATATCGCCTGATACGATCATCTCTACCGCTTTGACCGCATCCTCATATCCTTCCTCCATCAGTTCCTGCTCTGCCTTTGAAAAATGCCCCAGGACATAATCTGCCAGATCATACTTCGGAGGCTTTTCTCCAACGCCCACTTTGATCCGCGGGAAAACCGGTCCGCCTACATGGGCGATAATATTTTTGATTCCGTTATGCCCTCCTGCACTGCCTTTCGCACGAATCCTCAATTTTCCTACATCCAGACTGATATCGTCATAGATCACGATCAGTTCTGTCTCAGGATCAACTTTATAATAATCCAGGATACTGCGGATACTCTCTCCGCTCAGATTCATATACGTCTGTGGCTTTGCAAGAATCACTTTCTGCCCTGCGATCATTCCCTTCCCGATCAAAGCCCGGTGCTTCTTTACATCTACATCTATATTATATCTCGCAGCCAGTCTGTCTATTACATCAAATCCGACATTATGCCTTGTCCCTTCATACTCCCTGGTCGGATTCCCCAGTCCTGCAATAATAAACATCTTCACGACTCCTTTCTACTTTTGAAAACGTTGCTATTTATTTTACTCCATCCACAGATATTTGTCACGTATAAATCTCTTTTCCACGTCATACAATGATAGAAAGAACTTGCTGTTCCCCTAACTGCCGGGAACAGACAGATACCGGAAATTCTGAACTTCAGGATCATTCGGCAAACAGCTACCAGAATCTATCAGGAGGGTTTTCCATGAGTTCCAGAACACGCATCGTTGTCCTACACATGAAAGAAATTATCTACACAGCAATCTTCGCTGCACTTGCTATCCTGCTGATCATTCTTCTGATCGTCATGTTCCGGCCATCCGGGAAATCTGCTGCATCAGGAGAGAAAAAGCAGTACACTCCGGGAGTCTATACTTCCACACTCACACTGAATAATACAAACCTGGAAGTCGAAGTTGCTGTCACAGATTCAGAAATCAGCAGCATCCGCTTTTCCAATCTTGATGAAACCGTAACAACTATGTTCCCACTGGTTCAGCCTGCACTGGAAGATATCGCAGATCAGATCTGCCGAACTCAGTCCCTGGAGAATATTTCTTTTCCGGAAGAGGCCCCTTACACATCCCAGTTAATCCTTAACGCGGTCACGCAGGCGGTCGAAAAAGCCACAGTTCAATAACCGTGGCTTTTCTGTCTTTCCTATCATAACTGTTCTTTTTCTGACGGAAAGCCTACCCTTCCACAATCAGATATGTTCCATCCGGGAGTACAAAGACCTCCGATGCTTCCTCCATCTCTTCCTCAGTCATATGATCCACATCTGCTCCGCTCTCCTCAAAATACTCGCGTACCTCCTCCAGTGAATCCACAATAACTGCCATGCAGTCTTCCAGAAATGCTTCTGCCTCTTCCAGTGTCTCTGCTACCGGTTCATCGAACAGTTGTCCCTGATCCTTCAGAAAAGTACGCAGACATTCTTCACTATATTCACCCATCTTCTCGTCCTCCTGCTATCTCATTATCTCAAGTATTTCATCAACCGAATCTACGATACAGTCTGCCCCGTCTTCTTCCAGTGCTTTTCTTCCACGGAATCCCCAGGATACCAGGATCGTCTTCATGCCGGCTGCCTTTCCCGTTGCAAGATCCACTTCCGAATCTCCGATATACGCTGTCTCTGCGATCTCAGCTCCCAGTCTGTCCGCAATGTCAAGTGCCGCACTGGGATCCGGTTTTCTCGGAACGCCCTCTTTCTGCCCCTGGATCCAGTCAAAAAGCCCTTCTCCAAAAATCTCCTTAATCACATGACCGACCTGGCGGTCCGGCTTATTTGAAAGCACTGCAAGCCTGATCCCCTGCTTTTTCAATGTCTCGAGCATCCTTTCAATTCCCTTATAAGGAACAACCTTATAAGTACAGTTCTCATCGAACACTCTGCCATAGACTTCCATCGCCTCATCGAGCCTGTCCAGAGCCTCATCTCCCCCGGCTTTCAACGCCTTCTCTATGAGAACCTTCGCTCCGTTTCCGACAAAATCTCTGCACTGCTCTTTCGTGATCTGTGGCATATGAATCTGCTTCATCGTCTCATTCACAGAATATTCCAGTGAATCCAATGTATCAGTCAATGTTCCGTCGAGATCAAAAATACATGCTTTCATCCCTGCTGCCTCCCTGCCATCCTTCATCCTGTAAGGACATTCTGTATTGTATTTCTTTCTCACTTATCATAGTATGATACATTCTAAAAAGCAAGTATTGACAACGCATTTATCGGCATATTTTTCAATCCCCCAGCAGATACTGCCGCATCGTCTTCAGGGCGTTTTTCTCAAGTCTGCTGACCTGTGCCTGAGAAATCCCGATCTGTCCTGCCACCTCCGTCTGAGTCTTCCCTTCAAAAAACCGCAGACTGATAATATACCGTTCCCGCTCATTGAGCCGTTCCATCGCAGCCTCCAGCGAAAGTTCCTCTACCCAGTTTTCTTCCCGGTTTTTCTTATCACTGACCTGATCCATCACATACAATGCATCCCCTCCGTCATTGTATACCGGTTCATGAAGACTCATCGGAGTCTGTACCGCATCTAGGGCAAAAACCACATCCTCCTTGGCAATCCCGATCTCATCTGCAATTTCCTGCACCGTCGGTTCTTTCATATAGCGGCGTACATATCCTTCCTTTGCATAAATAGCTTTATAAGCCGTATCCCTCAAAGAACGGCTCACACGGATGCTGCTGTTATCTCTTAAATATCTCCGGATCTCACCTACGATCATCGGGACTGCATAAGTTGAAAATCTTACCAGCCGCTCCGGATCAAAATTATCCACTGCCTTCATCAGACCCACACATCCGATCTGGAATAAATCATCTGCACTTTCACTGCTGCTGTCAAATCTCTTGATCACACTCAGAACCAGTCGCAGATTTCCTTTAATATATTCTTCTCTCGCTTTTTCATCGCCTTTCTGAATCCGACGAAAAAGCTCCTCCTTCTCATCTTCCCTGAGAAGCGGGAGCTTTGACGTATTCACTCCGCACAGTTCCACCTTATTCATCATCGTAAGAATCCTCCTAAGTCATTTTCTACTTAGAATCATTCTCCATCTGAATCAAAGATATTCTGTCCGGGGAAAAATTTAATAAAGTTTTACTCCTTGACAATCTGTCTGACTGCCTTTTCTTCAGAACTTTCTCACAGTTCTGTCTCTTTTGCAGGATTCTCTTACAGTTCCCACTTATCCGCAAGATTATTGATCTGTGCTTCAAATTTTGCTTTATCTTTATTGGAAAGTCCTGCATTGCTGTAAATGATATCCATAAGCCTTTTACCAGCCAGCGTAAGCCGGTCATACGCTGCATCCGCTTTCTTCTGTGCCGGTTTCTTTGCTTTCACAGGGATCTTCACGCCCTCACTGAGGATCTCATTTTTCAGAAGATCCACTTCTGCACACGGAAATGGTGCAAACGCCTGATAATCAAATGTCTCTTCCACAGTCTTTGCGAACTCCTCAGTTACTGTATCTTCACCATGTACAACAAAAACTCGCTGTATCGGTGGATCAAATGCCTTTACCCATTTCAGCAGACCATTCATATCCGCATGCCCACTGACACCATGAAGGCTTTCAATCCTTGCATGTACCTCGATCGACTCTCCAAACAGCTTCACATTTTTCTCGCCCTCCAGCAGCCGCCGACCCAGCGTTCCGTTTGCCTGATATCCGACAAATAAGATCGTACACTCTTCTCTCCAGAGATTATGCTTCAAATGATGCCGGATTCTTCCTGCATCGCACATTCCTGAAGCGGAAATGATTACTTTCGGCTTTTCTATAAAATTGATCATCTTAGAATCTTCACTGGATATTGCAGTATGCAGTCCCGGAAATACCAGTGGATTGATCCCTGCATTCACAAGAGCAAGTGCCTCCTCATCAAAGCATTCCCGCATATTTTTAGTAAATACCTTTGTCGCCTCGATTGCCAGCGGACTGTCCAGATAAACTTCAAAATCAGGATACTCACTCAGCAGTCCCTTTTCTTTGATCTCACGGATAAAATACAGCATCTCCTGCGTTCTTCCTACCGCAAATGACGGGATCACTACATTTCCCTTCCGGTCAAAGGTCTCTTTCAGAATCCTTGTAAAATCGCCAAGATAATCCGGCTTTTCCTGTGCATGTACCCGATTTCCATAGGTGGATTCCATGACGATATAATCTGCATTCTCCGTATAGGCCGGATCTTTGATGATCGGCTGATCCGTATTCCCTATATCACCTGAAAATACAATCTTCTTGGAACAATCGTCTTCCTTCATCCAGATCTCGATCGAAGCCGAACCAAGCAGATGTCCCACATCGACAAACCGAATCTCTAGATTGTCATTCAGACGGATAATCTCATTGTAATTGCAGGGGACAAAGTGATGCAGTACCCCTTCTGCATCGTTCATCGTGTAAATCGGTGTCACCTCCGGTTTTCCGGCACGCATGGCTTTCCGGTTTTTCCACTCCGCTTCTGACTCCTGGATATGGGCGCAATCTTTCAGCATGATATCACACAGATCGCAGGTCGCGCGCGTCGCCATAATCTGTCCGCGGAATCCCCTCGCATAGATAAGCGGAAGCAATCCCACATGATCGATATGGGCGTGCGTCACCAACACATAGTCCACATCCGAATACGGAATCGGAAGTTCTGCATTTTCATACTTGTTGATCCCCTGTTCCATACCGCAGTCAATCAGAATATTCAGCCCGCATGCCTCCAGAAAATGACAGCTGCCTGTAACCTCATGATCCGCACCGATAAATGTAAGCCTCATAAAATCAGCCCCCTGTTCTGTCGTTTGTGTTTCCGCATACCCCTTGCGGAAAGTGTTTTTGCTATTAGCCTCATTATAACTGATTTCTGACAATTTTGCAATTTCCCCGATAAAGTTTCGATAAAATTTTCATAAAATCACCTTATCTGTCCCACATTCCCATTCCAGACAACGCACCATTTTCCCAACAAGAGCCAGACCTATTCTATTATATAATAATACAGATCATCCCCCCATTGCTGTCATTGATGATTTTCTGCAGCGTATCCTGCAGCTTCACCTGGCAGTCCTCAGTGAGCTGGGAGATCTTCGCCTGAATCCCGTCATCGACGATCTGGGCGATTGATTTTCCAAAAATATTGGTTTCCCAGATACCTTCCTCACCTTTTCCAGCATTCTCCCGGATGTATCGGATCAAATCCTCTGCCTGCTGTTCATTTCCCACAATCGGCGCGATCTCAGTCTCAATCTGCGCCTTGATGAGATTGATGGACGGCGCCTGCGCTTTCATTTTGACTCCATATTTATTGCCGTGGCGCACCACCTGCGGCTCATCGAGGACGATCTCCCCGCGTTCCGGCGTGACAACCCCATAGCCCTTCTTGCGCGCCTGCGTGAGCGCCACGGATGCCTTTTCATACTCGCTCTGCATCGACGCCAACCGCTTCAAGGTCTGCATCAGCTGGTACTCGCCCTCGATCGGCATTCCCACATACTCGCTGAGGATCTGATAATAATGCCCGTCGTCCAGCTCGACCACCGCCTGAACGCTGCCATCATCCATTTTCATTGATACAATCCGGATCCGACGGATCGCTTCCCCGGTTTCCTCTGGCAGCGCCAACGCCACATCGCGCATATGTACCGTCCGATCCATCATCCCCCGGACTGCCTGTATGACCTCCGATTTAAGCCAATGGCTGTTTGGCAGAATCTCCAGCCATTTCGGAATCGAAAAATCGATCTCCGTGACCGGGAATTCCAGAAGCACCTGCCCCAGAATCTCCCGGATATCCTCGGCGCGCAGCTGCTCACAGTTGACTGGGAGCACCTGCACCTCATATTTTTCGGTCATCCGGGCTGCCAGCGCCCGCGTCTCCTCCGAATATGGTTTCTGCGAGTTTAAAAGCACCAGAAACGGCTTTCCCAGTTTTTTCAGTTCCTGCACGGTCTTCTCTTCCGCCGGAACATAATTCTCCCGTTTCAACTCCCCGAAACTGCCGTCCGCCGTAACCACAAGCCCGATCGTCGAATGATCCGTGATGACCTTGCGCGTTCCCAGCTCGGCTGCCGCTGTAAATGGGATCTCCTCCTCATACCACGGCGTCCGCACCATGCGTTCTTTCTCGTTTTCAATATGACCGGCAGCGCCCTCCACCATGAAACCGACGCAGTCGATCAGGCGGACCCGCACCTCCACACCGTCCCCAAGCGAGAGCTTTGCCGCCTCTTTAGGGATAAATTTCGGTTCCGTTGTCATGATCGTTTCCCCCGCCGAAGACTGGGGAAGTTCATCCCGGGCGCGCTCGCGGGCATGGACATCTTCCAGCCCCGGAAGGACGAGAAGTTCCATAAAGCGCTTAATAAAGGTCGATTTCCCTGTCCGAACCGGACCAACCACCCCAATATAGATCTCGCCGCCGGTTCGCGCCTGGATATCGCTGTATACATTAAAATGATCCATAAAAATACCCCCTTGGTCTGCTGATACAATGTATTCAGACCATAAGGGGGTTATGAATATTCCCAATTGGAAAGCTCCGACTCACAGAACATTTTTATTCGCTCAGATAAGCCTTCTTCACTCTCTCATTATTCATCAGTTCTTTCGCATCACCACTCAGAACGATATTGCCCGTCTCAAGCACATATGCTTTATTGGAAATGGAGAGCGCTTTTTTCGCATTCTGCTCGACCAGAAGAACGGTCACTCCGTCCTTGTTGATTTCCTGGATAATATCGAAAATCTCATTAACATAGAGTGGGGACAGACCCATCGACGGCTCGTCGAGAACGATCAGGCGCGGGTGGCTCATGAGGGCGCGTCCCATCGCAAGCATCTGCTGCTCGCCGCCGGACAAAGTTCCGGCAAGCTGGTTCTTGCGCTCTTTCAGACGCGGGAAACGCTTGTAAATCATTTCGATCGTATCTTCAATTTCCTTCTTGTCATTTCTCGTATACGCACCCATTTTCAGGTTCTGGAGAACCGTCAGGGAAGCGAACACACGGCGCCCCTCCGGCACGTGGGCGATTCCCATTGATACCAGCTTATAGCCCGGTACATGGGTAATATCCGTTCCCTCAAATGTGATATTGCCTGCCTTGGACGGCAGCAGACCCGTGATCGTGTGAAGCGTCGTCGTCTTTCCGGCTCCGTTGGCACCGATCAGCGCTACCACATCGCCCTGTTCTACCTCAAAGGAAATTCCCTTGAGTGCCTGTATCACACCATAATATACCTGTAAATCTTTTACTTCCAGCATTGACATACGAAACTTCCCCCTATTCTCCCAGATATGCTTTGATAACTTCTGGATTGCTGAGTACCTCGCTGGTCGGTCCCTCTGCCAGCATATGACCGAAGT
>ERZ779842.2700-NODE-2700-length-11491-cov-2.418765_pt1 | contig 11491 bp, 7 predicted proteins | sample MGYA00511095_ERZ779842 | MGnify/ENA primary metagenome ERZ779842 (study PRJEB29588, sample SAMEA2154036) | human gut metagenome | biome: human gut; feature: human-associated habitat; material: faeces | place: Denmark | collected 2008/2010 ... | reverse complement strand
TTCCCGCAAAAAAACTGACCAGCCATTCTTTAAACAGCCATTTTATTTCATCTGGTAACGGCGCAGTACCGGAAGCAGTTCTCCCAGAACGCCGATCGCATAGTCTACTTCTTCCTCAGTATTCAGATCACCCAGACTGAACCGGATCGTCGAATCGAGAAGTTCTTTTTTCACGCCGATTCCCTTTAAAGTACCGCTGATGCCCGGATGATTGGACGAGCAGGCGGAACCGGACGATACATAAACCCCTTTGTCCTCCAGCGCATGGAGAAGTACCTCGCTGCGGACGCCCTCAAAGCTGGCGCTGACGATCTGCGGCGCGTTGGTGCGGTCCTCACTGCCGTTGATGGTGACGCCGCCGAGCGGTTTCAATCCCGCAATCAGGTGCTCCCGGAGTGTATACAGCTTTTCGATGCGTGCATCAAAATCTTTGTACGCCTCGCGTGCTGCCACGCCGAGTCCGACACACCCCGGCACATTTTCCGTACCGGAACGCATGCCCTTCTGCTGGCCGCCGCCAAACAGAATCGGGCGGATCTTGACACCGTCGCGGATATAGAGGAATCCGACGCCCTTCGGCGCATGGATCTTGTGTCCGCTGACGGAAAGCAGGTCAATTCCCTGTTTTTTCGGACGGATCTTATATTTTCCATATGCCTGGATCGCATCGACATGGAACAATGTCTTCGGATTTTTCTTCTTGATGCACTGGCCGATCGCCTCAATCGGCTCTACTGCTCCGACCTCGTTATTGACGTACATCACAGACACCAGGATCGTATCCTCGCGGATAGCTTTTTCCAGATCCTCCAGAGAAATATGCCCCAGATGATCGACCGGAAGATAGGTCACCTCAAAGCCCATCTCCTCCAGAAATGACATCGTATTGTAGATCGACGGATGTTCCACACCGGTCGTGATAAGGTGTTTTCCGGCTCTGCGGTTTGCCAGCGCCGTGCCGATCAGCGCCGTATTGTTCGACTCTGTTCCGCCAGAAGTAAAGAGAATCTCCTTCTCCTGCACTTTCAGTGTATCCGCGATCGCCTTCTTTGCCTCGCGAATCAAATTTTCTGCTTCCACACCTTTTCTGTGCTTCGCCGCCGCGTTTCCGTAGTTGACGCACATTGCATCAACGACCGCATCCTTTACGCAGTCCAGCACCTTGGTGGTCGCTGAATTATCAAAATAGGCTTCCATTTTTATCTCTATCTCCTTTGTAATTTTCCAATTACACTTCCAACTGCAGCATCAGTGCCGACAGCATACACAAGCCTGCTGTCTCCGTCCGCAAAATTCTCTTTCCAAGCGTTACGATCTCCGCCCCGTTTTCCCTGGCAAGCTCGACTTCTTCGTCCTCAAAACCGCCCTCCGGACCGATGAAAACGGCAATATCCGTACCCGGCTTGACCGACGCCAGCAGTTCCCTCGTTTTCCGGATGCCGTCCGCCGACTCATATGGCAGAAGAACCATATCGTACCCGGCTGCCTCTTTGACCGCCTCTTTGTAGTTCATAAGCGGCGCCACCTCCGGGATAAGGCTGCGCTTGGACTGCTTCGCGGCGCTCTCAGAAACCGCATTCCAGCGTTTTCTCTTCGCGTCCGCTTTTTTCGCATCCAGCTTGACAACCGAGCGCTTCATGCTGACCGGAACCACCCGGTATGCTCCCAGCTCCACCGCCTTCTGGATGATCAGTTCCATCTTATCGCCCTTCGGAAGCCCCTGGAACAGGTGAATCCGCGCCGGAAGCTCTTTGTTTTCCCATTCTTCCAGAATCTTTGCCGAAACATACTCCGGTTCCAGTTTTTCCACGCGGCAGAAATAGTCGCCGCCCTCACGGCTGCTGATCAGGATCTCCTCGCCCGGCTTCATCCGCAGAACATTGCGGATATGGTTGACATCCGCGCCCTCAATCCGGATTTCTTCCGCCCCGATCTGGTGCGGTTCCACAAAAAAATGGTACATGATTATTTCTTCCTCGCTGTGACAGAAACCCACTCGCCCTGATGGGTAATCTCTACAATCTCAAAGGCATCGTTCGCCTCAAATGCCGCCTTGACTGCCTCTTCCTTCATATCAATGATACCCGATGTGATGAAGATACCATTTTTCTTAATATGAACCGGGATCTCTTTCTGCAGCATGATGATAACGTCTGCCAGGATGTTGGCAACCGCAATGTCGTAATACTCGTATTTTACCTCGTCCTGCACTGTTTTATCGTCGATGATGTTGCCCTGTACGACCTTGAACTGCTCCGGTGCGATTCCGTTTGCTTCCAGATTCTCGCCAACGGCTGTAATTGCATTTTCATCCAGATCCGTTCCAAATACGTGTTTTGCGCCCAGTTTTAACGCCGTGATGCCTAAGATACCGCTTCCGGTTCCGACATCAAGCACCTCTGAATCCGGTGTCACGTATTTCTCGAGCTGGCGGATGCAAAGCTGCGTTGTCTCATGCATGCCCGTACCAAACGCCGTACCCGGATCGATCTGAATCAGCAGCTTGTCCTTGTGCTCCTCCGGCACTGTCTCCCAGGTCGGCTTGATGAGGATGTGATCGACCGTAAACGGTTTGAAATACTGTTTCCAGTTGTTGATCCAGTCCTTATCCTCCGTCTCGGATTCTGCAAACGTGCAGGCGCCCAGATCGGTAAACGGCTTCAATTCTTCCAGCGCCTCTTTGACTTTCGCCATCATCGCCGGGATATCATCATCCTCATCGAGATAAAAACTTACCTTCGCCACGCCCTCATCCGGCGGAAGCTCCGGCAGAATGTCGATGAACATTCCCTTCGTCTCTTTCTCGGTCAGTGGGATATTGTCCTCAATCTCAATGCCCTCGATGCCGAGTTCATCCAATGTGTAGCTGATGAGATCCACCGCCTCTGTGGTGGTCGTCAGCGTAAATTTCTTCCATTTCATATTCGTTACCTCTCTTTATTGAAACGACTTATCAGCCAAATATTCACGTTTCATCACGCAGCTATTTTTGCATCATTCTCACTGTAAATGTGTCAAACGTTACTGTTCACAGGTAGGCACTTTTGGAACCGAAAGTGCCGTAAGAAAACGTGGTGGCAGCAGGAATTTGCCGTATTTAAATGCGAAGCCACGGCAAATTCCGTTACTGGGCACGTATGCGTGAACAGTAACCTTATATAACTTGCGAAAGAGGATAAGAAAAGGAATGTGAAAAAGGTTTGGGGGGAGGTTTGAGTTGTTAAAAATAAACATGGGGGCTCATAAAGGGTGTCGCTGCCGGAATGGTACCATTTTGGGAATATCACTGATATTGATATTTTCATCCGGTAGAATGGCGCTGGCAGCTGAAAATGCAGTGAAACAGGCAGAAACAGCTGTCATAGTCGGCTACAGCGTCTCATTTATAGATGCTGAGAATGCAAATCATCTTATATTTCATACGCAGACGGGCAAAGTTTTGGAAGGAACTTCCCTGAACGTATCTTTCCCAGAGCAAATCATAGGGAGCGACGGGCATATCTGGAAATCAGCGGTACAGTCACCGCAAATATTTGAATTGTATGGAACAGGAACTGAAAAAATTTATATCAAATATGAAAGAGGCGGCAAGGTTCCAGAAATAGGGGCAGAGGAGGATGCCGCCATGCTGGCGCTTCGGAAACGCCTGGAACGATGGAAACAGAGTGCATGGGAGGCGGAGTGCGCCATATTTGGGCGCGAGGATGCGGCGGTATCGGGCAGCGGTTCCGGTCTGACCGTTCAAAATCAGTCGGAAAATGATGCCAGGATCCGGAATCTGGTATCTGCGATCGGGGATGCAGCGTGGCATGAATTTTATCTGATTGGTCAGGATTTTACACCGTCGGCAAAAACAATCGGGGTGGAATACGACGCAGTTTATTCTGAGGTGGAAGAGGATTCCTTTTCGGTGGATGGAAAGGAATATATCATCACGCGCATCCGGGTGCGGAGAAACTGGGATGACCGTACTTGTACGCATCAGTGGAGCCAATGGGAGTGGGAGGAAAATGATTGCTTAAAGAATGGGCGGGCAGTGTATGTCTGCGGACGATGTCAGAAAGAAAAGATAGAGCGTCTTCCGGCGCTGGGGCACCTGGATGAAAACGGAGATCAAATCTGTGACCGCTGTGGAAGCGTGGATTGGAGCGAAAGTGAAATGCCCGAAAAAGTGATCTGGAAGGAGGGCGATGTCCAGCTGCGCGAGGTGGGCGGAGAGATTTTGTCATTTACCTGTATCGACGACGATTACCATGACTGGCAGAATGAACACCGGAAAGCAGCGCTGTTTCTCTGTGACCGCGTGATCCGGGCGGATGTGGACACGGCACCGGGAAAAAAGATGAAGATTTTCTCGTTTGGCAAAGACAATAATTATAAAACTTCGCAGGTGCGCGCATGGCTGCAGAAAAACAGTCAGAACAGCAGCTTCTGTCTGGAACCGATCCATACGGGAATCCAGACCGCGTACATGGGAAGCACGGCGGCTGGTGCATTTTCGCAGACGTCCGGGCGGGAACTGGCGCGTCATGATATTGGTTTTCAGCTTATGAACGACCAGCTTTTCTGCCTGTCATTGGAAGAGGCACTTGCGTACCGGGAATATCTATGGCGGTTTGATTCCGGGGATGATAACCCACAAAGTCAGATCAGTGCCTATTCACAGGGATATTATCTGCGGACGCCTTTTTATTTGCAGGATGAAAACGGGAAATTCATTTATAATCAGCAGATTTATGGCGTTGATCTGGTAAATGGCTGTCTGCGTCCGGTGAGGACGGACAGTGAGACATATGGAGTACGTCCGGCATTTGCACTGTCACAGATGTAAAAAAGAATACTTGTTGAGCTTGGAAAGCGGGAGTGAAGCTGTTTGGCAGTTTGATTAGGAGAAGAGATTGGACAAGGGGAAATCAATCTAATGTTTGGGGAAAGAGGGGAACGTGTATGGGGAAAAAGAAGATGAAAAAAGTGATTCCATTTGCGGTGATGACGACGATGCTTTTGTCGGCGACGCTGCCGGCGTTTGCGGCGAGCGGGTTTGTGTTTGAGGATTGGGATTTGGGGATTATTTCGGAAAGGAAGGAAAAGTTGGATGATACAGACGATGCCATAAAAAGGCGGAAAGAATGGCAGAAACTGGCTGCATCGTCCAGTGAGCTTATGAATGCGGATGTGAGGGCAACTCCCTCTGAATTACGTTCTTCCAAAGTCATAGAGGCAACTCCTTCACAATTAATCATGCCGCGCGTTAGCGTCAGCGCCAGCCTCGGAAATCTCTGGGAAAACTGGGATGTGGCGGATTTGAGCTTTCTGGATGGAACACATGGACTTGGAACGAAACAAAAACCGTATCAGATACGCACGAAACATCAGCTGATGGGACTTAGCTTCCTGGCGGCGTTTGGCATGCAGCCGGATTATGGCGAGGTGGAAGAAGAGATCGTGGGGGATTACCGGGGCGCATGGTTTGAGCTGACGGCGAACATCGATCTGGGAGGAATGGACTGGAATCCGATCGGTTATTACCGGGATGATTCGGAATTTTCAGGGGAGGTGACGCACCCGTTTACGGCAAATCTGGATGGAAACGGTTATAAGATTTCAAATTTCCGGTTTGCAGGAGGCAGTTCGCCGAATGTTGGATTCTTTGGTGCGCTGGATGGGGCGGAGATCCGAAATCTGATGCTGGAACCAGGAAAGCCGGTCAAAGGAGTGCGTCAGGTGGGAATTTTGGCAGGAAATGCGAAGGATTCCAAGATTTTTAATTGTCAGGTAAAAGGCGATGTGGAAGGAACCGGAGCGGTCGGTGGAATAATCGGGCACATGGAAGGCAGCACGGTGGAAAACGGAATGGCACAGGTAACCGTCCGAACGACGGGACGTGCAGCCGGAGCGCAGGCGCTTGCGGGCGGAATCGCCGGGGAAGCGTCGGATGATTCTCGTATCATTGACTGTCAGGTCCGCACCGGGGATAACAGTACCTCGCGGATTCAGGGAACGGATGCGACTGTCGGCGGAATCGTGGGGCTTCAGAATGGGGCGGCTCTCTACAATACCTATGTAAATGGCACGATCGGCGGTTCTGGCAGCCAGAATGTCGGAGGACTCGTTGGAGAACGAATCAGCGGAGACTTGAAAGTGGGGCGGTTTGAGGGAACGATCGGTCAGTCGGGAACCGGGGCTGCCGGACACAGAGGAACTTTCATCGGATACCGCGCACCAGCTAATTATTTTAAATATGGGGATGACATCGCGTACCTGTTTGCGGATACGGAGGCGAAAATCGCAAACAATGTCTGTGGAAGCGGCATTTCAGATGATAACCGGTATACATACGCGGCGCACATCGGATATTCCCACGCGAAGGACAATTTCTTCACGCTGGTATCCGGCGGTGTCACGCGGGATGTGGATGAGCGATATTTTTATGAAGAACTGGAACAGGGGATTCTCTCAATTGTGGATGAAGAGCTGGGCGGGGAGATGGATGCGGAGTCGGTCGGGTACGATCTTGACCATTTTGCACCAAATGATGCGGGACGCCCGGTCCGTGGTTATCTGATTACGATTCCGCAGATCGATACCGTCTCCAATGGAACGAATTATTACGATGTGGCAGTGCTGGAAGCACGGGGAAATGGCGCGTATTACCGGACACTCGATAAAAAACACCGAGGTGCGGTGGCACCGGGAAAGACGGTGACGGTCAGCACCTCGGCAAAGCAGGCGGAAAAAGCGCGCTTTCAGATGGAGGGAGTTCCAACGTATACGCGTGGGAAAAGCCGGAAAGATACTACTTATGTAAATGGCGGCGAGTACCGTTTTACGATGCCGGAGGAAAATACGCAGGTGTCGGCGGTTTATAAAAAGGTGGCAGTTTCGGTCGGTCTGACGCCGGGCGTGACGAAATTCCAGGTGGTGCAGGAGCGGACCGGAAACCGGAAACATCCGACGAAAGTCACACGCGTGATGGATGGAAATGGAAAATTAATTGCGACGTACATCCATGGAAATCTGCAGGCGGGAACACAGGTGCAGCCGGTGACGGTGCAGGCGATTGTGGATCGGAATAATGATGTGGCGGATGCATCGGTGCGCTGGAGTATCGATGATTCGGATTTGATTACGTTACTTCCAAATGACGATGAGGAAAGTGGTTATACGAAAAAGAGCGCGTCAGTCCAGGTAAATTTAAATAGTTCGTTTATCACTGATATAGTCCGGAAACTGGAAAAAGAGCAGGCAGACCGCGGATACCAGTATGCGATCGGAAGCGACATATACGGAGCAGGGTATCAGAACGGCGGCGTAGCGGTGCTGATGGCAGAGACGAAACCGGCAGCGAGCTTTGATGGGAAGCCGTGCCGGGGAAATGCGCGGATTGAGGTTACGTTCCAGATCAAGGATCAGACCTATGTAGCCAATGAAGGTGCGGCACTAAATCAGGATCAGTTGAAATTTGAGGTGGTGCGGACATTAAACGGAAATCGGAAACATCCAGATGAAACGATCCGGGTTACGGCACCGCAGGTCTTGAGTGCGTCTTTCACACCCGATTATTTTGACCGGAAAGATATATCGTGGACTGTCGGTGACGCAGCACTGATTTCGGTGGACGGAGAGGACAAGTCGGCCGGTGTGCAGGCGAAAAAGGATGCAAAATGGATCCGGGATCTGATCGCGGCAGATCAGGGCAGACATGTGAATACACCGTATGAAATACAGACAGCTTCCGGCAGCCGCACGACGAAGGTGACAGTGATCGGCGATGATATGCTTGGAAACCGGCAGACGGCATCGTGCAGAGTACAGGTGGATTTCCGGACAGTGGACGAATCGAAGATTTGTGTGGAAGGCATCAGCCTTATACCGAAAACGCTGCAATACGAGATCAAACGCACCCGGACGGGGGCAGGTTATCGTCCGGCGGAGGCATGGACGGGAACCGGTGCGAAAAAGCTGACAGCGTCGGTATTTCCGGCGCAGGCGTTTAACCAGAAAGTGACATATCAGGCAAGTGATGATTCGCTGTATGTATCATCGGATGGAACCGTGACGGTCAATACGACGGCTTCCTGGATACAGGAGCTTGACCGTCAATACTTAAAATCAGGCAGCCATACGGCATATGTGACCGTGAAAACCGAGGATGGTGGCTTCACGGACCGGGCGGCAGTCACAATTCAGTATGAGGCGGTCGATCAGACATACAGCGGAGGTTCCCATTCGGGCGGAGGTTCTCATTCGGGCGGCGGCTTGGGTGGAGGCTCTTCTTCTGGAAAGGGGGGAAGCAGTGCAGCGAATGCAACCGGACCGGCATCGGGGTTCAGTGATTTGACAGGAGCGGGTATTGGAAATCTGACAGAAGGACAGGCAGGCCCCGGGCAGAATGCGGATGCGGCAGCCATACCGGAATATGTAGTAGCTGGAAACTGGCGGAAGAATGCAGATGGAAGCTGGCAGTTTGAAGCGGGCGGTAGAAGTTATGCTTCTGAATGGGCGGCTGTCCACAATCCATATGCCGATCCGGCAAAGGGGCAGAGTACGTTTGACTGGTTCCGATTTGATGCAGATGGCAGGATGGTGAACGGCTGGTATACGGATGTGGATGGAAACACATATTATCTCTGGACGGAAATGGATGGAACACAGGGGCGTATGCTGACTGGCTGGAACTGGCTGCCGGGAAGCGATGGAGTGTTTCATTGTTACTATTTTCAGGAAAAATCTGATGGAATGAGGGGACGTTTGTATCGAAATACGCACACCCCCGATGGGAATTTAGTCAATGCGGATGGTTCCTGGGTGCTGGACGGAATAGTACAGACGAGAAGCTGAGAGAGGAGGAGAGAAGAAAACAGAGGCAAACAGGAAAATGAAGTGGAATGACACGAAAAGAATAAAAAATGGGGGTATAAAAAATGAAACAGGATAAGAAAACAACCAACAAATCGGGATGTACAGCCGTGCTGGCAGCAGCCATGATCGCAGCCGGAGGTTTCAGTGCTTATGCGGGCAATCAGGGGACGCATGGTGGTGAATGGAAGGACACAGAGAGTCTGAGATGGGAGTGGCAGAATGGAGAGATGAGTTTTTATGGAAATGGAAGTATTTTTTCAGAGCAGCACCCAGAGATCAGCGATCCGGAATATTACCTGAAAGGGGCAGTCCGTTATCCGGGGGAAGCAAATCCAGGGTGGAATACAAAGGGAGAACCGAAAGCAAATTATAGCTGGGCTTCGGTCGAAGAACTGCAGAAATTTGTCAATAGTTTTGACTGGATTCATTTGGATGAAAAAACGCGTCTTCTGTATGTGCATAACCGGATTGCAAACGGAGAGGGAGGTTTTAACCAGAATCATTACGGTTCGCCGGAAGAGGCAAAGGATTTACCGGTTTTGGAAGGAGGCGTTGGCGTCTGCCGGGATTTCGCGGAAGAATTTCAGTTCCTATGCCAGATCGTAGGGCTGGAGTGTGTGACCTACACGCCGGAATATCTCCATGATGCGTGCCTGGTGCGGATCGGCACGCAGTGGTATGCGACGGATCCGACCTCCAGCCTGCCGCTATTTTCAAATGCGAAAACATATCCGGTTGACTTTGAGACGGAGTTTTACCGCTATGAGAATAAGGAGCGGGAGCAGAGAAGAAAGGAGTATGAAGCGGATCCGGACAGTCTTGCCAATGTGCTGGCGCTGACCTTGAGTATGCGGGGAGAAGGGACGATTTCCGAGGCTGCCTGGGAGAAAATACAGGCACCGATGGGGCAGATAGAAGAACAGTGGGGACGACAGGAAATATCAAGACAGGAGTATGAAAAGGGGATTATCTCGCTGCTGAAATCAGTTTGGGGAACTGAAAAATAAAGAAAACGAGGGACTGCCGGTGTTAAGGGGCGCGGGGCAGTAAAAACGAGGAGGAAGTTTATGGGGGAGTATCGGTACAGAGAGAATGTGAAACGGGGGATGGCGTTTGTACTGGCAATTATATTGGGAGGAATGGCTTTTTTGCCAGGATTCCCGGTTTTTCCGGCGAAAGCGGCACCTGCGAGCGGTCAGCAGACAACACTGACGACAGCCCATGGCGATACGCTGCTGGGACACAAGCTTTATTGTATCGATAAGGGCGGTTATGCGATCTGGGGAATTGCAGAAAAAGGGGATCTCTATGAAGCACACCGTCCCTCCCAGGCATCCGTTCCGCTGAGCAGTCAGGAACAGAAATATGTATTTTGGGCGATGCTCTCGCTCAGAGCAGCGCTGGGGGATGAAAAGGCAAATACATTTATCCGGGCGATCAATGTGGCAGCAAAAGCACAGGGAAAACCGGAAATTATCAAGATGGTGTCCGAGGAAGATCTGAAAACAATCCTCTATGTTCCAGCTGTGCGGGCAAAATATCCGTGGCTGGAGGCAGCTGCGTCAAATAGTGAGGCGTACATGCAAATGGGAGGAATGCTGTCTGGCGGAGGCAGCGGAAAGGAAAATACTGGTGTCGGCGGCGGAAAGATTCCAAATGTGATAGCTTCCAGCACCTCGCTGGGAACGGCAAAACAGGTAGATGCGGCGACTATGACGCTGTCGTTTGCGCCGGATGGCTCGGATTGGGATTTTATCCGTTCTGTACCGCTTGAATTTTCAAACAATGACGGTGTTTCATTCAGCCCGGTTCCGACCGATGGATGGACATATACAAAAACCGACTCGCAGATTATATTTAAAAATCCAAATCCAAAACCGTCGAAAGCCCTGATTCGTTTCCGGGTGGAAGGAACCCCATACGCTTCGGGCGGCGGGGGGTATGCTTCGGCGGAGGAGGCGATTGACCAGTCGCTTCAAATCTGGGAGTGTGTGACCTGTTCGGGGACACACGGAGGCGGAACGCCTGCCAAAAGTGATCCGTGGATTCATCAGCGGATGGTATGGATGGAGCTCGGAGTGGTTCCGGTCAATTATTTTGCTGCATTGGCGGGCGCTCCAACCCCGATACCGGAGCAGGGAGGCATTCAGTTTGAGGTATTTAGGCATGAAGAGGATTTTACTTCCACCTATAATCTGCAGATGTATAAATACGATCATGAGACAGGGAAAGCGCTGGAAGGGGCGCGGTTTGGCTTCTTTGAGCGCTTTGACGATAAGAACAGGGTAAATACTGAGCGGGACGGAGCTGCCGAATTGTATGAGGGCGGAGAACCATATGCCAGCCATTATCAGGATGAGCCGGTTCTCTGGGATGGTTTCAGACAAGTGGGTTCGGCGGTAACAGATGGTGATGGCTACGCCTCCCAGACGGTGGAGCATGGTTATCACTATGACAAGACGTTCTGTGACGGTCATCCGGCACCGACCTTTGTACCAGTTCCAGAGGAAGAGGAGGACGAAGAGGGAGAAGTCATCAATGAGGATGAGATTGAGGCGGCGCAGGCAGAAAATATCCGCCTGGCAAATAGCTGGCTTTTGTGCGAAGAGGAATGTGAAGAAAAGGCGGG
>ERZ779842.2697-NODE-2697-length-11502-cov-10.878658_pt1 | contig 11502 bp, 10 predicted proteins | sample MGYA00511095_ERZ779842 | MGnify/ENA primary metagenome ERZ779842 (study PRJEB29588, sample SAMEA2154036) | human gut metagenome | biome: human gut; feature: human-associated habitat; material: faeces | place: Denmark | collected 2008/2010 ... | reverse complement strand
AGCACGGCCTGCCCACCCTGCAGATCGCCGACCTGATGAACGACACCCGCACCCTGCACGCTGCGCAGGCGGAAGCCGTTGCCATGCTGGCCGACGACCCGCTGCTGGAAGCGCCGGAGCACGCACTGCTGGAACAGCAGGTGCAGCAGATGTTCGAGAAAGCCGGAGCCATGAACTGATCCGGAGGTTTTTTGCGCACAAGCAACAGCAAATGCAAAAGCCGCTGCACGGCTGGTGCAGCGGCCCCTGTTACCGAACGGAACGCTTTGCGTGCCGTTCGCCCATGCTTATCACATCGCAGAACACGCAGCGGCTTTTGGTGGAAAGCTGGGTATCCTTATGGTAGCAGCCAAAAAACCACTTGTCGTAGGTCAGCTTCAACAAAATTTTATCCAGAAAGCTGTGCAGCTGGTTGGTCTCGCCGCTGGCAAGGGCGGTAAAATCCAAAAATCTGCTTGGCGCATCGTGGGTCAGCACATAATCCACTTTGTAATCGCACGCTGCAAGGTTCTCCTCACAAAAGGCGTATTCCTCCTCCGAAGGCATTTCTTCCCTCCACCAGTTCACACCGGGTTCCCGATCCTCCACATCCTGGCTTTCCGCACCGCCAAAGCACAGGTATTTTTTATTCTCCAATTCCAGCACACTGCCGCGGCACACATGGTACACATTGCCACCCAGTGCCTGCACCTTCCCGCCAAAGCGTTCCTCGGTGGGATACTGCTTTAAAAGGTCGTAGTTTTCGTGGCTGCCGTCCAGAAACAGCAGGGTATACGGGCGCTTGCGCAGCCAATCCAGCTTTTTCTGTTCCTCCTTGCTGCCGTCCCACACAAAGCCAAAGTCGCCCAGTACCACCACGGTATCCCGTTTGCCCAGCCAGCGCAGCTTGCCGTGCTTGAAGCGGTCGATGTCGCCGTGGGTGTCCCCTGTCAGATATACCATTCCTGTCCTCCCTGACCGGATGTGAAATCGGCACAATAAGCCTTGTCACACCCCGCCAAACCTGTTATTATAAAGAATACAGCCTTCCGCTGTGATCTCGTTCTTACCCGGCGCACGGCGCTTGTGCCGTGCTGCCTGTTGTTTTATATTATCGCTTTTTAAAGGAATTGTCCACATGAAACGTATTTTTGCGCTGGTTTTGTCGTTCGCTGTCCTGTTCAGCTGCCTTGTGCTGCCCGCCGGGGCTATGTTCGACCCCACCCCGGTCTATCAGGTGCAGGCACAGAGTGCCTATATCGTCAACACTGATACCAATATCATTGTCTATGATAAGGACAGCACAAAGCAGGTATCCGCCGGTGGTCTGACAAAGTACATGACCATTGCCCTGCTGCTGACCAACTATGCCGACCATCTGGACGACACCTTCCAGATGCCCTTTGCCATCTCGGATTACGTTTATAACACCAACAACGCCGATATGCGCTCCAACGAGACCTTTACCTACCGCGAAGCCATGTACGCCATGCTGACCCGCAACGCCAACGAAGCCGCCATGGGCCTTGCTTATGCCCTTTCCGGCGGCGACCTCGCGGGCTGGGTGAGCCAGATGAACACCCTGTCCCAGCGCATCGGCACCACCGGCAGCACCTGGACGGATGCCTGCGGCATTGACAGCGGCAACGTGACCTGTGCCGTGGATATGTACCTGATCCTGCGCTATCTGATGAGCTTTGATGCCTTTGTGGAGGTTTCCGGTGCGCCCAGCTTTACCATGCCCGCCAAAGAAAAACACCGTTCTTCGTCTGTTCTGGTCAGCCAGAACGCCGCGCTGAGCAAATCCAGCGGCGGCAAATACTACCGCAGCGCCATGCAGGGCGGCATGTGCGATGTGACCGCATTCAAAAGCGACAGTGGCAATCAGAGCTATGTTTCATGGGCCAATAAGGATGGTGCCACCTATATTTTCTGCGTGATGCAAAGCCCGGACACCTGCGACGATTTCGGCTACGCCAACCGTCGCCCGGCCCTGTGCGAGACCGTGAAGCTGATGGACTGGGTGTTCGACAGCTTTTCCATTCAGGCCGCGCTGGACACCGACCTTACGCTGGCCGAGATCCCGGTGAAGTATTCCTCCGATACCAGCTCCCTGCAGCTGTATCCCGCCGACAGCATGATGACCCTGCTGCCTTCCACCGGCGACGGCAGCGTGACCCAGAAATATTTCCACCTGCCGGATTCCGTGTGTGCCCCTGTCCAGCAGGGCGATGTGGTGGGTACCGTGGAGCTAAAGCTTGCCGGTGAGACCATTGGCGTGGTGGACCTGATCGCCGGGCAGGATGTCAGCCTGAACCCGCTGCTGTTCACGGTGGCCCGGTTCCGGGAGTTTCTGGGCAGTCTGTACCTCAAAGTTGTGATAACGCTGAGTATTATCTCTGCCGCAATTTACTTTTTGTGGACGTTCCTGAACGGCTGGAACCGCCGCAAGCCCACCAGAAAGATCCACCGCCGCTGAGCTTTGCACCGTTCAGCCGCATTTTGTGGAAAAGTGATGCAAAAAGCCCCGTCAGCCTTTTCAGGATGACGGGGCTTTTGGTTGCGCCAGCAGGAGTCGAACCTACGATGGGGGAGTCAAAGTCCCCTGCCTTACCGCTTGGCGATGGCGCATCGTGCAAGATATTATACCATATTCTTTGTTTTTCCACAAGGGGAAGGTTCCACTTTTCCGCTTTTGCGGCGGCTCTATGCCGCCTTTTGCAGCCTGCAATTTGTGAAAAACCAATTTTTTTCATCATAACAACAAAATACGCCCATTTTGTTGCGCTTTTGTTACACTATATGTGGTAAATATAGGATTGAATAAACCTCCTCTTCCCGGCTTTTTCGTCTACTGCCTCATGGCGGGGACATCGAGGTCTGTTCTGGTGTTTCCGTTCCCGGCAGGCACCACATCCCAATTTGTCAGGAAAGCGAGGAGTCATATGAAAAAGATCTTGAAAATGCTGGTCCTCGGTCTGCTCAGCGCTGCACTGCTCTGCTGTGCACTGCCCTCTGCCTTTGCCGCAGAAGACAAGGATTCGCAGGTCTACACCATTGGTCTGGATGCCATGGGCGGCAGCAGCTCCGCTGTGGCAGTCACCACCAATCTGAGCGGCAAACTCAGTGCCCTGCCCGCGCAGCCTGCGCTGGAAGGCTACACCTTTGACAGCTGGTATACCGAGCCGGTGGGCGGCACAAAAATCAGCACCTCTACGGTGTTTACCGGTGATACCACTGTGTACGCACACTGGACCGTGAAAAATGCCACCACTTCCACCAGCACATCCACGCCCGCTCAGCCGGAACAGACCGCGCAGGAATACGATGACGGCCCGATTTTGAGCGTTCTGACGGTAGCCGGTGCTCTGATCACCACGCTGGCCGTGGCTGCCTTTATTTAAGTCTTTCCACACACTGTATCAATTTTATCAATAGAAAGGAAAATCTCCATGTCTACTATGAAACTGCCCGCAAACTATGCCTCCATCAGCGAAGAGGAAATGGTCTATCTGGACGGTGGTGCCCGCGACGCTTACAACAGCTTCCTGAATGTCGGTAAGGTGTTCAACGCCATTGCCCGCATCTTCTCCGGTGCAAGCTCCATCATCAACAATGTCAACGTGATCTACCAGTCCTTCCTGACTCTGGGCGATCTGCTGAAGAGCTTCTGATCCGGCTTCTGTTTTCATCTGTTTTTCGAGAACTGTCTCCGTTGTGGGGACAGTTCTTTTTGTTTTTAACGCATTTTAATCGTTTACATCAAAAGAAACAATTTTTCTTTGGCTTTGGCAAAAAAATGCACGGAAAAGGCATTTTTGTTACGCTTTTGTTACGCATACTGTGCTAACATATAAGGTGGAAGGTCATTCATCAAACTGGCGCTGTCGCGCCGAAAACTGATATATCAAATGTGGTTTTGTGGTGCGAAAATTTTCGTATTTGTCGAAAGTTTTCGTTCGCCCAATCCGACCACTTTTTGCGGGAGAAATCGATCATTATGCCAGACCGTGAACTGCGGCACATGCGCCGCACCGAATTAGTCGAGATCATTCTGGCGCTCAAGCAGAGCGAGGACCGGCTCCGGGCAGAAAACGCTGCCCTGTCTGCCCAGCTGCAGGAACGGCAGATCCATATTGAAAACGCAGGTTCCATTGCGCAGGCTGCACTGGAGCTGAACAAGGTGTTTGAAGCGGCGCAGGCTGCGGCTGATGAATACGTTGCATCGGTGCTCGCAGCAAACAAAAACACCGATGCCGCTGCCAGCGCTCTGCGCGCTCAGGCGGAAGCCGAAGCCCAGCAGATCCTTGCACAGGCACAGACCGAGGCTGCGAACCTGAAGGCCCGCACCCAGCAGCAGTGCGACGCGGAAACGGAAGCCGCCGCACGCAAGCGCGCCCAGACCGAAGCGGACTGCAAGGCAATGCTTGCCCGGACGCAGCAGGAGATCCAGCAGCGCCGGGCCGCTTTTGACCGCCGGGCCAGCGAACTGCTGGACGGCTATCACAGCACGGAATTCCTGCCGGAGGAGCGTGCCAAATGAAAGAGCAAAAGATCAGGTTCACGCCCATTCCATCCACAGCAGAGGTGGAAGCAGAGCGCGAACGTCTGGCCTACCGCAGCCGTTATATGCGGGTGCTGCGCAGCACGGTCTACACGCTGCTGGTGGTCGCGGCCGTTGCCGTGCTGCTGGCCACCCTGTTTCTGCCGGTGCTGCAGGTCTCCGGCGACAGCATGAACCCCACTCTGCAGGACCGGGACATCATTCTGCTGGTCAAGGGCAGCGACATGAAGACCGGCGACCTTTGCGGATTTTACTGGCAGAACAAACTTCTGCTCAAGCGCATCATCGGCCTGCCCGGTGATGTGATCGAACTGGACGAGGACGGTGTGGTCACTGTGAACGGCCAGACGCTGGATGAGCCCTATGTAGATGAACTGGCTCTGGGCGAATGCGACATCAAATTTCCCTATCAGGTGCCGGAAAACCGGTATTTCGTACTGGGTGACCATCGGGCCACCTCCATTGACAGCCGCAGCAGTGTGATCGGCTGTGTGGAAAAAAGTCAGATCGTAGGCAAGGTTTTTTTGCGGGTATGGCCCTTGTCCAACTTCTCGTTGATCCACTAAGGAGGTTTAGGAATCATGCGGGATATTGTGAAAGAATATCAGAAAAAGTTCCGTCGGAACCACCAGCGCGCCAGACGCTATACTGCGCTGCTGCTGGCACTGGCGCTTACCACCAGCCTGTTCGTGAACTGGCAGCTGCACGGCGTGGGCATTGCCAAAACGGCCGAATATCTGTGCGGCGAGTTGGAGCACGAGCACACCGCTGCCTGCTATGAAAAGCAGCTGGTGTGCGGCTATGAGGAAGGCGAACCGGAGGACTGGAATGCCACTATGACGGACGACGGCATGTCTTTTGATGATACATTCGACATGGATGATGATGCGTTGGGCGTGGATGCGGATGATCCCGGCATTGCAGCCCATTCCGCAGAGCCGGAGTACATCTTTGTGCCCCATGAGCACACCGACGACTGCTACCAGGAAGTGCAGGAGCTGACCTGCCTGGAAGAAGAGCACACCCACGACGACAGCTGTTTTGATGAGGATGGTGTCACCTTCATCTGCGATAAATTCGAGCACACCCACGACGACAGCTGCTACACCACCACCTATGAGCTGGTGTGCGGTCTGGAAGAGGGCGAGCTTGTAGAAGAAGTGAACCCCGATTATGACCCGGTGGCCCTGTTTGAGGAGCCGGTGGCCGCAAAGCCCGTGGTGGTCGATCCTGTGACCGAGCCCCCGGTGCACCACCACACCGATGCCTGCTACGAGGAAGTGCTGGTCTGCGGCCTGCCGGAGCATCACCACACGGTGAACTGCCTGTCCGACCCGCTGGACGGCACGCAGGACGAGGACGAATGGCTGGCACAGACCGGCACCACGCTGAGCGGAAACTGGGCCGACGACCTGCTGGCCGTAGCCGAGAGCCAGCTGGGCTATGAGCAGAGCGAGCGCAACTTCCAGCTGGACGATGCCGACGGCGAGACCGTGCGCCACTACACCCGCTACGGCAACGACTACGGCAACGACTACGGCCCATGGGACGTGATGTTCCTTTCCTACTGCCTGAAATATGCCGATATCCCCCAGAGCGCTATCCCGCAGGTTTCCAGCGTGCTGTCTTTGCACAGCCAGCTGCGCAGCGCGCTGTACAACGAAGAGACCGGCAGCGGCTATGCCATGGATTTTGACGGTGATCTGCCGTCTGATGCCGCAATGCCCGGTGATATCGTCATTTACAATGGCACCGTGACCAAGGCTGTGGCCGCGGAAAGCCAGCCGCTGCAGGTGCAGGATGATTCCGCCGATGCCGACATTGCCCTGCTCTCCATGGATACTGCGGCCACCACCGACACCGCGCCCCACATTGAGGAATACACCGTGGATGCCAGCACCGTTGGCATCGTGAGCGATGTGGACGAAGATTTCGGCACCCTGACCGTAATCTCCGGCGATGTGGATGGCAAGGTGGCTAAAGTCACGCTGAATGCTTCGCAGGTAACAACGCTGGTGTCTGTGGCAAATGCGCAGCAGGCCGATTATGGCGTTGCTACGCCGGATTCCAAAGTCGAAGATGACGCAGGTGCCATTACCACCATCAAAGGTCTGGATGCACTGGATTACCTCACTGCTCTGGAGGTGCAGCGCAAAAATGGCACTGAATACGAGGATACCAACGTCACCACCATTTCGGAGCTTCTGCACAGCAGCCTTACCGTCACAGATATCCCGGCCAAAGAGATCCAGGAAAACGACTACTATGTCCATGTTAAGCTGCCCAAGAGCTTTGATGTGCTGGAGGACGAGCTTATCTCCGGCAAACTGGAAGATACCGGCAATTATGACACCTGCGGCAGCTACCGGCTGCTCAAGGGGAATGACGGCTGCTGGTACGCCGTGCTGCGGTACGACCAAAACTATATCCAGCAGAAAGAGGAGGCAGCCGCAGGCGCGGATCCTTCCGATGCCAAGGTCACCAGCAACGTTGCCTTCAATTTCCAGTGGAACCAGAGCGAGGTCACCAGCAGCGGCTTTAATCAGATCGAGGTCAACAAAGATTACGCCCTTGATATCACCATCAACCCGGATGAAACCCCCGATGAGGATAAAAAAGACGATAAGAACTATGACCTTAACCAGAGCGTGAAGGACCCGCGCTACAATGGCAGCGATGCCTACCTGGATTACACTGTTACGCTTGTGGTCCAGAACGAACAGGCCGGCCCGCTGACGCTTGCGGACAGCATGACCCTGCCCACCGGCGTAACCGCCGAATATGTCGAAGACTCGCTCCGGCTCAGCATGGAAAACGGCAATACAACGCTCCGCATCACTTGGGAAGATGATAATGGTGAGCGCAAGATCACCTTGGGTTCTGCCGGTTCCCCCATTGCCGCAGGCACCTATTCTATCTGCTACACCGTCAAGCTGAAGGACGTTGGCGAAACGGCTGTTGACGGTGAAGTAATCAATAACATCAAGATTCTGGACACGACCATCAGCGATGATGCCGAAGAGTCGGTAAAAACCGACAGCCTTGTGATCACCAGTCAGGCCGATCCGTCCGACTACGAACTTCCCTCTACCGGCGGGGCCGGTACCAAACTGTATACAGCAGGCGGCGGCGCGCTGATGCTTGCCGCTCTGGTGTGCGGGGTTTGCAGAAAGCACAGACGCGAAAGGAGGGCACGTTAAAAAGCCTGCATCCTTCCTGACACGGCGGCAAAATTGATTCTGCGCCGGAAGCAGACCCTGAAAATAGGAATCAGAAAAACTTGAAAGGAGACTTTCGCAAATCATGATGAAGAAAGTAATCAAAAAGCTGCTGGCCGCACTGCTGGCAGTTGCCATGGTGTGCGCCATGGCGATCCCGGCGTTTGCAGGCACTGAGGGGGACATCACCACATGGCACTCTTTCAGCGCTTTCCAGATCTTCAAGGGTGATGTTAAGGGTAATAATATTAAAGACTTTAAGATTTCCAACGTTACGTGGGGCAGCAACATCGCTGATAATCCTGCCGCTTTTCTGGACCAATTGAAAGCAGATTCTACCCTTGGCACTCAGTTTCAGTTTATCGACGCTACCGACGCTAACACTGCTCAGAAGGTTCTTGAGGTTATCAGCAAATGGGACGATTCCGATGCTTACAGCATCGCTTTCGCGCGTTCTGTATGCCACTATCTCTACCCGGATGCCAATGCAAACCCGAAACCCGCCGTTGAAGGTGGTGGTGGTAGCGATCACATCCATTTTGACGAGGCAGGTTATTATCTGGTCGTTGATACTACCCCATTTAATCCTGGCGATATCGATCATGCCTACAATTCCTTCCTGCTGATGGTTACCCGCGATAACTGGAACGTTCCAATTACGCCTAAGGCCGAAAAGCCCTCTGTTAAGAAGGAGGTTTTCGACAATTTCGACAATCAGGATGGCACCAGCACAGGAGATTTTGGTTCCAGCGCTGACCATGCGATCAATGAAAAGTTCCAGTTCAAGCTGACCGCTACCTTGCCCGCAAGCACCGACCATGCTTACGATTACTATGATAAGTACTCGGTTATCTTTCATGATACCCTGTCCGATGGCATTACTTATGACAAAGATGACGAACTCGATAGTGTAGTCATTAAATCCAATGGCAACACCTATAATATCACCGATTCTTCGAAGTATACCATTGATACTACCGATCTTGAAAGTCAAAACTCTTTTGTGGTAAACATTGATGTTAAGGCCTGTGCCAAAGACGCAGGGTTTGATTTGAATAACGGCGCTACTATTACGGTCACCTATACTGCACACCTGAACGAAAAAGCCTTTGTCAATACTGCAGGCGGTGATACTAGTAACATAAATAAAGTTTATCTCACCTATTCCAACAATCCCAGAGACGAGTCATCCATTGGTAAAACTCCCGAAAGCACTCCAGTCTATGTGTACACCTACCAGCTGAACAACACCAAGCGTCAGAACACTGTGGATGGTCCCGCACTGGCGGGTGCTGGCTTCAAGCTGTACAGCGATGCAGAGTGCAATAATGAAGTAGGACTCTACCAGGAAGGCGAGTTCTACTACCCCATCAAGGACGCAACCGGTAAAAAAGCTGTTGAAATGATCTCTGGCGAGAATGGTCAGTTCAACGTTAAGGGTCTGGACGCTGGTACTTACTACCTGAAGGAGACCATCACTCCTGCCGGTTACGATACCTGCGGTGTAACCCCAGTGACCATCAAAGCAGACCACTCCGGAAATGATCATGTTAATCTTGAAGGCTCCAACCTGACTATCGTCAACAAAAAAGCCGGCGGCATTACCCTGCCCTCCACCGGCGGCATCGGCACTACCATCTTCTATGTGGTCGGCGGCGGCCTGATGGTTGCGGCCATCGTTCTGCTGGTCACCAAGAAGCGCATGGAGAACAAGTAAGCTCCATTTCCCCCCAGAACCCGGAGCAAAGGGGCCGCAAGGCCCCCGCTCCTATCCTTATAACATTAGGGAGTAGCCCATGAAAAAGAACAAAAGCACCATCATCCTGATCCTCGTCTTTTTCGTGGGTCTATCCGTGATGTTATATCCCACCCTCAGCGATTACGTCAACCAGCTGCATCAGTCCCGTGCTGTGGCCACCTATGCCGAGGATGTGGACAATCTGACCGATGCCGACTACAGCGCCTATTTCGAGGCGGCAGATGCGTTCAATGCGCAGATCGCCGCCGACCCGGACGCGCTGTTCCATGCCGACCGGTTCACCAGCTACAACGCCACGCTGGATGTCACCGGCACCGGCATTATGGGCTACATCACCATTGAAAAGATCGGTGTGGAGCTGCCCATCTACCACGGCACCAGCGATGGCGTGCTGCAGATCGCCGCAGGCCACTTGGAGGGCACCAGCCTGCCGGTGGGCGGCGGCAGCACCCACGCGGTCATCTCGGCGCACCGCGGCCTGCCCAGCGCCAAGCTGTTCACCAATCTGGACCAGCTGGAAGTGGGCGACACCTTCACCATCACAGTGCTGGACCGGGTGCTGACCTATGAGGTGGACCAGATCTCCATTGTACTGCCCACCGAGACCGACAACCTCAAGGTGGTGGACGGCAAGGATTACGTCACCCTGATGACCTGCACCCCCTACGGCATCAACTCCCACCGCCTTCTGGTGCGGGGACGCCGCATCGAAACGCCGGACAAGCTCAAGCACATCCGTGTAACAGCCGATGCCATCAAGATCGAACCGATCATCACAGCTCCCATCATGGCACTGCCCCTGCTGCTGGTGCTGCTGCTCTGGCTGCTGTTCTCCAACCGCAAACGCAAATCTACAAGAGGTGAAAAACATGAAACGCACTGATCTCAAAAAGCACGCTGCGGCCCTGCTTTTGGTGCTGTGCCTTCTGGTAACAAGTGCGCTGCCTGCCCTTGCCACCAGCGCAAACATCAAGCTGGTGGACAGCAGCGGCAATCCCACTACCGGCACCATCTGCGTTACGCTGTACGACAGCGCCAACGATAAGGCGCTGAGCGGCGGCAAGCTCACTTTGTACCGTGTGGCCGAGGTAAAGCGCCAAAACGGCAACCTGAGCTACGAATACTGCGGCGATTTCTACGGCTGCGGCATTGCGCTGGGTGATTTGACCGACAGCACCCTTGCGGCCCAGCTGCAGGAGTATCTGCCCCAAAGCGCCGAGGGCACCACAAAGACCATTGATGCGGACGGCAACGTGACCTTCCGTGGTCTGGAGCTGGGCCTGTATCTGATCGTGCAGACCGAGGCTTCCAAGGGCTATGAGCCGATCAATCCGTTCCTTGTCTCTCTGCCCATGGCGGAGGATGGCAAGTGGAATTATGCGGTGGATGCCAGCCCCAAGGTGGGTGCTTACACCCCCACCAAGCCGGACACGCCGCCTACGCCCCCTACCCCGCCTACGCCGCCGGATACGCCCGATCATCCTGATATGCCTACCCCGCCGGGCAACCCGGATAACCCGGTCTCTCCCGGTAATCCGGTCTCTCCCGGTAATCCGGACAATCCCGTGGCTCCGGGCCACCCGGATAACCCGGTAATGAGCGGTCTGCCGCAGACCGGTCAACTGAACTGGCCCGTGCCGGTGCTGGCTGTCAGCGGTGTGGTGCTGTTTGCATTCGGCTGGGCGCTGGATCGCAAGTACCGCACAGTATAATTTTATGCTGATACAACAAAGAGGACCCGATGCATCTGCATCGGGTCCTCTTTTTCGATTTCTTTTATGCAGTCAGGGTTTACTTCTGCTGTGCCTGCTGCTCGGCGCGTTTGGCTTCCAGCGCCAGAATGGCATCGCGGCGGCTCAGGTTGATACGGCCCTGCTGGTCGATGTCGGTCACCTTGACCACGATGGCATCGCCCACAGCCACCACATCCTCCACGCGCTCCACACGCTTGGTGTCCAGCTTGGAGATGTGCACCAGACCTT
>ERZ779842.2681-NODE-2681-length-11568-cov-2.947103_pt1 | contig 11568 bp, 13 predicted proteins | sample MGYA00511095_ERZ779842 | MGnify/ENA primary metagenome ERZ779842 (study PRJEB29588, sample SAMEA2154036) | human gut metagenome | biome: human gut; feature: human-associated habitat; material: faeces | place: Denmark | collected 2008/2010 ... | reverse complement strand
AGGTTACTGGATTTGACGAATATTCGGAAAACTTAATAAAAAGTTCGACGATAGAAGCCCGAAAAATTGATTTCGGGAAAGAATCTATTGCGGAAACACGGGAAATACCGTATAATAATGCGGTCTGATCTGTACATTTAGAGCGGATTTATCCGTAAAATGATGGAAAATCCGAATTGTGCGTATTTCAGAAAAAACTTTTTTTGTCGTAAGAGCGAAAATATTATGTAAACTGTCCGTGATATAAAAACACTTGATAAAAATTTGTGTTTTGCACTTACAGAGAAAATCAGAGAAAAAGAACTAAAAAGAACCAAAAAACTGCGATGAACACATCGCCAAAAATGTGAGAAATGTAGGTAAAATAAGGTTTTATGAGAAAATTAGCATTGAGTGATGAAATCCTCTTATCGGTGCAACAGCCTGCCCGGTATCTGGGTAATGAGATGAACGTGATCGTGAAAGATCCGTCTAAGGTGGACATTCGGTTTGCCATGTGCTTCCCGGACGTATATGCTGATTATTGCTGATTATTGTTAGTGTTGCACGAAAAATGGTTAAGAAAGCCATTGACTTAATGTGCAATATGCAATAGAAAATGAACAAAATAACACGATTTGATACTGTTATAATAAGCCTCTAAAACCCATTTTGTAATTTAAAAGAAAGGGAAAACCGAATAAATCGCGAAACAGCCATTGGCCGTCGGAATATTCATCCGGCGGTCGCTTTTATTCTGAATTGTGTGACAGGTATAATTCTATTGTAGTAAGTTGAATTTGGATAGCGGCTAGGATTAAAATGCCTATATCCAAAAGGAAAGATACTCGAAGGCGGAAGAATTCGGACGAAAAAAATTTAATGGCTTGATAATCACAGATGCCTGTGGTAGCATAAATAAAGAATTCTTATGTTGGGGATGGTGTATGCGTGTGAATGAATATTTATTGAAAATGAATGGTTTATCTCTGGAAATTCTTGAAGCATTATCATTTGAATCGCACATTGGGATTCCCTTAAAAAAGAATTTACATTATTTTGATAAGAACTTGTTGATTACAGAGCTGATTAATATGACAGAATGGCTGGATGAACAGGAAATCCTTTCAGATATTGCACTGGATTATAGAGTGAAAAGTTTGGATTCCATTCTTTTAAAATATGAACGTTATTATCCAGATCACCAAACGAGGAAGGTATTCAATGATATTCTGGGATTTCGAGCATTTTGTGATAATTATGAGTCAGTACTAAAAATGGAAACTTCTCAGTTTCGAATTGCTGATTTGACAAAGGGAAAGGCATCGGACGATGGATACAGAGGAGTCCATGTATATTATCAAAAAAGCGGGAGACACTATCCGATTGAGATTCAGTTCAATACATTATTTGACAGGCAGTTAAACAATTGGTTACATGATTATCTATATAAGAAGAGTTACCCGATAATAATAGGAAAAATATTACGTGAAAAATATGAAAATGGTTTGATTCGGAATGAATATGAATTTAAGGAGGCGTTGAAAAATGTGTTATCTGATAGCGAAAGATCGTGATACTCATGGATGTTTTGCGTTGAAAACAAATCATGGAAAGCATTTAGTAGAATTAAAACGTGAGTTAAATCATGCGGTGGGATACAAAGGGGTACAGCTTGTAACGATCAGCAGACCAACAGCATATGGCGAGTATGCACCTTATCATTTTGTAGATACAGAACAGGAATTTCGGACACTCGTAAAGGCACTTCGGCCAGAATAAAAATTTGAGAATGCGAGCGTTATATCTATGTTCCTCCATATTTTCAGGATATGCTGGATTGTAATAATGGATCCTTTATCTTTTCTATGAGAGAATACTGCCATGCGCTTGTTTGTCCGCAATATTATGACCAATTTGAAACAATTCTTGATTATCATTACATACAAGAGAAGTTAGCGTCAGAAGGCATAGTGACAATGACTTATCAAAAATTGGATGATAACTGGGTTGAACTTAAAATCACTGCTTATGATCAGAATACTGCCGGTACGCAGGAATTATTGTGGATATTTATTGATGAAAAGTATGGATTACCTACTACTTGATGAAAAAAAGATAAGTAGCAGACGGAGAAAACATCTGCTCAAACTGTAGACAAAGTGGTGTTTGACCGTTAGGTCAGGCACCACTTTGTCTACAGTCTGCGACTATCATAATTAATTATGATAGTCTCCTCATGTTGATGAATTGTTTCCATGCAATCGTTCTTGTTTGCGAAGTTTCATTTGAAGTATTTCTAAAAGTTCGCTTTGATCATCGGCTGATAGTTGTTTAAAGCCATTTAGTAGAAGATTTTCCTGATCACATTCCTTACTATTCTGCAAATGTGAAGAATTACCAGTTGCAAGCCAGTTCATATCACATTCTAAAATTTCAGATAATTTAAAAAATGCGACTACAGATGGAGTGATCTTTCCATTTTCTATTTTACTGAGAGCACCAGAAGTAATATCGCATTTATCGTATATGTCTGTTTGAGAAAAACCAAGTTCTTTTCTCCGTTGTCTGATGCGCTTTCCAATTTCAATCATATCTAAATCCATTGCAAACTCACTTTCTGCATATGAGAATAAAAAATATTCAAAATTGAAGAAAAACAATTGACATTCTGCACATAGGAAAACATAATATTCATATGCGAACAATAACTTTTATAATTATCGAGAAATTATGGATTTTGAAGGGTTAATAATTTCTCAGATAAAAATGTCTTGATTAAGGTAAATTCAATAGTTATTTTATCATAAAAATTTTGAAATCGCATGCAAAATAGGAATTTTTTGATATTTTATCCCATCCGAAAAAAGTAGGCATAGAAAATGTACTTTGATAATGTGAAATAGAAGGTACACGTTTAAAATGAAAAAAATAATGCTATGTGATTTAGATGAAAATATTATAGAAGGCCTGTTGAAAGGTTACAGAACTCATAGCCGAGCTGATTATAATCTGGACATATACCTGTATCGACAACATACATTTGAAGGATTTTCAACGAGTGAGCTTGCCGAACTTATGCATATGAACAGGAGCACAATATATAGAAGAATAAAGAAGGTTGACCATTATTTACGTGAACAATGTGCAAACAAAAAATGATCAATATCTATTGAGGGTAAACAGAATGATGAAAGAAATTTCGGAATTAATAAATGAAATTCAAAATACAATTGAAATGATGCAGGAAAGCAGAAAAATCATTAGAAAGCGTGTTGTGAAATGGACCACACACAAAGATTTTTCCATTGAATTTGATGAAGATGGCTTTTCCGGGAGCTGGCAGTACCGGGTATATTATCGGATTGATCGCAAGGAAATTGATTGTTGTTCCTTAACTGCAGCGTCTGAGCAGCAAAATAGGGAATCATTGATAGAATTTGTTCGTATGTGTGAAGGGATGAACATTGTAGATTAATTGCATTGTAGTAATATGAAGGCAGGGTGGCACCTGCCTTTTTGCTTTCTAACAAATTTCACTCTTTCGTGAAACTACTTTTTAAAAGATATTAAAGACATTAAATAATAAAAGATATTAAAAACATGGCAAAGCGGATGTGGAGAATGCGCATATTCTCTGGCAAAGCGAAGAATCCTCTGTTGTTTTTTTCAAATGTACATTTATTTTTTCCCCGAAATGATGATTTAGTTTTGAAAATGCTGAAAAAGAATTTTATATGCGGATTAAATATTTGGTTTGCAGATTTTTTTCCCTACTTAAGAATCACTATGATATCAAATTGATTCTTAACCTGGTGTGTTCATAAATATTACGATACAAATTGGCGTTAATCTTTTGGATTTTTAATCAATTTACTGACAATAGCAGAATTTCGGAAACGCCAAAAGCCGTACCAGAATTTGGCGCGGTTTAGGCGTTATTAGATCATATTTATTTGGATATCAAAAAGTTCCTCAACAATGCGTCGAAGCAAACCACCAAGTGATTTCTTTTGGTTTTGCTTAAACGTACCTGGAAGCAAATATTTTGTATAAAAGATATGTAAGGCATCAAGTGCGGAATCAGTTCCGTAATCTTGGGCGATAACAACGAGATTATTTTTTACATCACTTGGAATGTCAAGGAGAGGAAGCTCCGTTTCCTGATGAATAGGATCCAAATGATCAAATGCATTAAAATTGTGGCAAAGTAGATTTTTGATGGAGGTTGAATGGATACAGCTATCTTCGCAAATATCTGTATTTGCTGATCTGATTGCGCTATTAAAGCTGTTGATTTCATCAAAAATAGTCTGTTTTGCCTGCAGCCGGACTGTACGTTTTACTTCGTTTGCATCAAATTCAGATTTAAGCTGGACGGAAATCGCATGCCGTGTATCAGCTGTCACGCGGTTGAAAAAGTCACCAAATGCACCGTTTTCATCACATGCGGATTTTACATCACATGGCCGGGCGGATTTTGGAAAGCAAGACATAAGGGTGCCAATTTTCAATTTAAGAGAGCGGATGATTTTTGATGAACTTTTAGCGAGCACTGATGTAAGCTCTAAAAGTCCAACCAAAATTGTGCGTAAAGGGTGGATTGATTTTATTTTAAGAAGAGCATTCATCTCTTCCTGGCTGAAGGTAATATAACCAGAGCCTCCTTCGCCTCGACGTTTGTACATGTTTTTTAAGTTTAAAAGTTCGATGGTAACCTCATCATCGTCTGACCAACCAAGCACGCGAAGAAATCCACCTTCGCTAAGAAGACGGATTGAACGGTGAATAGTCTTTTTTGTATATTGCATTTTTTCAGCGAGATCAGATATCGGAATCTCATCAGTAATGCCGGAAACTGAATTTGCATGAAAATGAAGTAAAAAATATAAATTTATTTGAGCGCACAGGTAATGCGGAATATCTTCCAGGCGTTTTGATGAAACAGATGCATAGCGCCCATCGAGCTGTATGCCAAGAAGTCTGGCTATGGGTTCAACTCCAATGTTAGAAAAATGTTTCAAGCTTTTTTCCTACCTTTCAATAAAATATTTCCTTCATTCCTTATATAGGGGCGTTTTCCGAAAATGTCCCCGCATTTGCCTCCAAATCTTAAAAAATGCAAAAAAGTTCGTGAAACTGGGGAGAAAACATACCACGCCGAAAATGTATTAAAAAAAATACAAATTTTCTTTTGATCCGTCTCATTTAACTCCATCCGAAAATTTTAGCCATCTTAAACGACACATGCGGCATGATAAAATAATAGCATAAAATTAAAAACTACAGGAGGAAGTAAAATGTTTGATAAACATTCAAAAGATGTACAGGCCTATGCTGCGAAATGCACGCAGGTGAAAGTAGAAGAAATCGCAGAGAAGTTGATATTGTTTTCGCGGATTGATACTGAGATGGTAAAACTTTGTACCGGAATTTCTGACGATAGAATGGATCAGATTATGACCAAATGCGAAGTGATGGCCTCGCATAAATTTTTACTGGAAAAGTGTTCCGCAAAGGTATATGCAACAGCTGCGTATCATGCAGTCAGAAATATCCCAGATCAAGTAAAAGAATTTATTGAGGACATTTTTGAAATAGATCCGGAAAATGAAGATGAAGAAGCATCTGTGCAGAAATGGCTGAATGACCCAATTAAATGTGCCATTATGGAGTTGACCTATTATGACATTTGGTTACCTGCAGATGTGATGAAAATTCTTTCTATTTCAAGAGAATGTTATCAGGATCATTATCCAAATATGGATGATAGAAATAATTATTTATATATTTGTCCTTGTCGGGAAATTTCATATGAGGAAATGCTTGAGGGATATTATAAATATCAAAATTATATATCTGCTTATCAGGCCGATGTGCAGTATGAAGTGAACGAAGTTGTTGCAGAGTATGTTCCGCTAGATAATACGGAAGACCCGGCCGATGAGGCTGAGAAATCGAAATCCAGAAAGGAACCGGAGTTGGAAGAGAAAATGAGAGAAAAGTATAGTTTTGCCAAAGAACCAAATTCAATTGGATCTTATAGTATCCTTATGAAACTGGTTAGCGATGGTACCATCACTAAAGAAAAAGCTGAAGAATGTTCGAAGTTATCGTGTAAAGAAATGCTGGATGCTATCTGTGAATATTATGCAATCGATGCGCAGAAAAAGAGATGGTAATACTAGAAAAGTTAGAACAATTTCGACAAGCTGTAGAAAGAAAATGCCATATAAAGGAATAAAAATAATCCGAAAATGTACGTTGATTAGGCGGACATTTTGGGTGCAAGAAGACATTTAGAATGTATATTCTATATCATCTAAACTGTTCGGTGCATCATGGGTGCGTGTTAAGTGCATTTTATAGAATTGCGTAAAATTCTATGCTATATAAAATGTGAAAATTTTCAGATGAAATATTAATCCATAGAAATTCGAGGTACCGTATGAAATATTATTTGGTTGATTGTGAAAATGTTAAAGTAACTTCTGAGAATGATTTGACTGAAATAGTACACGGGGATCAGGTCGTTTTTTTCTACTCGGCTCGATACAAGAAAATGACAATGCAGGCATTATCAATGATCGATTCCTCAGGATATCCCTGCAGCAGCTTTGAGATAAAAGCCAAATCTCCTAATGCCCTGGATTTTCAGTTATCGTCTTTTTTAGGGTACTTAATTGGGCAATGTGGAAAGCAGGAAAAATATTATATTGTTGCAGCCGACAAAGGATATGGGTGTTTGCATGAGTTTTGGCAAGCAATGGGAATCGATGTAGAGCGTATAATTCCACAAACATTCACACTATCATCAAACGATTCAAAAGGAAAGAAGAAAAGTGCGAAAAAACAAAAGAAGCTTCCAGAAAATGTAACGCTGAAAGAAATTGAAGATGTATTACTGGATGTACCAGAAAAAGAACTCATATTGCAGATTGTTAACCAGAATAACCGGAAAGAAGATATATATAAACAGATAACAAAACATTTTCGAAATATGGAACAGGCAGTGCCGGTTTATAGAAAATTAAAACCACTGTTAAAAGCGAGACATAAATTATGAATACGAAGGAGGTCATTGTTTGAGGTATTATATTTCAGATTTACATTTTGGTCATGTCAGTTTACTTTCTTATATGGATGAGCGCGAATTTGAAAATGTGGAGGCCATGGATGAATATATGATCCGGCAATGGAACTCGCGTGTGCGTCATAATGATGAGGTTATTATTTTGGGAGATTTTACTACATACACAGATGTTGAGAAAATCAATCGGCTATTAGAGCAACTGCGAGGTAAAAAAATTCTAATCAAAGGGAATCATGATTATTACGTCAAAAAGAAGGGGTTTCATGAAAATCTTTTCCAGCAGATTACTCCATATCTTGAACTTAATGATCATCGGCGAAAGGTCATTTTATCACATTATCCGATTATGTGCTATAACGGCCAGTACCGCTTTGATGAGAATGGAAACAGCTTAACCTACATGCTGTATGGCCATGTTCATAATACTGCTGATGAATATTTTATTCAAAAATATATGAATTGGATTCAATGTTGCGAACGCAGTTTGAATCATGCAAAAAATATCGTACAAGTTCCGTGGCAAATGATTAATTGTTTCTGTATGTTTTCAAATTATGTGCCGTTAACATTGGATGAATGGATTCAGGTGGATCGGGAACGTAGGAACAATTTACATGGAAACAGAGCGTGATAAAAGACATTAGAATTGGGAAGGCCATTGTGGTATGAGTGAATTTTGGAATAATATATTGAATGAAAATCTGGTTAAAATACATATTTATCCAGATTTAACAGAGACTTGCAGTTATACAATATTGCAATATCTTTTGAAAAATAGTGCACTTATTAATGTCAATGGTAAAGCATTTTATCATATAGAAATAACTATAGAGTCATTGTATAAAATGTTATATCCGGAATATTCCGATTATGATAACAATACATATGAACTTATTAAGAACCAATTGGACCAAATGCTAAACAGCAGTCTGATGATTGAAGACTCTACTGGTGTTTGTGAATCAATGAAAATTACTGATTTTATAAAAATATCACAAAAGTCGAATGAAAAGGAATGTAAAAAATTGTCCGAAATGAACTATGAAATTGATTTTGGAAGATCATTTTCTGCTTTCGTTATTTTTTATAAGATGCTTCTGCATAGCGATGAAAAATATAGTGTTCAATTAGGTGCTACTGTATCGGTTTTATATTGGAAACTGCTAAGAAATCGATTAATGGATCTTTGCCTTTTCAACAGAGCAGAGCGGGAATATTCTTTTATTTCTATGTGCTTGCTGTACCGACTGTCTGTGCCAAATCAATTTCGGGAAATGGAAAAATATAAAGAATTGCTGACAGAAATGAAAAACATGGGTTTTTGTATAAAAGACTTTTACATATCAAACAATCAGTTTTTTCTTCGGTGGATTCCCTTAACAAAAAAAGAACAGCACTGTTTTGACTGTGTAATGAATGGAGAGTGTGGGGATGAAAAAAGTTGAATGCTTTGAACAAATCATTGATGAAAAAATATGCGATTACCGAAAAAAGAACACAGCAGCACAAGAAGCCTGGGCATATTTGGATTCTGCTTCTGATGAGCAGATAATAGAGGCCGTGGAGTATGAACGTTCATTGCATATCGAAATGGTAATGCAGGATTCATAAATGTTATAACAATTTGAACTTGTTATAACATTTGGGCAAATTGTTATAACGAATTTAAATTGTTAGTGAGTTAGCATTTTTCATCGCGATTTTTTTTACGAATCTATTTTTTCTTTCATCGCGAGTTTTGCTACAGAAAAAAGAAAATAGGGACTCATTTTCTTTCTTGATTTATTTTGTCACGCGCATTCGTTCCGAACAATTTTCTTGAAGTTTCGCTTTGCACATTCGTAAAGTGCCTCTACAACGCGTCAGGAGGCCTAATAAGGCGTTTTAAGCGTTTCATAGGTAATAATACTGATTGTGAAGAAAAAACGGAAAATAAGGCATTTATGAGGCCGCGACGAGTGGCTGACGTTTTATACGATTAGACTGGATGAGACAAAGGTAGAAAGTAAGAAACATAGTAAGCTGAAAATATTAGTAAATAAGTCATTTTGCATGCGGCGCACAAACGAACCGGTTTTGGCGACCACTACGATCACTGTCATTGTCTGGTTATTGAATGATTAAGAGAGAAAAAGTGTAGAGAACAGTAAAAAAACTCAATATGAATTTCCACGCGCAGAGCGCAGCGAATATGCTTATCGTACGTGGATCGTGGAAAGGTTGCCAGATTTTCGGATGAGAAAAAATCCATGACCCACGTATAGTGGTACATTGAAACTTCAGCCAGGGTTTCAGATGAGAGAGATCTATGACCCACGTATAGTGGTACATCAAACTGCTGCCAGGGTTTCGGATGAGAGAGATCCGTGACCCACGTATAGTGGTACATTGAAACTGCTGTCAGATTTTCAGATGAAAGAGAACCATGACCCACGTATAGTGGTACATTGAAACTGCTGCCAGATTTTCAGATGAGGAAGATCTATGACCCACGTATAGTGGTACATTGAAACCGCTGTCAGATTTTCAGATGAGAAAGATCTATGACCCACGTATAGTGGTACATTGAAACTTCTGCCAGGGTTTCGGATGAGAGAGATCTATGACCCACGTATAGTGGTACATCAAACTGCTGCCAGGGTTTCGGATGAGAGAGATCCGTGACCCACGTATAGTGGTACATTGAAACTGCTGTCAGATTTTCAGATGAAAGAGAACCATGACCCACGTATAGTGGTACATCAAACTGCTGCCAGGGTTTCGGATGAGAGAGATCTATGACCCACGTATAGTGGTACATTGAAACTGCTGTCAGGGTTTCGGATGAAAGAGATCCGTAACCCACGTATAGTGGTACATCAAACTGCTGCCAGATTTTCGGATGAAGGGAATCCATGTACCACTATACATGGGTCACGGGTTCTGCCAAGTGGAGGTCTGACTCTGGCCACGCCCATCCGAACTGCTGAAGGAGATGTCGAAATTAACCAATAAGCCGCCCGAAACTGTCTCCGTATATCCGAAGAATATTGTTTTAAGTATTCTAAATTGCGGGACTCAGTCGTAGCTGAATATCATTGCCATAAACTTCCCCTATTTTTGTTCTAAGTATTTTTGGTGTAAAAGCTGGACAAAATCAGAAGCCGCCCCCATATAACAGTTGGAACAAAATGAAAACGGAGGGAAAAGCTTATGAAATGTAACCATAGTAATGAATGGTACGATGAAATTTTTTACAATTATTTCTTGGAACACTTTTGTGGATGGAGTGAAGAAGCTGAGTTTTTTTTGACCATTAATCCCAATATTCGTATGTTTGATATCCCACGACTTCAGAAACGCATTACGCTCACATGCCAAGAGGATGGCAGCGTAAACGTCAAAACAATTACATTCCGAAGCCAAAAAGAAATGGATCGAACAGCAATGTTGGAAGATACAAGAGCATGGCTGTTGAAAATGAGAAGCCAGAAATAAATGAAATTAAGAAAGGCAAAAATCTGTACGGTAAAAAATGATTGTATATTACCGGAATAGTTTGGACAATTAATTTTGATATGAAATTATTAAAAAATAATGCAAGAAGGCAATAAGGCGAGTGTGAAAAACTACGATATCTTATAGGATTACAATTAAAATTCTAATGAAAAATAGGAGAAAAAATAAAATGGGAACATATATTTATTTAGATGTATCAAAATCAGTAACAGCAGAAGAATGGGCTGATGTTTATAAAGAAAGTTTAGAACTTGCGAAGAATTTTCAACTTGCAGAAAGCAGGAGAATCAAAATTCATGGCATTGATGTGTGTTGCTTAGTTAAGGTAGAAGAATATGAAGACACTCAATTTTTTAATCATTGGCTCGGATGGCGCGCTGATGGAGATTACCAAAGTATAAGAACTGCAGAATGTTTTGGTGTTCCAAAAAATCTTGTGGATGAAAAGAAGATAGAACCAGAGGCGGGAGACGCCTTATTAAAAACATTATATGATTCATTTGCTTCTTCAGAGAAAAACAAAAAATTTAGTCACTCTTATAGGATATGGGGAACAAAGACAGGGCAAGAGACATATCATATTTATTTACTTGCAATCGCGGCCATGATTGAAAACAGATTGGGAATAAAGGCATTTACACATGGAGATATTGATCGTAGTCAGTTTGAAGCGGCAATCTATCTTGCTAATATGTACTTGGCGGAACCAATAGAATTACCAGATAGCTGTTCTTTGGAACGTTTCTATAACAGATTAATGAAACTTCCATTGTCTGTAGAGGAGCAGAAGACGGTTATGAAGTATCATTATCTTGGTGCTCATGATGAAGAATATGAACGATGTGTAACATGTATCGCAAATAGAGAATTTTTCCTGTCTAAACACTTGGATTCGGAAATAGAAGAGAATAAAAAAACAGAATATAAAACCACATCCAAAGTGCCATTACGCAGATTAGTGGAAGAAGATCCATATGACATTATGCAATATAGTATGT
>ERZ779842.2661-NODE-2661-length-11651-cov-3.577268_pt1 | contig 11651 bp, 7 predicted proteins | sample MGYA00511095_ERZ779842 | MGnify/ENA primary metagenome ERZ779842 (study PRJEB29588, sample SAMEA2154036) | human gut metagenome | biome: human gut; feature: human-associated habitat; material: faeces | place: Denmark | collected 2008/2010 ... | reverse complement strand
AGTAGCCGGAGAAGCGGGCGTCCCGTTCTTCTCGTTGTCCGGTTCGGCTTTTGTAGAGATGTATGTAGGTGTAGGAGCTTCCCGTGTGCGTGATCTGTTCAAGCAGGCACAGCAGATGGCTCCATGTATTGTATTTATTGATGAGATTGATGCCATTGGAAAGACCCGTGATACAGCCATGGGTGGAAATGATGAGAGAGAGCAGACACTGAACCAGCTTCTTGCAGAGATGGATGGATTTGATACGAACAAAGGACTCCTTGTCCTTGCGGCTACAAACCGCCCGGAAGTGCTTGATCCAGCCCTGCTTCGTCCGGGACGGTTTGACCGCCGGATTATTGTAGATAAGCCGGATCTGAAGGGACGTGTGGATGTATTAAAAGTCCATGCAAAAGATGTCAAGATGGATGAAAGTGTGAACCTGGAAGAAATCGCACTGGCGACATCCGGTGCGGTAGGATCGGATCTCGCCAATATGATCAATGAGGCTGCGATCAATGCGGTAAAGAATGGCAGACAGGTCGTCAGTCAGAAAGATCTTTTTGAGGCAGTGGAAGTGGTACTGGTCGGTAAAGAGAAGAAAGATCGGATCATGAGTGCGGAAGAGCGGAGAATTGTTTCCTATCATGAGGTCGGACATGCACTGGTCACAGCACTTCAGAAAAATACGGAGCCTGTCCAGAAGATCACCATTGTGCCAAGAACAATGGGGGCCTTGGGGTATGTTATGCAGACACCGGAGGAAGAAAAATTCCTGAATACGAAGAAAGAGCTGGAAGCGATGATCGTAGTTGCACTTGGCGGTCGTGCCGCTGAAGAGATCGTCTTTGATACAGTGACGACCGGGGCATCCAACGATATCGAGCAGGCGACTAAGATTGCAAGAGCAATGATTACCCAGTATGGAATGTCTGACCGGTTCGGACTGATGGGACTGGAATCAATACAGAACCGTTATCTGGATGGAAGACCGGTGTTAAACTGCGGTGAGGCAACTGCAAGTCAGATTGATGAAGAAGTGATGCGGATGCTTAAGAGTTCTTATGAAGAGGCAAAACGTCTTCTGTCTGAAAACCGGGATGCACTGGATCGGATTGCTGCATTCCTGATTGAAAAAGAAACGATCACCGGAAAAGAATTTATGAAGATTTTCCGTGAAGTGAAGGGAATCCCGGAGCCGGTGGAGGGAGAAGACGGAAAAGAGCAGGCTGAATCCGGCAGGATCAATATGAAAGAAGTATAAAAAGGATCATAAAGCAGACGATAAGAGTTATGGAAGAAATTCATTTTAATATTCAGGAAGAATTAAAGAAACTCCCGGGAAGACCGGGAGTTTATATTATGCATGATGAAAAAGATCATATTATTTACGTGGGAAAAGCGATCAGTCTGAAAAATCGTGTGCGGCAGTATTTTCAGAGCAGTTATAATAAAAGTGTCAAGATCCAGCAGATGGTGACGCATATCCGCAGATTTGAATATATTGTGACGGATTCAGAACTGGAGGCACTGGTCCTGGAATGCAATCTGATCAAAGAACACAGACCCAAGTATAATACGATGCTGATGGATGATAAAGCGTATCCATTTATTAAAGTAACGACAGGAGAGACATTTCCACGGGTGCTGCTGGCAAGGAAAATGGTGAAAGACAGGGCAAGATATTTTGGACCTTATACAAGTTCCCAGGCGGTGCGGGATACGATTGACCTGATCCATAAACTGTATCACGTCAGGAGCTGCAACCGGAATCTTCCGAGAGATACAGGAAAAGAACGTCCCTGCCTGAATTATCATATTCACCAGTGCGATGCACCGTGTCAGGGATATATTTCCAAAGACGAGTACCGGAAATCCATTGATGAGGTGATCCGTTTCCTGAACGGAAATTTTGACGGAATACTGAAAGAGCTGGAAGAAAAGATGCAGGCAGCGTCTGAGGCACTGGAGTTTGAAAAAGCAATCGAATACAGAGAACTTCTGAACAGTGTTAAAAAGGTGGCACAAAAGCAGAAGATCACGGATTCAAGCGGAGAGGACCGGGATGTGCTGGCAGTAGCGTGCCAGGAGGACGATGCGGTTGTACAGGTGTTTTTTATCCGTGGAGGAAGACTGATCGGACGGGATCATTTCTATCTGCGTATTTCAAAAGGAGAGACAAAGGCGGAGATACTGGACAGTTTCATCAAGCAGTATTATGCGGGTACTCCTTTTATTCCGGGAGAACTGATGCTCCAGGAAGAACTGGAAGAACAGGCGTTACTGGAGGAATGGCTGAGTACAAAGCGGGGACAGAAAGTCACGATCAGAATCCCGAAGAAAGGGACAAAAGAAAAATTAGTAGAACTGGCAGGAGAAAATGCACAGCTTGTACTGAACAAGGATAAAGAACGGTTGAAAAGAGAAGAAGGCCGTACAATCGGTGCAGTGAAAGAAATTGCCGCCCTGCTTGGAATGGAACGGATCGTGAGAATGGAGGCCTATGATATTTCCAATACCAACGGATTTGAATCGGTTGGTTCTATGATCGTGTATGAGAATGGAAAGCCAAAACGGAATGATTATAGAAAGTTTAAGATCAAAAGTGTAAAAGGGCCGAATGATTATGCGAGTATGCGGGAAGTCCTTACAAGAAGATTTCAGCATGGACTGAAAGAAAAAGAAGAACTGAGGAAAAAAGGAGAAGATTCTCAGCTTGGCAGTTTTACTGCTTTCCCGGATCTGATCCTGATGGATGGAGGCAGAGGGCAGGTTAATATTGCTCTTCAGGTGCTGGATGAACTGCATTTAAATATTGCAGTCTGCGGAATGGTGAAGGATGACCATCACCGGACAAGAGGACTCTACTACAATAATATAGAAATCCCCATTGACCGGGATTCAGAGGCATTCCGCCTGATAACGCGGATTCAGGATGAGGCACATCGGTTTGCAATCGAATATCATCGGCAGCTTCGCGGGAAAGGACAGGTTCATTCTGTGCTGGATGATATTCCGGGGATCGGATCAGCCAGAAGAAAAGCCCTGATGCGGCACTTTCTAAGCCTGGATGCGATCCGGGATGCGAGTGTGGAAGAACTGGCAAAAATCCCGTCAATGAATCAAAAAGCAGCAGAATCAGTCTATGAGTTTTTACATTAATATGGTATAATAGACCAGTACGCAAGTATAAGGAAGGAGAAACGTTATGGATGGTGTAAGATTAACTGAGATTGTAGAAAAGATGAATCTGAAAAATCTCACTCCCGGAGTGGATATTACCGAGCGTAAGGTTCATGTACCGGATGTCAACAGACCGGCTTTGCAACTGACCGGCTTTTTTGATCATTTTGATCTGAATCGTGTTCAGATTATTGGAAATGTAGAGTGTGCCTATCTTGAGACACTTACGAGAGAGAGAAAAGATGAAATCTATGAAAAGCTTCTGGCACATAAAGTACCGTGTATTGTATTCAGTAATGATCTTCAGCCGGAATCTGAGTTTATAGAGACCGCAGAAAAGAATGATATTCCTGTGTTCGGAACCTGCAAAAAGACTTCCTCTTTTATGGGTGAGCTGATCCGCTGGCTGAATGTGAAGCTTGCTCCATGCATTTCAATTCACGGAGTACTTGTGGATGTATATGGTGTAGGCGTCCTGATCATGGGTGAGAGTGGGATCGGTAAAAGCGAGGCCGCTTTGGAACTGATTAAGAGAGGTCATCGTCTGGTGACAGATGATGTAGTTGAGATCCGCAAGGTCAGTGATGAGACACTGGTGGGTTCTGCACCGGATATTACAAGACATTTCATCGAACTTCGGGGAATCGGTATCGTAGATGTTAAGTCAATGTTTGGTGTGCAGAGTGTCAGAGAGACGCAGAATATCGATCTGGTGATCACGTTGGAAGACTGGAGCAGAGAGAAAGAGTATGACCGGCTCGGACTGGAAGAAGAGTATACAGAGTTCCTTGGCAACAAGGTAGTATGCCACAATATTCCGATTCGTCCGGGAAGAAATCTTGCGATCATCGTAGAGTCAGCAGCAGTAAACCACAGGCAGAAGCAGATGGGGTATAATGCCGCACAGGAACTCTATAAGCGTGTGCAGGAGAATCTTGCAAAAAAGAGACGATAGAAAGCAGGGGGCAGAGAATCCTCCGAAGAATAAAAATTTGAAAAAGGATTGGAGAAGAAGGATGAAGTATTGTTTTGGCGTAGATATCGGTGGTACGACAGTAAAGATGGGGTTATTTGCTGAGAATGGTGATATCAGAGATAAATGGGAAATTGTGACAAAGACAGAAGATGAAGGAAAAGCGATCCTTCCTGATGTTGCAGCAGCGATCAGCGGGAAGATGGAAGAGCATCATCTGACGAAAGAAGATATCAAGGGAATCGGAGTCGGAGTTCCTGCACCGGTTACCGCAGAAGGTGTGGTAAATGGAAGTGCCAATCTTGGATGGAAATATAAAGAAGCAAAAAAAGAACTGGAAGAGCTGACCGGAATGAAAGCCACATTTGGAAATGATGCGAATGTGGCAGCACTTGGTGAAATGTGGAAGGGCGGCGGAGCCGGATGCAAGAATCTGGTAATGGTGACGCTTGGAACAGGTGTCGGCGGTGGTGTGATCGTTGGCGGAAAAATCGTAGTCGGACAGTTCGGAGCCGGTGGAGAGATCGGTCATATGTGTGTGAATTACCATGAGACAAAGCAGTGTGGATGTGGAAGTTATGGATGCCTGGAACAGTATGCATCTGCAACGGGAATTGTCCGTCTTGCAACAGAGAAGCTGGAGTCAGAGACAAGATCAACACTTCTGAAAAAGGAAGAGCTTTCTGCAAAGGCAGTATTTGATGCTGTAAAAGAGGGGGATGAAGTTGCTACAGAGATCGCTACAGAGATGGGCGAGTATTTAGGACATGCACTTGCAAATATCGCAGCAGTGCTTGATCCGGCAATCTTTGTAATTGGCGGGGGAGTTTCCCAGGCAGGAGATGTACTGCTTCCATTTATTGAAAAGCCGTTTAAAGACAGAGCGTTCTTTGCAAGCCAGAATGTAAAATTTGCACTTGCTACATTGGGAAATGATGCAGGAATTTGCGGTGCGGCAAAGATGGTTCTGGGAGATTAAGGGCAGATAGCCGATGCATAATGATATCAAATAAATGAGAAATGAGCCGGAGTTTATGTCTATACGACTAAACTCTGGCTCATTGATTTTTGTCAGAATTACGAATTACGGTGCGGGCTGAACATCCGGTTCAGACGGAGTGGGAACAGTTCCACTGTTATCACCGTTCGTTCCGGAAGGATCATCACCATTTGCAGAGTTATTCGGATCATCAGAATTATCAGGATCTTCAACAGAAGGATCATCATTGGAAGGTTCCGGTGCAACATAATGACCGGAACAACTCTGGGTTGGAGCATTATCTTTTGCAAAATACTCTGTCAGAGAAGGACAACTGCCGGTAGCGAGAAGTCCGGTTCTGGTACAGATCGTCTTCTGAACCACAGAAGAAGGAATTTCGAAATCTTTATATGCAAGACTTTTCGTTTCCTGAATCCGTTCCATGATATTTTTCCACAATTTCTGATGCCAGCTCTGACTCAGGTTACTCATGGTTTTTGATTCATCATATCCACCCCATACGGAAGCTGTATAATATGGTGTATAGGCAGCAATCCAAAGGTCATTACTTTCCTGGCTGGTACCGGTCTTTGCAGCAACAGGCATATTGCTCAGACGAGCCGAACCTCCGGTTCCTCCTGCACCATTTACAACATCCTCCATTGCACTGGTAAGAAGATAAGCGGTGGAGTCTTTGATGACTTCGTGGCTCAGAGGAGTGGTGTTATCCAGAAGAACATTGCCATCATGGTCAAGAATCTGGGTATACAGAGTAGGTTCTATATAAGTTCCACCATTGGCGATCGCTGCGTAAGCTGCGGTCAGTTCTGTATTGTAGACACCGAGAGTCAGTCCTCCGAGTGCTTTTGCCTGGGAATTTTTGTCGGCATCGGTCAGTGTTGTAAATCCGAAGTTGAGAAGATAGTCATAACTCTCAGTTTCTCCTACATAATCCGTCAGAGTCTTTACAGCAAGTACGTTCATGGAATGCTCGATTCCATAGCGGACTCTGGTTGCACCGATATACTTTTTATCCCAGTTCTTAACTTCCTGACCATTCTTGTATTCATACGGTTCATCATCAATCGTAGTAGCAAGGGTCAGCTTATTTTCATTGAGGGCAGGTGCATAGGATGCCAGGATCTTGAAACAGGATCCCGGCTGTCTGTAAGAATCAGTTGCACGGTTCAGGGAAAGACTGGAAGTCTTTTCGCCACGTCCACCGACTATAGCTTTGATCTTTCCGGTATACTGATCCATCACAACGACAGAAGCCTGTGGCTGTGGTGAAAGCTCGATCCGTTCATCTACAGTATCTCCGGCTGCCTCATCAATGTTCAGGGTACTCTTATAGTTGTTGATTGCATTCTGGGCTGCATCCTGCGTACTGAATACGAGAGGATACTGATCCCCGGTTGTACTGGAAATATAGGCTGCAAGCTGTTCTTTACTGTAGTTCTCAGAAGTACCGTCTGTATGATGGACTGTAAGTGCGTAATCAAGTCCCCATTCACTTCCGGCAAGGTAATTGTCTACATTGGCAACTTCCCCATCGCAGATCGACTGGATATCAGCGTCCTGCGTAGCTGTGATCGTAAGTCCGCCACTGTAGAGCAGGTTGTAAGCCTGCGTTTCAGAGTAGCCCTTTTTATTTACCAGATCTTTTACAATCTGCTTGATCAGGGCATCTACAAAATAGCTGTATGGTTTGCTTGTCTGCGTATTGGATGCCGTCTCTAAAATCCGGTCGTAAACATTATCTGCCATGGCTTCGTCATATTCTGTCTGATTGATGAAACCGAGTTTCTTCATATTGTTCAGTACTTTTTCACGACGTCTGGCATTGACATCCGGGTGCTTGACCGGATCATTCCCGGATGGACTCTGGGTAATTCCTGCAATAACGGCACATTCTGAAAGAGTAAGATCTGCAGCATCTTTATTGAAATAACGCTTTGCGGCAGTCTGAACACCAAGACATCCCTGACCGAGATTGATGGTATTCATGTATGCTTCCAGAATTTCTTTTTTTGATATCTGCTTTTCAATTTTGAGAGCAAGATACTGTTCCTGTATCTTACGCTCGAAACGTTCAGAATTTGTCTCATTGACAAAGTTAGGGAATACATTATTTTTAATGAGCTGCTGGGTCAGAGTACTTGCACCTTCTGTGAAATGAAAGCCGTGAGTGACACCTACAACTCCTGCACGGATGATTCCCTGGAGATCAATTCCGTTGTGCTTATAGAAACGTTCATCCTCGATGGCAACAAAAGCATCACCCATATACTTGGAAATTTCGTCATATTTCTTGTATACACGGTTGGAATCAGAATCTTTAAGCTGTTCCAGCACGGTTCCGTTCTGATCTACAATGGATGTCGTATACCCCTGAGGAAGGATATCCTTAGCGGTAACTTCCGGTGTATTATCAATGACATGCTTGACAAACACACCACCTGCGGCAACACCGACGATCCCGAGCAAAAGGATGCACAGAACAAATGCCTTAAATAAACGGACACCGACACGTTTCTTTTTCATTCTCTTTTTAGAAGAAATCCGCTTCTTTCTTCTTGAAAGATTCGATTTTCCATAATTCACGAATAAAATCCTCCTTTTTTCACTTCTATGATTATATCAAACTTACCTTTTTAAATAAAGCTAAAAATAAAAAGTTCATATTTTAAGAAGTAAAACTTAAGAAAATCTTGCAGTTTCATGGGCAGATGTATATCATAGGAGATAGCAAATATGAGAAAAATGAAAAGGAGCAACAGGTGGAAAGTTATCAGACAGTATACAGAGGCGGGATGGGAGAGATTATTGAAAAAAAATCCCGTTTTATAGCAGAAGTTTATCCGATAGAATCTGAAGAGCAGGCAGCTCAGATCCTGGAGGAGACGAGAAAAAAATATTGGGATGCAAGACATCACTGCTGGGCATATGTTCTTGGAAGAAATCCAGCTGCTGAGAGAATGAGCGATGACGGTGAACCGGCAGGGACAGCCGGAAAGCCAATCCTGGAAGTGATCCGGGGCAGAAAGCTGACGGATGTACTTGTTATCGTGACGAGATATTTTGGAGGAACACTGCTTGGAACAGGTGGACTGGTCAGGGCTTATACATCTGCGGCCATAGACGGACTGGAACATAGTGAAAGTATAACCAGAATCCATGGAATTAAACTGTTGATCCGGGCAGAGTACACAGATCTGGGGAAAATACAGTATCTGCTTGCAAGCCGGGATGTGATCCAGTTAGATCCGGTATATACAGATAAAGTGGAGTTGATGGCTTTAGTTCCGGTTGAGCAGATGAAAGGTCTGAAAGCAGATCTGATGGAAGGAACAAATGGACAGGTGGTTCTGGATGAAACGGTGCAGTGCTGGTTTGCACAGACGGAAGATGGTATCCGCATTTTTTCAGAGTGGGTGGAAGAGTAGAGAGAAGGCAGTAATAAAACTCTGTCGATGAGCATGGCAATGCAGAGAGTATGTTACGGGATATGTCACTGGAACTTTTCCGGGTTATTTTGACATAAAAAGAGACCTGCGGTCGGGAAAAATCTCCTGACTGCAGGTCTTTTAACCGTTCCAGTTAACGGAACACTACATATGGATTATGAAAATTCAGGCTCGATCAGACCGAAAGAACCATCTTTTCTTTTATATACTACATTTACTTCATCAGTCTCTGCATTGGAGAATACGAAGAAACTATGTCCGAGCAATTCCATCTGGATGCAGGCATCCTCAGGGAACATAGGCTTGATGCCGAATTTCTTTGTACGAACGATTTGAATTTCGTCATCCTCTGCTGCGTCATCTTCCGTCTCGAAAAATTCTTTTCTGAAGCTGTTTCCGGTAGATGTATAGGAAGTAGGATGTCCCTGGCTGCGGGCTACAAGCTTGTTCTTATATTTGCGAAGCTGACGCTCGATGACCTCTTCCACAAGATCAATGGAGACATACATATTATCACTGGTCTGTTCAGAACGAATGATATTTCCTTTTACCGGAATTGTGACCTCGATCTTCTGACGTCCCTTTTCAACGCTGAGAGTTACATTAATTTCTGTCTCAGGAGTGAAGTACCTTTCAAGTTTTCCTAATTTCTGTTCGATAGCATCCTTTAATCCCGGTGTTACCTCAATATTTTTTCCGCTGATAATAAAATTCATGCTGCTCAACTCCTTTGTTCAAATTATACAGAAGAAATGGTGAGTTCTATCTGTATTATGGATATATTATAACATAAACTTCCGCTTCTGTATATAAGAAATCCGGTCAAATTCAGAAAAAACCGAAAATTGACCGGAAGTGTGCGACAATATCTTCTATAATAAAAGGAGGTTTCAACTGCTCGTGCGAACAGATTATTTATTGATCATACTACGCTTTCTCATTCTTGAATCCAGGATTTTCTTCCGGATACGGAGATTCTTAGGAGTAACCTCCAAAAGCTCATCTGTATCAATAAAATCAAGTGCCTGTTCCAGACTTAAAATACGTGGCGGAGTCAGGCGGAGTGCCTCATCAGCACTGGAAGAACGGGTGTTGGTCAGATGCTTTGTCTTGCAGACATTCAGCTCGATATCTTCTGCCTTACCATTCTGTCCGATGACCATTCCAGAATAAACCTTTTCACCTGCACCAATAAAGAGAGTACCACGTTCCTGGGCACTGTAAAGTCCGTAAGTTACAGACTCACCGGTCTCGAATGCGATCAGAGATCCCTGCTTACGGTACTGGATATCTCCTTTATATGGAGCATATCCCTCAAAACTTGTATTGATGATACCATTTCCCTTTGTATCAGTCATGAACTCACCACGGTATCCGATCAGACCACGTGCAGGAATCAGGAACTCAAGACGGGTATAACCTCCGTTGGAAGGTGCCATGTTGCGAAGTTCCCCTTTCCGCTGACCAAGTTTTTCAATGACAACTCCGGTAAATTCATCCGGGACATCAATATAGGCAAGCTCCATAGGTTCTGTCTTCTTCCCGTTTTCATCTGTATGGTAGAGAACTTCTGCTTTACTTACTGCGAACTCATATCCTTCACGACGCATATTCTCGATCAGGACAGAAAGGTGAAGCTCTCCACGACCGGAAACTTTGAAGCTGTCGGCATTCTCAGTCTCTTCTACACGGAGGCTGACATCAGTATTAAGCTCACGGAAAAGACGGTCACGAAGATGACGGGAAGTTACGAACTTTCCTTCCTGTCCGGCAAATGGACTGTCATTTACGATGAACTGCATGGAGATCGTAGGCTCTGAGATCTTCTGGAAAGGAATTGCCTCCGGTTTCTCAGGAGAGCAGAGAGTATCTCCGATGGAAATATCTGCAATACCGGATACGGCAACGATTGCTCCGATGGTAGCTTCTTTTACTTCCACACGGTTCAGACCATCAAACTCATAAAGTTTACCGATCTTGACACGCTGCTGCTTGTCAGGATCATGATGATTCACAACAACCATGTCCTGGTTGACAGCGATCGTACCGTTCTCAACTTTACCAACTCCGATACGTCCAACATATTCATTGTAGTCGATGGTACTGATGAGCATCTGGGACGGAGCTTCAGGATCTCCCTCCGGTGCCGGAATATAGTCAAGGATCGTCTCAAATAAAGGCTTCATATCCTGCTTTTCATCAGAAAGGTCGAGGACAGCAACCCCGGCTTTTGCAGAAGCGTATACAAAAGGACACTCCAACTGGTCATCCGATGCACCGAGATCAATAAACAGTTCGAGAACCTCATCAATCACATCGTCAGGTCTTGCCTCCGGGCGGTCGATTTTGTTGATACATACAATAACCGGAAGGTTCAGCTCAAGAGCTTTTCTTAATACGAATTTGGTCTGCGGCATAGCACCCTCAAAGGCATCTACAACAAGTACAACACCATTTACCATCTTAAGGACACGCTCCACCTCTCCGCCAAAGTCAGCATGACCAGGAGTATCAATGATATTGATCTTAACCCCATTATAATGTACGGCAGTATTTTTGGAAAGAATTGTGATTCCACGTTCACGTTCAATATCGTTGGAGTCCATGACACGTTCTTCTACTTCCTGATTTTCACGGAATACACCGCTCTGCTTTAAAAGCTCGTCAACCAGAGTTGTCTTACCGTGGTCAACATGGGCGATAATTGCAACATTTCTTACATCTTCACGCTTTGTCTTCATAAATTTATACACTCTTTCTTTATCTGTCTAAAATTCACTCATATCTGTAACTTCCTTATTTTATCACAAAAAATGAAATTTACAAGATAGAAATAGAAATAGAGATTGTTCGGGATGCATCAAAAAAGAAAAACAGAAAAAATACAAATAAAATAAACTGTTCAAAATAAACAAAAATAATTTTAAAAATAACGAATAAATGTAAAATTTGTGTAAAATGTCAGTTGGAATAAAGATGGAGACATGTTATTATTATAATAATATAATCTTGTGGAGATTTCGGAACTGTCAATTTGACTGCCAGCCCGGGCAGATGATGGTGACCGGAA
>ERZ779842.2654-NODE-2654-length-11674-cov-3.243911_pt1 | contig 11674 bp, 16 predicted proteins | sample MGYA00511095_ERZ779842 | MGnify/ENA primary metagenome ERZ779842 (study PRJEB29588, sample SAMEA2154036) | human gut metagenome | biome: human gut; feature: human-associated habitat; material: faeces | place: Denmark | collected 2008/2010 ... | reverse complement strand
AATCCGTTGTGTTGATCATCTGTTTCATAAAATCATTCGCTCCTCTTCAGTCCGAGAAATGCTGCCAGATTGCCACGTTTGCCTTTTGAGGCACGGTGTGAATACAAAAGTTCCGGATTGCAGCAGGTACACCACTGGGTCGTATGGATGTTTTCCGGCAAGATTCCGGCCTCCTCCATCACAATCTCATTTGCCCTCCATAAATTCAGCTGATACTTTCCGTTTTCTTTCCGGTAATACAATTCGCTCTGACAGTCTTCACGATAATATTTCTGAAATTCCAGAATGACATCCTCGCTGACTTCATAACAGTCCTGACAGATCGATGGCCCGATGATTGCTACGATATCTTCCGGTCTGCTTCCATATTGATCCGCCATCGCCTGAACCGTTATTTTGCCGATCTTATGAACCGTTCCACGCCAGCCGGAATGTGAAAGCCCGACTGCTTTTCTGATGGGATCTACAAAATACAGCGGCACACAGTCTGCATAAAACGTTGCCAGTCCCGGAACGTCTGTGATCAGTCCGTCCACATCCGTATAATCCAGCGGTTTTGTAAATCCTTTGCCGCGGTCTGCTTCTGTCACCACACGGATGTTGGTCGTATGCGTCTGATCCGAAAAGACCAGATCTTCCGGTGTGAAACCAATCGCATCTGCAATTCTTCTGAAATTTTCACGTACATTTTCTTCCTGATCGCCACGCGAAAAACTCAGGTTCATGCTCGACAGATGCTCTGTGCTCACTCCGCCAAGCCGCGTTGAAAATCCCTGCACGATCCCTTCCATCTTTTCAAACGGCGTAGCGGAAAGCCATGTCACACCGTTTTTTTCTCTTTTTTCAAAAGTACCCATTTATCTTCCTCCTGTAAACTCCTGAAATGCCAGTGTCAAAAGTTCTTTTGACCCTAATAGATGCCTGCAAATTGCTCTGCTAAATACCGATCAAAACCGGACATTTCCGGCATAGGCAAACGCATCCCGGATCAGTTCCATCTCTTCTCCGTCAAATGCCACGACATCAAACCGGACACTCTGGTCTGCACGGATCCCGTGAACTTTCATATAATAATCTGCCACGCGGCTGATCGTTTTCGGCTTTGCTGTGGATACGGCCGCTGCCGCACCGCCCTTCTTGTTGTTTTTGCGGTATTTGACCTCCACAAATACCAGATACGCCCCGTCGCAGGCGACCAGATCGATCTCCCCGATCCGGCAGCGATAATTTTTCTCTATGATATGATAACCACATTTTTCCAGATGGACGGCTGCCAGTAATTCATATCTTGCCCCAGTTTTGCGTGTGTTTCCCCCTCTTGTCATTGATACCCCCATTTTCTTTTGTATTATGAGTTATATGCGATTTTTCATATTTCACACTTCCAAACAGTTTTGACCTGTTTGTCCCCCCCCGACTCATATGATATTTTTGATAAAGCTCTGTCGGTGGATCGGGGATGATCCGAATTTGCGTATTGCCTCCATATGTGCGGCACTTCCATAGCCTTTGTGTTTCGCAAATCCATATTCTGGCATCAGTTTGTCATAATCTTTCATCAGGCGGTCCCTGGTCACTTTTGCGATCACACTCGCCGCTGCGATCGACAGGCTTTTTGCATCTCCTTTAATGATCGGTACCTGCGAAATCTCCACCTGTGGGATCTTCACAGCATCATTTAAGAGAACCTGCGGCCGGATCTTCAGTCCGGCGATTGCCTCACGCATCGCTTCATAAGTTGCCTGCAGGATATTGATTTCATCGATCCTTGCCGGTGATGCCATGCCGACGGACACTGCCAGTGCTTTTTCCATGATCTCATCGTACAGAGCTTCCCTCTTCTTTTCTGAAAGCTGTTTGGAATCATTCAACCACAGGATCTCACAGTCTTCTGGCAAGATCACGGCACCGGCGACAACCGGTCCTGCCAGCGGACCGCGTCCTGCCTCATCAATTCCACAGATGCACCGGTACTGACTATACTTTTCCTCATAAAAGTGCATCTGTTTCAGCCGTTCTCGTTCCTGCACAAGTGCCGCCTGCTTTTTGCGGTAACGTGCCGCCAGATTCTGCACACCGATCCGGGAATCCTGCTCATAAAAACCGCAGAGTTTCTCCCAGCTATTTTCATCGGAATTTTCAAATTCTTTTTTTATCTCACTGATGCTTTTTCCCATTCTGTTACTCCTGTCCGGTCAGCTCATGACGGATCCATCCTATTTTTTCAAAAGGCCAGATCCTGATCCATGCTCTTCCTACAAAATCCTTTCCATGCACAACTCCCACATCCACGGAACGGCTGTCCTTGCTGTTGTTCCGGTTATCACCAAGCACAAAATACTCATCCACACCCAGCGTAACCGGCTCTGCAGCAATTCCGGCTTCTTCCATCACTTCATTTCCGTAATGTTCTTCCAGCTTTTCCCCGTTAATATAGACCGAACCGTCCAGGATCTGTACCGTCTCGCCGGGCAGTCCGATGATCCGCTTGATATAGTATGTACCTGCTTCATATTGATAAGGAAATACAATGATCTCAAATCTTTCCGGTTCCCGGAACTGATAAGAAATTTTATCAACGATCAGTTGATCCCCGTCAGACAATGTCGTCTCCATAGAAGCCCCGCTTACCTGCGTCCTCTGTGCTACAAAGGTTACAAATCCCCATGCAATGATAACAACAATCACAATATATACCAGCCATCCTGCCAGTTCCTTTATAATTTTCCTCATACTGCCTCCGGAACTTCCAGGGTGATCCTGCCAAGCCGTCCGTTGCGGAAATCATCTAATAAGATGGCTGCCGCCTTCTCTGTATCAAATTCATTTCCCCGTACCAGACAATGTCTGCTCTGGGCAATCTTCTCAAGAACTTCAAACTTATCATCGGAATGCTCTATCGCATACTTTTCTTCCAGCACTCCCGGATAAGATCGGTTTATAAAATCCACCAGCTCGGATGCCAGTTCTTCTGTCTGAAGGATCTCATCCTTGATGGAGCCGATAAACGCCAGTTTCAGACCGACTGCCTGATCTTCAAATTTGGGCCAGAGGATTCCCGGTGTATCCAGTAACTCTACATTTTTATTCAGTCTGATCCACTGCTTCCCCTTTGTTACACCCGGTTTATTTCCGGTCTTCGCACAGGCTTTTCCTGCCAGGGAATTGATAAATGTGGATTTTCCAACATTCGGGATTCCTACTACCATAGCCCTGACCGGACGGTTCAGGATGCCACGTTTGCGGTCCCGCTCCATTTTTTCTTTACAGGCCTCCTGAATGACATTCTGGATCGATTTGATCCCGCCGCCCTTCCTGGAATTTACTTTTACCGCAGAATATCCTTTTTCTTTGAAATACTCCAGCCACTCATCATTTCTTCTGTCCTCTGCAAGATCTGCCTTATTCAGCAGGATCAGTCTTGCCTTATTCTTTCCTAATTCGTCAATATCCGGATTCCTGCTGCTAAGCGGAACCCTCGCATCTACAAGCTCAATGATCAGATCGATCAGCTTGATATTTTCCTGCATCATCCTTCGGGCCTTTGTCATATGACCCGGATACCACTGAAAATGCATACCGTACCCTCCTGCATCCTGTTCTGTCTATGATAAATGATTACTTTTTTACAATTCCAAAATGATCTCCTGATGTGGTATTGAACCATACTTTTCCATAAAGATCATCTTTTTTTACAATTCCAATATCTGAAGATCTGCTGTCTTCCCCGCCTTGTGGATTATCTCCCAGAAGGAAATATTCATCTGCTCCAAGCTTCACCGGTTCTGCTGCAATCCCGGCATCCCGGATCTCGGAGACATACTCATAACTCTTCAGTTCTTCCCCGTCGATATAAAGTTTCCCCTCTTTGATCTGAACTGTCTCGCCGGGCAGTCCGGCTACTCTTCTGATATAAAAATGGACTTCTTTATTTCCATTCGGCCGGAATGCAACAATCTGTCCCCTGGATAACTCTTTCATGTCAATCACCAGGCGATCCACAAGGACTACTTCTCCATTACGGATCGATGGAGTCATCGCATCTCCTGAATTGCTGATCCGGTGTCCAAAAAATGCAACAAGCAACACTGCCACCGCACACGCCCCTGCAATCTCTGCTGCCCAGATGATAATCTGGCGGATCAGGCGTGGATTCTTCTTTTTTTCAAATTTTAACTTTTTTTTATTATCTTCAAATTTTAAATGATTCTTTTTCTTTTTAACTTTTCTCTTTTTTCCGCCTCTCTGCCTGCGGAAATTAATCTCCTGTCCCATACACGACCTCCCCTTATTTCGTCAGTGTATTCCCCGCTTTCCACTTTCGTCCGGTCTTTTCTTTCCCTTAAGTAGAAGAAAAGGGACAATATACAAATCTTTGTAATTGTCCCTCTCATGGTTACTATTTTGCTTATAGTTATTATTTAACTAATTCTTTTACCTTAGCAGCCTTACCAACACGCTGTCTTAAGTAGTTCAGTTTCGCTCTTCTTACTTTACCTCTGCGGATAACTTCTACTTTCTCAACATGTGGAGAATGTACCGGCCATGTCTTCTCAACACCGATTCCGTTAGAGGACTTTCTTACTGTGAAAGTTTCTCTTGCTCCACCGCCCTGTCTCTTCAGGACTGTTCCCTCGAATACCTGGATTCTTTCACGGTTTCCCTCTTTGATCTTAGCGTATACTTTTACAGTATCACCAACGTGAAATTCAGGTGCATTCTCTTTTAACTGTTCTGCTTCGATTTTCTTAATAATTTCGTTCATTTTCGTGTGACCTCCTTAATATTTGACGTTCTTAACACTCATTCTGTGCCAGAGGACCATCGCTCTTCTTTTCACAACTTTTGTAGTTTATCATACTTTTCTTATATTTTCAAGCATTTATTTTATTTTTAATCATTTATCTGGTCTTTCAGCCATTTTTTTTCTTTTTCTGTCAGATTACTCTTCTCCAACAGATCCGGTCTTCTCTCATAAGTACGGAGGATTGACTGTTCTCTCCGCCATTTTTCAATATTTGCATGATGTCCTGACATCAGAACCGGTGGCACTTTCTTTCCATGCCACTCTTCCGGTCTGGAATACTGCGGATACTCCAGCAGATTATCCTGAAAAGATTCAAACTCCGCAGATACATTGTTATGAAGCACGCCCGGTACTAATCTGGAAATCGCATCGACCATTACCATCGCCGGCAGTTCTCCGCCCGTCAGCACATAATCTCCAATCGATACATAATCCGTCACGATTTCTTCCAGTACCCGTTCATCAATTCCTTCATAATGTCCGCATAAAAGCACCAGGTCTTCTTCCTTTGCAAGTTCCTCCGCCATTCCCTGGCTGAACACATCTCCCTGTGGAGAAAGATAAACGACCCTGAGCTTTTTCTCTTTCACCGGCTCTTCTTCTGATCCAGTCACCGGTTTTTCTTCCAGTTGTTCTGCTTCTGCCGGCTCTTCTGTCTCTGCCTCTGCCGGTTTTCTTTCAGCGATCTTTTTTCTGACAGCTTCATATGCCAGATAGACCGGTTCTGCCTGCATCAGCATCCCGGCTCCGCCACCATAGGGATAATCATCCACGCTTTGATGCTTATTAAACGCATAGTCCCTGATATTAACTGCTTCAATCGACAAAAGTCCGTTACTTATTGCCCTGCCTGTAATACTGGTATTCAGTCCCTGCTCTATCATTTCCGGAAAAAGGGTCAGTATATGAAAATTCATCAGATCAGTCCCTCCATCAGATGTACCGTCATTTTTTTCTCTTCCGGGTCTACTTCCAGGATACACTCATGGATTGCCGGGAGAAGCACCTCTCCGTACCTTTCCGACTGTACGATGTAAACTTCATTTGCCCCTGTCTCCATCACGTCCTTCAGTACGCCAAAACGTTCTTCACTTTCGTCTGTATAGACATCCATTCCGATCAGATCCCCGATATAATACTCATCCTCTTCCAGTTCAACTGCATTCTCCCTGGCGACAAACAGACTCTTTCCCTTATATTTTTCAATGTCATTGATATCATCGATCCCTTTAAATTTCACGATCACAAACTGCTTAAAAAAACGGACTGACTGGATTTCAAGATCCAGCTTTTCTTTTCCTGTATCAAGGATGACTTCTTTCAATGTCTGAAACCTTGCAGCATCATCTGTTGTCGGAAAAACTTTTACTTCACCGCGAAGTCCGTGAGTCGATGAAATGACTCCCACCTGTAAAAACTGCTCCATTGCCCTGTTCTCCTTTTGTTCACTCAATCTGCTCTGCTAAGCCCTGCATCTGTCCCCTTCCGGCTTTCTCCCTGCTTTTTCAGTTTTACCACAGTTTCGGCAGAAAAGAAAAGGGCAGTTCCATCCTTGCGGATGACTGTCCCTTCCTCTGTGCTGCTTAGATAATATCTATAACAACTTTCTTGTCTTCCTTTGCTGCTGCGGCTTTTACAACCGAACGGATCGCTTTTGCGATACGTCCCTGCTTACCGATTACTTTTCCCATGTCGCTTTCTGCAACATGAAGTTCCAGTACTGTGGTTCTGCCTTCCTGCTTCTCACTGACAGAGACTTCATCCGGGCAGTCCACCAAAGCCTTTGCGATTACTTCAACTAATTCTTTCATGACACTCGCACCTCCGTGGAGACAGAATAATTATTTCTCGATTCCTGCTGCCTTGAAGATCTTTCCAACAACTTCTGTCGGCTGAGCACCATTATTGAGCCATTTCTTAGCTGCTTCTTCGTCTACTTTGAATACGCTTGGCTCCTGATTCGGATCATATGTTCCGATCTCTTCGATAAATCTTCCATCTCTTGGTGATCTAGAATCTGCTACTACGATTCTGTAAAAAGGAGCTTTCTTTTGTCCCATTCTTCTTAATCTGATCTTTACTGCCATTTCTTTCACCTCATCATTTTATTTGTATATTGTTAATCTATAATAAACTGTCCTGCCGATGACAGAAGGTTTCTTTATGCTGATTCAGGCACAGCACAAGCCACCGGCGGTTACAGCTTATGTGTCAAAAGGGGAGCCTGAACCTGCCCCTTTTTCCACCTTTTCCACCCATCAGCCCAGGAAGCTTCTTCATCATCTTCCTTGACTCGTTGAACTGCTTCACCATGCGGTTTACGTCTGCAATATCAACGCCTGCACCTTTCGCAATACGGTGCTTTCTGGAGGGATTTAAAAGATCTGGATTCCGCCGTTCCTCAGGAGTCATGGAAAAGATCATAGCCTCCATCTGTGCCATCTTCTTCTCACTTTCCTCTGAATCAAGATCCGGCATCTTTCCTGCCATATTGCCCATTCCCGGCATCATTCCCATAATGCTTGAAAGACCGCCCATCTTCCGCATCTGCTCCATGCTGTCGAGATAGTCCTCGAAGTCAAACTGGGCTTTCTTCATCTTGTCAGCCATCTTTTTGGCTTTCTCTTCATCCAGTTCTGCCCCCGCTTTTTCAATCAGGGAAAGAACATCTCCCATTCCAAGAATCCTGGATGCCATTCTGTCAGGATAAAACTGTTCCAGATCGGAAAGCTTTTCTCCCATACCGACGTAAAGGATTGGTCTTCCCGTCACTGCCTTGATAGACAATGCCGCACCACCTCTTGTATCACCGTCCAGTTTGGTAACGATGACTCCGTCGATTCCAATCTTATCGTTAAAGGAGCTTGCAACATTCACTGCATCCTGTCCGGTCATTGCATCAACAACCAGAATCGTCTGATGAACTGTCACCGCTTCTTTTATTTCCTGAAGTTCTGCCATCATATCCTCATCAATATGCAGACGACCTGCTGTATCGAGGATTACGATATTATTTCCATTCTTTGCTGCATGTTCCATCGCAGCTCTGGCAATATCTGCAGGTTTATTTTTATTTCCCATTGAGAAAACTTCCACGCCCTGCTTCTCGCCATTTATCTCCAACTGCTTGATCGCAGCCGGACGATACACATCACAGGCTACAAGTAAAGGTTTCTTTCCTTTTAACTTGAACTTTCCTGCCAGCTTTGCTGTTGTCGTGGTCTTACCTGCTCCCTGAAGACCAGCCATCATAATGACCGTAATCGCACTTCCCGGCTGCAACTTGATCTCTGTTGTCTCAGATCCCATCAGCCTGATCAGCTCTTCATTTACAATCTTGATGACCATCTGTCCCGGATTCAGACCGTTCATTACATCCTGACCGATCGCTCTTTCCTGCACATCTTTAATGAAGCCTTTTACTACCTTGAAGTTTACATCCGCCTCAAGGAGTGCCATCTTGACTTCCCGGAGTGCCGCCTTGACATCAGCCTCTGTCAGTCTTCCTTTACTACGCAGGTTCTTAAATACATTTTGAAGTTTTTCACTTAAGCTGTCAAATGCCATCCTATAACTCCTCTATGATATCGTCCGCTATCCGGCGAACCTTTTTCACGATCTCTTCTGGATCTTTTCCGTCCTCTTCCCACTCTGCCAGTGTCTTATCGATGAGACTGATCTTTTCTTTCACTGAAAGGAACTTTTCTACAAGATGAAGCTTTGCCTCATACCCTTCAAGAATCTTCTGACACCGCTTCACGAGATCATGCACCCCCTGTCGGCTGATGCCTTTCATCTGTGCGATCTCACTGAGCGAATAATCTTCCAGAACGACCTGCTCATATACATCTTTCTGATGCTCTGTCAGCAGTTCTCCGTAGAAATCATACAATAATGCCTGCTCTAAAAACTTATTCATTATCTTCACCTCTGCTATCATACAGGAAAGAATTCTTCTTGTCAAGTATTTTTTCTTTACATCTTACATTTCACCTTTCAATCTTTTTCCCCGGTGAATTTCCCCGGCAGATAACACCATGTGATTCCCTTATGAATACATTAAATAAAAAGGACTTTCCTATGAAATGGGTTAAACAAACCATTCATTACTGGTGCGACGATACCCGCTCAAAACATTGCCTGGGAAACGGGATCTGTGCAGCAATCTTAGATACCGGAATATCAGCCCACCCTGATTTTTCTGGCCGTATCCTTGATTTCCAGGATTTTACTTCTTCCACTCCCTCTGTCTCACTTCATGATGACAGTGGTCATGGGACTCATGTTGCAGGCATCCTTGCCGGAAGCGGTCAGGTCTCTTCCGGTCTTTATGCCGGTATTGCACCTGATACGGATCTTCTGATCTGTAAAGTCCTCGACCACGAAGGAAACGGAAACATCCAGACTGTATTGAAAGGGATCGACTGGATTTTGAAAATAAAAGATTCTTATCCTCTTCACCTTGTAAATATTTCTGTCGGCGGACGGCCCACACTTCCTCCCGGGCAGAAAAAACTTCTTCTTGATGCAGTGGAACATCTGTGGGATCTTGGACTGACGGTTGTAGTTTCTTCGGGCAATTACGGACCTCGCCCCGGTACGGTCGCTGTTCCCGGCACAAGCCCCAAAGTAATCACTGTCGGTGTTCCTGATACTTTGCCACTTTTTCGGACAGGACATTCCTCTTCCAATTATTCCGGCCGCGGACCGACCGACCACTGCATAAAGAAACCGGATGTATTTGCTCCCGGTACAGGAATCATCAGTTGCAACAGCCGTTATATTTCTTCCATGCAGTCTGCTTCTGTGCGTCCATCTCTTTTTCAACGTCCGACTTTCCTTTCTTCACAGCCCTATATTGCCAAGACCGGAACTTCCATGGCAACACCCGTCGTAACCGGTGCTATCGCCTGCCTGTTTTCCAAATATCCCGATCTTTCAAATGTAGAAGCGAAACTCCGGCTTCACAACTCCTGTCAGCCGATCCCCGGCACAGAATCCGGCTGGGGATTACTCCATGTTGCAAATCTGCTAAATTCTTAAATCCTACCGGAACACTTTTTTGTCTCCGGCATACTATAAAATTGTAAAATAAATCTATCTGGAGGATTTAACATGAGTGAATTAACAGCTACAAACTGCGGATGCGGATGTGACAACGGATGTGGTAACGGATGTGGTAACGGAATGAATTCCTGCTTATGGATCATTCTTCTTCTCATCTGCTGTGGCGGATGCGGCAATGGATTTGGATGCAACAATGGTTGTGGCGGCGATAACAGTTGTCTGTGGATCATCCTGCTTCTTATCTGCTGCGGTGGATGCGGCAACGGACTTGGTCTCAACAACGGTTGTGGTAATGGATGCGGATGCAACAGCGGTTGCGGATGCTGATTCTTTTGATTTTCTGAAACATTTCTGCTTTTTCATCATAAGTATTACTTTTGCAAGAGGGGACTTCTTCACCCCCTCTTTCTTTTATCACATACACTTCCTTCGAATCACACTTTGTATCTCTGCGTTCTGTTAGTTTACTTTTTTGTATCTTCCTTCGGATATTTACCGGCCACCCAGCCTTCTGCTTCTCGCTTTTCTTCTTCATCTGTCTGATCCAGTCTTTTTCTGAGCATACATTCTTCATCCAGTTCATAGACTGCATTTCCTTCAATGATCAGTTTTCCTGACATCTGTTTTTCCTCTTTTCTTTTTATTTTGTTCTTTCTTATTATAGTATGAACATTTTTTCAGAAAGCTACGCATATATATTTACAACGCCGCAGTCAGGAACTTTTTTTATGGATAAACCTTCTCCCATGACGCTTCTTGATGAACTCACAACCCCGGTGCAGTTTCGTATTCTGAAACTCCTGCTCCCTTTTTTTTCCTTTTCTCAGCAACGTATGCTTGCCACATGGATTAAATTTTCGGAGCTTCAGAGAACTTTGGAACTATTTTCTTCCAGGTATACTTTCTCAGAATCACCTTTAAAAGCACATTCCTTATCCGCTTCCTTTTCTTATGAAGAAATTCTTGAGGTACTCGCCCCTTATCTGACTGAATCTGAGCGTCAGATGAGTGAAAATCTGAAAAACATGAAAGAAATGCTGTCTATGGTGCAGTTATTTCAGGATTTCTCTCCCGACTCTGGAAATTGGGGATTCGGAAATAATTCTGAAAATGAATTTGAAAACAGGTTCGAAAATGGATTTGAAAATGAATCTGCAAACGAATTTAAAAACAAGTTCCGAAATGAATCTTCAGATCCGCCTCCACCGGAACCATCCTTTGAAAACACCCGGGACTCTCCTCTCAGTTTTCTTATGAATCTGCTTACTCCTGAACAACGCAACACTTTCAATACCTGTAATGAACTTTTTGCACATGCACTGACCCCTTCCACTGCGTCAGCCGATATTTCTCAACCGCTAAATCAGAAAGGAGATTTAACAAATGGAACAATGGATGAACCATCCTGCAATGAAATCAATCGACCCAGCCAAGCTGGAACTGATCAGACTGGCAGCACAACAGACCCAGGGCAAGACCGGACGCAATCTCGCCCCGGTCATGCTCAGTCTGATCACCAATGCCAATAGAAAAGGGCTTCGCTTTACTCCTGAAGAAGTTTCTCTGATCCTGGAAGTTCTAAAAGAGGGAAAGTCCCCAGAAGAGCAAGCTCAGATCGACCGGATGATGGAAATGACCAGAGCTGTATTCAGAAAACATCTTGGGTGAAATTTGTAGTTGTTGGAGTGAAAATGTTTCGGCAGTCAGAAAGTATCTGATGAAAAAACGTTCATATCCGCCCTTGCTGTTGCATCGCAGTGCAGGACCCGCTTTACCTCAGCCCGTTGACAACTTGTAACA
>ERZ779842.2651-NODE-2651-length-11689-cov-4.411294_pt1 | contig 11689 bp, 8 predicted proteins | sample MGYA00511095_ERZ779842 | MGnify/ENA primary metagenome ERZ779842 (study PRJEB29588, sample SAMEA2154036) | human gut metagenome | biome: human gut; feature: human-associated habitat; material: faeces | place: Denmark | collected 2008/2010 ... | reverse complement strand
TCCGTAATATCGCAACCGAGCACGGCGGATATTCCGTATTCACCGGTGTAGGCGAGCGTACCCGTGAGGGTAACGACCTGTACCACGAGATGCAGGAGTCCGGCGTATTGGACAAGACCACCATGGTATTCGGACAGATGAACGAGCCCCCCGGAGCAAGAATGAGAGTCGGTCTGACCGGACTGACCATGGCAGAGTACTTCCGTGACAAGGGCGGAAAAGATGTGCTGTTGTTCATCGACAACATCTTCCGATTCACCCAGGCCGGAAGTGAGGTATCCGCATTGTTAGGCCGTATGCCTTCCGCAGTAGGATACCAGCCTACATTACAGACAGAGATGGGTGCGCTCCAGGAGCGTATCACATCCACCAAGAACGGTTCCATTACTTCCGTACAGGCAGTTTATGTGCCTGCGGATGACCTGACAGACCCGGCACCTGCGACCACATTCGCACATCTGGATGCCACCACTGTTCTGTCCCGTTCTATTGTAGAATTGGGAATTTATCCCGCAGTGGATCCTCTGGAGTCCACATCCCGCATTCTGGATCCCAGAATCGTAGGTAAGGAGCATTATGAGACCGCCCGCGGTGTACAGGAGATCCTGCAGAGATATAAGGAATTACAGGATATTATTGCTATCCTCGGTATGGATGAGCTGTCCGAGGAAGACAAGCTGGTCGTATCCCGTGCCCGTAAGATCCAGAGATTCCTGTCCCAGCCTTTCTTCGTGGCAGGACAGTTCACCGGTCTGGAAGGAAAATATGTACCTATCAGCGAGACCATCCGTGGATTCCGTGAGATCCTGGACGGTAAGCATGATGATATTCCGGAGAGCTACTTCCTGAATGCCGGAAGCATTGATGATGTACTGGCAAAGGTTCATGCATAGCATGAGAGGGGAGTACAGATATGGCAGATAAAGAATTCACACTTCGTATCATAACCCCGGAAAGAGTATTCTATGAGGGAATTGTGGATATGGTAGAATTCAATACCACGGAAGGACAGATTGGTGTCCTTCCGGGCCACATTCCCCTGACGGTGATCGTGAAGCCGGGTATCCTGCATATTACGGAGAAGGACGGAGAGAAGGAAGCAGCATTGCATTCCGGATTCGCCGAGATCCTTCCCGAAGGAGTTACCATTCTGGCAGAGATTATCGAATGGCCGAATGAGATCGATGAAAACCGTGCGGAGGCAGCATTGCACCGTGCGGAAGAGAGACTGCGCAGCAAGACGCCGGAGACGGATATTGCTAGGGCAGAGACGGCATTGCAGAGAGCAATGGCGAGAATTCAGGTGCTGCGATAAGCTTCGCAGCACCTCTTTTTTCTTTTACGCATATGCTATAAAAAAGCATGAGGCATTTTAAAATGGTAGCAAGACCGTTTTTTATGACATTGCCCGGATATCCCGGAAGAATGGATGAAAAGGAACTATTAAATGACTTGGAATATCTGCAGCAGACCTATCCCGGAGAAGTCAGACGCTGTCAGCGCAGGATTGCGGAAATATTGGACAAATACGACTATGAAGGAAGCATGATCTATGATGAATATCCGGACCGCCTGAGTCTGTTCCGGATAGCGGATACGATCAGCACGATCCTGGAACAGGAAGCGGAAAAAGTATCAAAGGATCTGATCCATGTGTTGGTGTGCAATGAGATCTACAAAAGGAGACACGGTGGACGACGGGGAATGATTGCGTTCTTATAGGAAAGCGTGCTATAATATGCGCAAAACATTTGAAAAACAGGATAAACCATGGAAGAACTGAAAATACTTTTACAGAAAATTTTGAATAAAGATCTGCAGCAGATCATCCTGAGCAACAGCCGTCATCCGGAACAGACCCAGAAGGTAAAGATCCGCCCGGTGCTGATCCGGGAGGAACTGTTGTTCCAGGAGACTGCTTACAGAGGAACTCAGGTGTTTCACGAGAATTTTACAGCAGAACAGCTGACGGACCGGATCTGCACCGCCTTACAGGAGCAGTTCCGGCAGGGAGAATTCTCAGCGAAGACCCTGCAGGCCACCGCTCTGGTCAGCAAAAAGGGCAAGCTGACACTGAAGGTGAAAAACAGTGGCAAGGCATCGCGGACGGAGGGGGCGGCTGCTTCTGAAGAGGAGGAACTGCAGGCACTGGCTCACAACCGTACCAAGCATTATATTTTAGAGGAAGGAAAACCGGTGGATTTCCTGGTAGGACTGGGCGTGCAGCCCCCGGACGGCCGGGTGACCAGGGCGAGATTTGATAAATTCCGTCAGATCAACCGGTATCTGGAATTTATCGAGGACGTGATCGATGAACTGCCGAAAGACCGTACCATCCGTATTATTGATTTTGGCTGCGGCAAATCCTATCTTACCTTTGCAATGTACTATTATCTGCATGAATTACAGCATAGAGATATCCAGGTGACCGGACTGGATCTGAAGACCGATGTGATAAAACACTGCAATGAACTGGCGGAAAAGCTGGGGTATGACAGATTAAAGTTCGAGAGGGGAGACATCAGTACCTACGAGGGCACAGATGTGGCGGACATGGTGGTGACCCTGCATGCCTGCGACCTTGCCACAGATTATGCGTTAGACAAGGCGGTAAAATGGGGGGCCAGAGTCATTCTGGCGGTTCCCTGTTGTCAGCATGAATTGAACCGGCAGATAAAATGTGATCCTTTAAAACCAGTGTTAAAATACGGCATCATCAAGGAGCGCGTGGCAGCACTGCTCACCGATGCTCTGAGAGCAAATCTGCTGGAACAACAGGGCTATGAGACCCAGATCCTGGAATTCATCGATATGGAACATACCCCGAAGAATCTGTTGATCCGGGCAGTGAAAAAGAACGGTATGCGCCCGAAGAAAAGCGCAGATATCGGTACTGTGGAGGAACTGCTCCATGTGGCACCGACATTGGAAAAATTGCTGAATAATGAATGAGTGAAGAATCAAGAATGAAGAAAACGATCATTAGAATTGCCGTGTGTGTTGTAGTATTTCTGGCATCAGCACTGATCATCGGCAGCATTATGAATCAGGGACATAACAATATGACCATGGAGATGGCTCCGGCCACTCTGCCTATGATCACCATGGAAAGCGGCGGTGTGGCATGCAATGAACTGCACGGAAATACCGTGGAGCTGGATGTGGCTTACCAGAAGGACTGCATTACTCTGCTGGGGGAGGGCAGACAGGCGAATTTCACCGTGGATACGTTCGGAAGAGAAATTACGGGGATCTCGACAGAGGTTCGCAGCATCGACGGCAGCCGGCTGATCGAGAACAGTGAAGTCACCGGATGGAAGGCAAATGGGAAAAGCTTTTCCGTTTCCCTTACGTTAAAAGACCTGATCGACACGAATACACAATACAGTCTGACCCTGATCCTGGAACTGGAAGGGGAACAGAAGGTATATTATTATACGACTATTTTATGGAATGATGATGTGCATATTTCGGAAATTCTGGAATTTGCGACAGATTTCCACGGAAAATTATACGACAAGGAAATGGCCAAGGAACTGACGAAATATCTGGAACCGAATTCCAAGCTGACAGATAACGGCACTTTCCATAAAGTGAATATTCACAGCAGCTTTCAGCAGATCACCTGGGGCAGTCTGGAACCGGTCCAGGAGGACGCGGCTTCCATCCGGCTGACACAGATCAGTGGGAATGTGGCCTCTCTGCTGATGGATTTTGTGGTATCCACCGGAGAGGGCAAAAATAAGATCTACTACAATGTCGAAGAGTATTACAGAGTCAGATATACTTCGGAGAGAATGTATCTGCTGGATTATGAGCGTACCATGACACAGATCCCGGATACTACCCGGATGTATGCCAATGACAAGATCCTTCTGGGAATCACGGATGAAAATGTGGATATGATGGAGAGCGCGGATGGCAATACCGTGGTGTTCTCCGATATGGGGCAGTTACTCAGCTATAATGCGGCTACCAACGGACTGACAGTGATCTTCTCCTTCTATGATAAAGATAATGCCGACCGGCGGACTCTGTATGACAATCATGGCATCAAGATTCTGGATGTAGACGAGGGCGGTAATGTGAAATTTGCCGTGTATGGTTACATGAATCGCGGAAGACATGAGGGAGAGACCGGCATTCAGATCATCAGCTATGACAATTCGCTGAATACGATCGAGGAAGAAGTCTATATCCCATATTCCAAGAGCTATGCGGTGCTGAAGGATGAGATGGAACAGCTGCTGTACCGGAACAGACAGCAACATGTATATTTTTTCCTGGAAAACGGTGTCTATGATGTGGATCTGGAGAATCGCAGCGCTGAACAGCTGGTAAGTATAAGACAGGATGACAGCCTTCAGGTATCGGAGAACTATGAGATCATCGTATGGCAGGAAGGGGATGACATCAACCACAGCAACCAGCTGAATGTCCGGAATCTGAATACCGGAGAACAGACAGTGATCCGGGCGGAGGACGGTGAGGCTATCCGGCCGCTTGGCTTCATGGGAGAAGATATTATCTACGGCGTGGCCAGGGAGAGCGACATCCGGACAGAGAATTCCGGACAGATCTTTTACCCCATGTATAAGGTCTGCATCAGCAATTCTTCCGGAGATAATCTGAAGGAATACGGACAGGATGGCATCTACATCGTGGATTGCGCCATCGAGGGCAATCAGATCACCCTGTCGAGAATACAGCGTTCTGAGAACGGCAGCTATCAGGAGATCCTGGATGACCAGATCATGAACAATGTGGAAGAAGAGCCGGGACAGAATAAAGTAGTCACAGCGGATATTGATATTTATGAGAGATATGTGCAGATACAGACCAAGACAACCATTGATACCAGGACTATCAAGGTGCTGAATCCGAAGGAGGTCGTATTTGAGGGCGGAAGAGAACTGACACTGGATGCGGTCAGCGAAGTTTCCAGATATTATGTATACAATGCTTATGGGGTACAGGGCATTTACAGTGCTCCCGGGAAAGCGGTGAAGGAAGCCTACGATTCCGCCGGGGTTGTTGCGAACGACCGAGGCATTACGGTATGGCTGAAGGGCAATCGTGTCAGCAGAAACCAGATCATGGCAATCAAGGAAGAAAGTGTCACGGACCAGAAGAACAGCCTGACGGTATGTCTGGACAATATCCTGCGGCATGCCGGAATCACCCGCAACACCGAATATGACCTGGCGCAGGGCAAGACGGCAATACAGATTCTGGAAGAAAATATGACAGGCGTACAGGTACTGGATCTGAGCGGCTGTAGTCTGGATGCGGTACTGTATTATGTGAATCAGGATATTCCGGTACTGGCGATCCTGGAGGATGGCGAGGCGGTGCTGGTGACCGGATTTAATGAATTCAACGTTGTGATCATGGAGCCGTCCACCGGAAAGTTGTATAAGAAAGGAATGAACGATGCCACAGCGTGGTTTGCTGAGAATGGCAATCATTTCATCACATACATGAGAACAGAGAATTAAATACAAGCGGACAGCAAAAGGCGCCCGGGTTCTGTAAAAAGATCCGGACGCCTTTTTTGAATGTGATTGCTGGAAATTATTTCTGTACGTCAAAAATGTATTTGCGGTATTTCTGTAACACGGTGCGTAACAGCATGCCGAGCACTCCGCAGGAAATGATCTCACCGATACCCACAGTCAGCATGAAGTAAGGAATGCCGCCCTCTAAGTGGTAGACATAAGCCAGCACAAAAGGAACGATGATAATGTTGGCGATGATGGGAGGCAGAGGAGCCAGCCATTTGTTCTTATCACGCAGCAGATAAGTGCCAAATGCACCGATCAGTGTTGCCAGGCTGCCGAAGATAATGTCAAGCAGCATGCAGCCGGTCATGGTATTGCTGATGATACATCCCAGGAAAAGTCCCGGTATGGCAGCAGGGGTAAATACGGGAAGAATGGTCAGGGCTTCCGAGAAGCGGACCTGAATGGCATAATTTGCCAGTCCCAGAGCGTTGGCTAACATGGTCAGCACAACATAGAGAGCAGCGATCACCGCTCCGTGTACGAGGTACAGTACTTTCTTGTTCATTTGTTTTCTCCTTTAGTTTTTATTTACGTGTGGAAGGTCCCGAACACACGAATGGATTTCCGAAAAGCCTTGATTTCAGGGCGTTTCAGCCTTATCAGTATATCAGTATTCCGGAAAAAGTCAAGCCCGGGTACAAGGATTTTTGTAAATGGTGAATTTTATTGACGAAATCAAAAGAGAGTGTTAAGATAATAATAAAAGAAAAGAGTGTTACCGTACAGCAACGGTTCACCTGGTTTTTAGTTACAGATCAAGAAAGCAACCTATTCCTGGCGAGGGCGGTTGCTTTTTTGATGTTTATGTTTCCGTGCAGTCTGTACGATACTGATAAGCGTTACGATGATACTGATGATCGTAACAACAATACCGACAATGCCTACCATTGTTTCCAGCATCTTATGTACCTTTCAATAGATTTCCCATCTGTATCACCTCCAATAATACTGGAAGCTCTCAAAATGTCATCATTTTGGCGAAAGGTGAACCGCTTACCGTTTTGGTAACACTCCATTTTTATTATAAAATACAATGCCGGGAATAGATACTTTAGATTCGGAAAATAAGTAACGAAATATGCCATGCGGAAATTGGCTGTTTTCCCGAAAATAAAATTTGTGCAAAATAACCAATAGTTGCATTTTCTGCGTAAAAATGCGAAAATATAAGATAACGCATTGATTGCAAGAAGGTAAGGAGAAATATATGTATATTATCGCAGGGCTGGGAAATCCAGGCAAAGAATATGAAAATACCAGACATAATATCGGGTTTGATGTCATAGACAGATTAGCAGAGGAAGAAAATATCGCCGTCATGGAGAGTAAGCATAAGGCGCTGATCGGCAAGGGCTATGTGGCTGGACAGAAGGTGATCCTGGCGAAGCCCCAGACTTTCATGAATCTGAGCGGTGAGAGCATCCGGGAGATCGTGGATTATTACAAGGTGGATGACACCGCGGAACTGATCGTAATCTCCGACGATATCAGTCTGGATGTGGGACAGATCCGTATCCGCAAAAAAGGCAGCGCCGGTGGCCATAACGGCCTCAAGAATATCATCAAAATGTTAGGACATGATACTTTTATCCGCGTGCGTATGGGCGTGGGAGAGAAGCCGAAGAACTTCGATCTGGCAGACTACGTGCTGGGACATTTTCCGGCGGAGGAACGAAGCATCATGGACGAAGCGGCGAAGACCGCAGCAGAAGCTATCCGTATGATCATCACTGAGAATGCGGATGCAGCCATGAACCATTTTAACAGTAAGAAAGCGTAACGGTTGTATAGTAAGAGGAAAAAGCGATGCAGGCACTGATTGCGCCACTGAAAGAACTGGCGGAATATGATGAGATCCGAAAAGTGACCAGACAGGGAAAAGGAACCGTAGCTCTGTCCGGCTGTGTGGACTCCCAGAAACTTCATATGATCTACGGACTCAGCGATGGCCTGAAATACAAGGTCATCGTTACTTATAGTGACTTAAAGGCCAAAGAGATCTACGAGGAATACCGCTTTTATGACAGAAATGTCATGCTGTATCCGGCGAAGGACCTGATCTTTTTCCAGGCGGATATCCACGGCAATCAGCTGGTGCAGGAGCGGATCAAGACCCTGCGCAGAGTCGTGGAGGGTAAGCCGGTCACCATTGTTACCACCTATGCGGCACTGATGACACCGCAGGTATTGTGGGAGGAGAAAGACATCATCCGCACCGAGCGGGGCGGCAGTCTGGACGAGAGCAAACTGGCATCCAGACTGGTGGCTATGGGATATGAGAAAGCCTATCAGGTGGAAAGCCCGGGGCAGTTCTCCATCCGTGGCGGCATTGTGGATATCTTTGATCTGACGGAGGAAAACCCCTATCGTATCGAACTGTGGGGAGATGAGGTGGAGTCCATCCGCAGCTTCGACATCCTGAGCCAGCGTTCCATTGAGAAGCTGGAAAGCATCACTGTCTACCCGGCCACAGAGTTTGTACTGTCGGAAGAGCAGATCCGCAAGGGAATCAGTAAGCTTGAAAAAGAAGCAGACAAACAGGAAAAAATCTTCCGGGATGCCCACCAGCCGGAGGAAGCCCACAGGATCGCCACACAGGTCAGCGAATTGAAAGAGCAGCTGTTGGAGTTCCAGAGTAAGATCAATCTGGAAGGCTATATCCGTTATTTTTATGAAAATACGGTAACCATGCCGGAACTGCTGTCAGATATGGCGGGGCGTTCTCTTGTCTTCTACATCGATGAACCGGCGAGAGTGAAGGAACAGGCGGATGCCATCGAACTGGAATTTCGGGAGAGCATGGAACAACGTGCCAGAAAAGGTTATGTGCTGCCGGGACAGATGAACATTCTCTACAGTGGGGAACAGGTAGCGGCTACTTTAGAGAAAAATGCCGTGGTGACCCTGGCTACCATGGAGACCAAGTACGGATATTTTAGGACGGAAATGCATGTGGATATTGCTGCCCGCAACATCGCCCCTTATAACAACAGCTTTGAAGCACTGGTCAAGGATTTGAAAAAATATAAAAAGAACGGCTACCGGGTGCTGCTGTTGTCCGGTTCCCGTACCAGAGCCAGACGTCTGGCGGAGGATCTGCGGAACACCGAGGATGCCGGACTGACAGCAGTATACACAGAAGACCCCATGAGGGAAGTACAGCCTGGAGAGATCCTGACCTATTACGGGCATGTGAACAAGGGATTTGAGTATCCCTGGCTGAAATTCGTGGTGCTGTCCGAGAGTGATATTTTCGGAGCGGAGAAGCGTAAGAAAAAGAAGAAAAAGCTCTATCAGGGGCAGAAGATCAATGATTTCAACGACCTGAAGATCGGGGATTATGTGGTACATGAGACCCACGGACTGGGCATCTATAAGGGCATCGAGAAGGTAGAGGTAGACAAGGTCGTCAAGGATTACCTCAAGATCGAATACCGGGACGGCGGCAATCTGTACATTCTGGCTACCGGACTGGACGTGATTCAGAAGTACGCCTCCGCCGATGCAGCGAAGAAGCCGAAGCTGAACAAATTGGGCGGCAAGGAATGGGAACACACCAAGACGAAGGTACGCAGTGCCGTCAGCGCCGTGGCGAAGGATCTGGTGGAATTATACGCTGTCCGACAGCAGAGCGAGGGCTATGCTTTTGGAAAAGATACGGTGTGGCAGCGGGAGTTCGAGGAAATGTTCCCCTTTGAAGAGACAGAGGATCAGCTGAATGCCATCGCGGACACCAAGGCGGATATGGAAAGCCATCGGATCATGGACCGCCTGATCTGCGGAGATGTGGGCTACGGCAAGACCGAGATCGCCATCCGGGCCGCTTTCAAGGCTGTGCAGGAGGGAAAACAGGTGGTCTATCTGGTGCCCACCACCATTCTGGCACAGCAGCATTACAACACCTTTGTGCAGAGAATGAAGGATTTTCCCATCAACATCGCATTGATGAGTCGTTTCCGTACGCCATCGGAGATCAAAAAGACGGTGAAGGATCTGGAAAAGGGCATGGTGGATATCGTGATCGGTACCCACAGAGTATTATCTGCGGATGTGAAGTTCAAGGATCTGGGTCTGCTGATCATTGACGAGGAACAGCGTTTCGGTGTGGCCCATAAGGAGAAGATCAAGAAATTAAAAGAAAACGTGGACGTGCTGACCCTGACGGCAACCCCCATTCCCCGGACACTGCATATGAGCCTGATCGGTATCCGGGATATGAGCGTGCTGGAGGAGGCTCCGAATGACCGGCTGCCGATCCAGACCTTTGTCTGTGAATATAATGACGAACTGGTGAGAGAGGCCATTGTCCGGGAAATGGCCAGAGGCGGACAGATCTACTATGTCTACAACCGGGTGAACAATATTGCGGATATCGCAGCACAGATCGCAAAGCTTGTGCCGGAAGCCAACGTGGCATACGCCCATGGACAGATGAAGGAACATGAGCTGGAGCGGATCATGTTCGATTTCATTAACGGAGAGATCGATGTGCTGGTATCCACAACCATCATAGAGACCGGACTGGATATCTCCAATGTCAACACCATGATCATCCACGATTCGGACAATCTGGGATTGTCCCAGCTGTATCAGCTCAGAGGCCGTGTGGGTCGTTCCAACCGGAATGCCTATGCTTTTCTGATGTACAAGCGGGATAAGATGTTAAAAGAAGTGGCGGAAAAGCGGCTGGCGGCCATCAAGGAATTTACGGATCTGGGCAGCGGCTTCAAGATCGCCATGCGTGATCTGGAGATCCGCGGCGCCGGCAATCTGCTGGGATTAAGTCAGCACGGACATATGGAGGCCGTGGGATATGACCTGTACTGCAAGATGCTGAACGAAGCGGTGCAGAACCTGAAGGGCATTCATACGGCAGTGGATTTCGCTACGGTGATCGATCTGGATGTGGATGCTTACATTCCGGCGGAATACATTGTCAACGAGACACAGAAGCTGGATATTTACAAACGGATCGCCGGCATTGAGACGATAAAAGAGCGGGATGAAATGAAGGATGAACTGTTAGATCGCTTCGGCAACATCCCCAAGGCAGTGGACAATCTGCTGCGGATTGCCCTCATCCGTATGGCGGCCCACGGTCTGGACATGACGGAGATCAAGGGCAAGAACGAACGCATTACCTTCAACTTCCGGCCGGATGCGAAGATCGATCCCCGCAAGATTCCGGATTTCCTGAAAAAGCATAAGGATGAATTAAGCTTTACCGCTTACGGCAATCCGTTTTTTACCTACAGATATAAGAAAACAGGACTGGTGGAGACGGATGCGGAACTTTTGATGGACAGGACTGAGGAATTATTGGAAGAAATGAAAGAATTGGTGCTGGAAACAGAGCCGGTTCAGAATAATTAAGAGAGTTTTATGGTACTTTAAAAATGATACCTTCTTATCAGAACAGGGAACGAAAGGATTCTGATAAGGAGGTATTTTTTATGAAAGGATATGTGACTGCCTGCGGATATATGGGATATGTGGAGAATGAATATATCTTATTTGCCAGCGAGGATGACTATTTTGAATATGTGGATTCGTTAAATTTTTAATTAATGTCCAGTGTCTTTACCGAGGCCGTGCATATGTGATATAGTACAAATGTAAAGAAAAAATGTAAGGGGTTTCAACGCTGCACTGTAAGGAGTAACGGTGAAATTCTGATGAAGCATTTGGCAAAATATGCAGATGGGAGTTTATATTATGGAACTGACTGAGAAGAAGGAATTTGACCTGCTCTCCCTGGGAGAGATCATGCTGAGATTATCACCGCCCGACAATGAGCGTATTACCAGAGGCGACAGCTTCAGCAAGCAGGCAGGAGGCGCAGAACTGAATGCCATTACCGGTGCGGCAATGCTGGGATTGCGCTGCGGTATCATTTCCAAGCTTCCGGCCAATGACCTGGGTGTATATATCAAGAACCGTGTACGTCTCTGCGGTGTCAGCGATGACTATCTGGTATACGATGATGACAAGGATGCCAGATTGGGCGTGTACTACTATGAGAATGGTGCTTACCCCAGAAAGCCCCGTATTGTATATGACCGTAAGAATACCTCCATCAACAAGCTGACCGTTGATGACTATGATGACAAGATATACAGCGATAC
>ERZ779842.2637-NODE-2637-length-11748-cov-2.861798_pt1 | contig 11748 bp, 8 predicted proteins | sample MGYA00511095_ERZ779842 | MGnify/ENA primary metagenome ERZ779842 (study PRJEB29588, sample SAMEA2154036) | human gut metagenome | biome: human gut; feature: human-associated habitat; material: faeces | place: Denmark | collected 2008/2010 ... | reverse complement strand
AGCGGCCACACTGCTTACCAATATTCATATTCCCAATTTCTTTCAGGGTAAAATATATCAGGGCAAGGCGAAAACGGTATGCGTCCCCGGGTTAAACTGTTATTCCTGTCCTGCTGCCACGGGAGCGTGTCCCATCGGAGCCTTTCAGGCGGTTGTCGGATCATCCAGATTCAAGTTTTCCTACTACATAACCGGGTTTCTGATCTTACTCGGAGTGACACTGGGAAGATTTATCTGTGGCTTTTTGTGTCCCTTTGGATGGTTTCAGGATCTGCTTCACAAAATTCCCGGAAAGAAATTTTCCACAGCCAGACTGAAGCCGCTGCGGTATCTGAAATACATCATCCTTGTTGTTTTCGTGATTCTTCTGCCGATGCTTGCAACAAACTCGATCGGAATGGGAGATCCCTTCTTCTGCAAGTATATTTGTCCGCAGGGTGTTCTTGAGGGGGCGATACCACTTTCCATCGGAAATGCCGCAATACGGTCTGCACTGGGAAAACTGTTTTCATTCAAACTCTGTATTCTGATTGCGGTCATCGTACTCAGCATTATGTTTTACAGGCCCTTCTGCAAATGGATCTGTCCTCTTGGCGCGATCTATTCCTTATTTAACAGAGTCAGTCTTTTGAATATAAAGATCGAAGACAGCAAATGTGTCGGATGTAACCAGTGTACCCGGGCATGTAAAATGGATATCGATGTGTGCCGGACACCGAATCATCCGGAATGTATCCGGTGCGGAGCCTGTATCAGAGCCTGCCCGAAAGATGCGATCCACTATCAGTTCATGGGAAAACCGTGTCAGAAAAAGGATATCAGCAACCAGTGATTAGCAATTTTATACGTAACTGTTCAGTACCTTCACAGTTACGAGCCAAAATGCATTTAAAATCACCTTCGGTGATGGCATTTTGGCTTGTATGTCTCGGGATTTTGGCATATTCATGCCAAAACACCTCGCGGTACAGTGACTACTGAATAATTACCTTTATACTATTTATTAAGGAGACATGATTTATGAAAACCAAAAAAATATTTATTCCTGTTTTTACACTCAGCGCAGCATTATTACTTACCGCATGCAGCGGAAAAGAAGCTGCAGACACAACAAAAACACAGACAACCCAGACGGAAGCCGGAACAGAAGCTGGAACAGAATCCGGTACAAAATCCGGTACAGAAACTACAGGAGCTTCCGGCACGAAACTGGATGATTTATATCAGCAGGAAAACCAGATTTTTGCAGACCATGATGAAGTATGGAACAAAGTATTTGGCATGATGAATAAAGGCACGGCTGACCCAAGCGGAAATTATGCAGATTATCTGGCAGACACCGTTGACTCCAACAAGGACTCATTTTCAGAGGACGAGCTGAAAACACTGACAGATGATATTGAAACGATACGAAAAATCGAGGAACAGATCGCAGAACTGGAAAAGGACACAACAACATCTGAGGATACCGATGCCGAAAATAATTCCGAAGATGCATCTCCATTCCGGGATTTCTCCGGTCAGGATTATGACGGCAACACAGTTGACGAAAGTCTGTTTTCCAACAATGCAGTGACCGTCGTTAACTTCTGGTTTACCGGCTGCAAACCCTGTGTCGCAGAGCTGTCTAAGCTGAACGAATTAAACGATGCAATCAAATCCATGGGAGGCGAGGTTGTAGGCATCAACACAGAAACCTTTGATGCAAATAAAGATGCGATAAAAGAAGCGGCATCGATTCTCGAAAGTCAGGGTGCGAAGTACCGCAATCTGTCCATCGACTCTGATTCCGCAGCAGGAAAATATGCCTCCGATATCATGGCATTTCCTACCACAATCTTGGTTGATCGAAATGGAAATATTGTGGGAGAACCGATGCTCGGTGGAATCGACAATCAGGACAACTACGATACACTGATGAAGCAGATCCAGTCTGTGATTGATGCTGACAGCGCAAAATAATACGGGATCCTCCCACAGCAGATATTGCACCTTTTAGAGACTAAAATAAAAGTTGAAGCCCCATGGCGATTATCCACATGTATGCACACGTTTTCGGAATCATCAGTAATCCTACCTTTGGTTTTGTTTTACTGAATAAAGTTACCGGAAGATAGCAGCCGAAGGAAATGATGATGGCTGCAACCATTCTTGTCATATGGTAGCCATAGGTGTTTCCGGACATAGCATACAGGATGATGATCCCGATACCGGTCACTGCAAAGACAGCGTTTCGGATGACAGATAACTTCAAATTCCCCTCATCGGAACACCAGTTGTTCTGAGGAAACAGGCAGATCACGATCCGGACAATGGCAGATATCCAAACAACAGCTTCAATGCTTACCGGGGCGGCAAGTTCCGGGAAGGTAAGTTTCCATATGTACATTAAGATAATATAAAAGACAGTCATGGTAATGGATGAAACCTGCAGTCCGATTCCCAACTGTCTTTTTATTTTGTCATTGCTTCCGCGTACGGCCCTCAGGATCCGCGGCACCAGATGAAATGCATCGCCTCCGCAAAGGGTCAGAGTCAGGATTCCGTAAAGGATAAATAAGGGATTTCCCTGTGAGAAGGAGAAAAACAAGAAGGCGCAATCAGATCAAAAATCAGATATGCTACGTCAAAAATTGCTTCCATCACATCCGGAATCTGTGGTTTGTAGTTGTTCTGTTTCATGATTCATTCTCCTTATTCATTCGCCCTATATATAGTATGTAAAAAGCGTCGCTTTTTGAACGCATTAATATCCCCTACCCCAACTCCACCTCATTCGGCGTTGTAGCATAATAATAAACCTCTGCCCCCATCGACTCCATCAGCTCACAGTTCTGTGGTGTTGTCCAGCCGTGGGAATCGTCTTCCGGGTGCATCAGCCATTCTGGGGCATCGAAAAATGCTACCTTGGGATGTACTTTGCGATAGAACTCCTCTGACAGTCCTCCATTTCCGTGATGTCCCATCTGAATGTAATCTGACGGAAGTTCATCCGCGTAATGGCTCATGATCTCATCGCTCATCTTCACTCCCACATCCGCGCAAAACAGCATGCTTTCTTCTTTATTTGTCACTTTAAACATCATCGATCCATCATTTGCCAGATCTGTTGTTATCTGATCTGTCACGGAAGAATCATAGGCATTAAACACTTTAAAATCCAGACCGGCGATTTTTAACTCATCTCCCGTATGTACATAATGAAGTCTGTCATCATTCTGCGTAATCTGTGTAAACAGATCAAATGTTTCAAAATTATCCCATTCCTGTGCCAGTGCCTTATAATTGTCATAATTCATATCAATCGTATACACCGCATCAACCTGAATATTCCCCATCTGCTGCCAGATTTGATTGAATGCACCTATATGATCCGGATGCGGATGAGTTAGAATCCAGGCATTTACATGGTTTCCTTTTTCTTCTAATATCTGCCGCACATATTCCTCATTATCCGGATTACCACTGTCAACTACGATCAGACTTCCGTCTGAAACCGTAATCGTATAAAACATTCCCTGGCTTCCAGATTTATCGTCGTACTGTGTGATATAAACCTTTCGATTAGCATTTTTATATACCAAAACGGCTAATATCGCTACTAAGACAATAACAATTGCTAACCACGCACCAAACACTTTTTTCCATTTTTTCTTTTTCATATTTTTCTTACTCATAATATTTCCTAACAATTCTTCCTCTCCATATAATCAAGTGTTTTTTCAATAAATTCAATACTTTTCGATACCTATCATTGAATAGAACTAAGGTTATGGGGTGGTCTTTACCTCATACAGGGCAGCTATATAGTAATAATGGGTGCACCAAATAAAACATCATCACTATTCGTTCTAAATGGCCTCGATGTGTGCCCATCCCTATATGGCCAGCTCACCTCTCATGCCCAACAAGATCATCCTCCTTTACTTTTTTAAACTATCACTTCATTTTTTGATTCATAAAATAATACTCATATTTTTTATATTGATTCCATATCTGTTGATCTTCATCTGACAATTCATCCACAGCTTCCCCATTTTCCACAAAGATATCGCCACTATGAGCAGTTATTGTTTCCCTGACTGAATTAGTGATCTTCATGTATGCAGGTCCATCATATCCCAATTGTTCAAATAACTCATTCATCAGATAATTCGGAGCAATGTCCGTCCCTTCCCCTACAAATTGATTGCCAGTTATCTGTTTTGCAGCATGATTTGCATACATTATATAAGGAGTTGCATAATAATTATAAAATCCTTCCAGTGTACTTACATCCAAATCTATTCCCAACATCTCATACACACTATTTTCTTCTCCCAACCACGGTTTATGATCTCCAAAAGCAACCAAAACACATGGTTCCTTTAAATCACTTATTTTTCGAATAAGTTTTTCTAGTTCTTCTCCCGTATTTTTTATTCCAGACAGATAGTTATTCAAAATATTAAACTCACTGTCTGCATAATTACTTTTTCTAATTACATAGGGTGTTTCATATAATTGTTCCGTGCTGTATGGCCCATGATTCTGACACGTTACACTGAGGTTAAAATATAGTTGCTCAGCTTCTATCGAATTCAATAAATCCTTATATAATTCAGAAAATAAAATTTCATCCCCTGCCGCTTCACCATTCGCTAGTTCCGCATATCTCGTTTCGTAATAATCATATTTATCAAACCCTAAATGTTCATTTACATTAAGTCGATTATAAAACCATTCGTATCCCGGATGACTCCCTTCAACCCGATATCCCTGACTCTTAAAATATTTGGCATAAGAATACGTATCTTTTCGAAAGCTTGCGCATTCATCCGATCCCGTTATAAATCTTCTTTCAGAGTTTACAGTTCCTCCCGCAAAAATATTTGTTACTAAATTTCCATGATATGTAATGTCTTTAATACGATTAAATGCAGCATACGGATCATTCTCCGAATCAAATTCTATTTGTGGATAAACAGAAAAATCTCCATAGGCCTCCATCATTATCGCAATAATATTAACCTTTTTATCCTCTGGTATATCATCTTCCTTAATATCTTTTAAAGAGTTTTCTATTTCCTTTTTATTATATCCATCTGGTTTTTTCATTCCAGCATCTTTACTACTATATAAAAAAGGATAAATGAATCCTCTACTAATGAACTGTTGCGTACTTCCCCATCTGTTAATCAATGCAATATTTTCTGTTTTCTGATAATATTCATCATTCAAAATAAACCGGTTCATACAGCCAATTCCGCATAACACTATCATAATTACAGAAATAATCCTTGTCCTGATCTGCATTTCTATTTTTATTATTTTTCTAAGTTTCCATACAACAAAAATCACTACTGTCATTCCCAGAATCCAAAGAATCATATCTCTGTTTATATGAATCTTATAACGTCCGGTCATGTTTTTCATTTCAGAAAACAAGGTAAGATCTTCTACCAATAAAGGATCGTCACGGAATAGCAATTTGAAATAATTAATCAAAGACAAAACAATTACCAAAATTGAAGTAATACTTATTCCAATCCATAATTCATTGCAAATAAGAAAAACAAACATTATACTAAAGAAAACTGGCAATGTATTTAAAAATACAATATACCCATTTTCAAAATAAGATTGAAACATTTCAATTCCATATTTATCTGTCGCAAAATATAAACTTACGGCAGACAGCAGAAAACTTACAACTATACCAACCAGAATGTTCACTATGCCTCGACCGATGTATTTTTTATCATCTCGCATCTTTCCAATTTTCATCATCAATACTTACCAACCTTCTTTGCAAATATGCTTAAGCTAATATTATATATGATTTTTCATACCCCTGAATATGAATGTCGTATTTTTTATTATACACTATGTATATCCTATTCTTCAATCTGCACGCATAACTTTTTAAAGTCATCATAACTCCTATTGCACTCAAAAGAGTTTCTACGCTATAATAGTTATATATCAAAAAAATTTCTATATTGATCAATAGATTTCTAGAAAGGCGGTATACTATAATGATTAATTTCACAGTTGGACCTGTAATGTCCTCTGAAACCATCTGCAATATCGGTGCACAACAGGTGCCTTACTTCAGAACTGCAGAATTTTCTAAAATAATGTTGGAAAACGAACAATATATGTTAAAATATGCAAATGCTCCTATCGGTTCAAAAGGAGTTTTTATGACATGCTCCAGTACAGGTTCTATGGAAGCAGTAGTTATGAATTGTTTTTCTGAACAGGATAAAGTTCTCATAATCGATGGTGGAAGTTTTGGGCATCGATTTGTCCAACTTTGCGAGTTACATAACATCCCATATGTTGCTTTAAAACTTGAACACGGAAAAAAATTAACTGCTGAACGTTTATATGAATACGACAATCAAGGATTTACAGGTCTGCTAGTTAATGTTGACGAAACTTCAACAGGGGTTTTATACGATACTGTATTACTCGGTGAATTTTGCAAACAAAACAATTTATTTTTTGTATGTGACTGTGTTTCTTCATTCCTGGCAGATCCTTTCAATATGAGTGAATGCGGTGCTGATGTTATGATTACCGGATCACAAAAAGTATTAGCATGTCCGCCTGGAATATCTATTATTCTTTTATCTCCTAATGGACTAAATCGTGTTAATTCGTCTAATGTTAAAAGTATGTATTTCGATTTAAAAGATGCCCTAAAGAACCAACAACGCGGTCAGACCCCTTTTACTCCTGCCGTTGGAATCCTGCTGCAAATCAATGAACGGTTAAAAGAAATCGAACGCCAGGGTGGTGCTGAATCCGAAATTGCACGTGTTGCTGCATTAGCAAAAGATTTTAGAACTCGCATCTTAGAATTGCCCTTTGAACTGGTATCGGAAAGTCCTGCCAACGGTGTCACTTCTGTTCATCCATTAAATGCTAATGCCTATGACATTTTTTTAAAGCTTAAGGATGATTATGGAATTTGGATTTGCCCAAATGGCGGAAACATGAAAGATACTATTTTTAGAGTTGGACATATTGGAGCTCTTACACTTGAAGATAATACAACACTGATCAATGCATTTAAAGATTTGCAGAAGAAGGGAATGCTTTAATTTGACTCAGAAAGGATTTATTGCAATATGATTAAAGTAATTACATATGGAACGTATGACCTTTTACACTATGGTCATATCCGATTACTTGAAAGAGCAAAAAAACTTGGAGATTATCTTATTGTTGGTGTTACTGCAGATGATTTTGATAAAACTCGTGGAAAAATTAATGTTCAGCAATCTTTGATGGAGCGTATTGAAGCTGTTCGCGAAACTGGGCTTGCCGATGAAATTATTGTTGAAGAATACGAAGGTCAAAAAATAGATGATATCCGGAGATATGATATTGATATTTTTGCAATCGGTTCCGATTGGAAAGGCAAATTTGATTATCTCGATGAATATTGCAAAGTGGTTTATCTTGATCGAACTGAAGGTGTTTCAAGTTCTGAAATTCGTGAAAAGAAACGCCAGATTCGCCTTGGACTTACCGGTGATTCCGCTTTCCTAAACAAAGTCTATTCGGAATCTCAATTTGTCAATGGTATCCATGTTACCGCATTATTAACCTCGAATATAGAAAAAATGACAGATAGCTTAAAACGCTATAATGTTAATTCATATAAACTTCTTTTGGAAAAAGTCGATGCTATTTATATAAGATCTCTTCCAGAATTACACTATGCACAAATTAAAGAAGCTCTTGAACATGGTATACATGTTTTATGCGAATCACCAATCACTTTGTCAGAAGAAGAAACTACACAACTTTTTTCTCTCGCCAGCCAGAAGAATCTTATACTAATGGAGGCAATAAAAACAGCATATGCAACGGCTTTTACACGCCTACTTCTGCTAATCAAAAGTGGAAAAATTGGAAATATTGTTTCTGTTGAAGCCACATGTACAAGTCTTAATAAATCTGTCACTGACTGGACCGGATTTTGTGAATGGGCTCCAACAGCATTGCTTCCTGTTTTTGAAATTCTTGGAAATAACTATCAAAAGACGATCATTACTCATAAGGACTCTAATGGCGTTGATCTTTTTACAAAAATTGATTTTATATTTGAGCATTCCGTTGCTTCTGTAAAAGTAGGGGACGGAGTAAAATCTGAAGGAGAATTAATTATTTCCGGAACAAATGGATATATCTATGTACCGGCTCCATGGTGGAAAACCGACTATTTTGAAATACGATATGAAAACCCTAAAGAAAACAAGCGGTATTTTTACCAACTTGATGGAGAAGGAATTCGTTACGAACTTGTTGATTTCCTTAGATCTATTGAGCGTGGCAAATCTCTACCAAATATTAATTTTTCCACAACAAAGGCCATTTCTACAATAATGGAAGATTTCTTTCTTAGAAATGACTATATATCTATTTGATTACTTTTCATTCGCCCCAGTATAGTTTCAATAAATACTGGGGCTACTCTTTAATCCTTAGACAACTATATTGCCCATATTATTTGCGAATATTATTTTTGATAATTTCCGTAATTTTCAACAACATCATTGACATTGAACAAAGTCCATATGCATTTAGAAGTGCTATAATTTGACGTTTTTTAGGCATTTCCCTAAATGCATCATCTTTATAAAATGAATTATATCTTTTCAAAACTTCTTTTCTAAGATTATTAATTACAATTTTTTTCTTTTCATTTGTTTGTTTTTGCACTCTATTTATGGATGTGATCAGAACATGATCAATATACAAATATTCTAGTACATTTTTATATTTTTCATACCATCCATTCTTTTCAACATATTCTACTAAATGCTCTAACACTACTAGTATATCTTGGTTTTTTTCTGAATTATTATTATACATTGTTGACACTTCTCTGCAATGACAATGATAAAGTCCCTTATGAATCACACTAATGCAATCTGTTTTCATTAGCTGCATAGTCGTAAATTCAAAATCCTCATACCATAATCCAACAGGAAATACATCCTCTTTAACAAGACTTCTTTTAAACAATTTATTACATGCTGAAGGAGTGACTTTAAATTTGTTCTCAAACCTTGATGACGGATAACATACTGTCCTATCTGGAAAATGATCTACCATATCACAAATAACAATATCTGCATCTTCCTTTTCTGCTTTTTCATACATTTCTTCATACATAGTACTATCTACCCAATCATCACTGTCTACAAAGCCCAAATACTCTCCCTGTGCAAATGGCAACGCATAATTTCTTGCACTAGCTTGACCTCCGTTAACTTTATCAAAGATTTTAATTATATTGGGGTATTTATTTTTAAATTCTTTCATAATTTCTAATGAAGAATCTGTTGACCCATCATTAACTATTAAAATTTCAATTTCGCGAAGCGTTTGATTAACCAGTGATTCTATGCACTCTTTCAAATAATCTTCTGTATTATATACAGGTATGATAACACTAACTTTGATTTTCATACAAATTACTCCTCTTCTTTAAAAGACACCATTATTACTTGAAATACGTTTATACGGAAATTCATATAAATATTCTGCTAAGTTTGTTTCAATAATTTTTATCTCATCTCTATACTCTTCTCTGCATTCTCCATTCTCATCCCAAAACAATTGTGTATTATTAATCGATCTATCAGGATTAAAATATTTTTTCTTTTCCAAATGTAGGGGCACTTCTCCTTTTTCATTGCATAAAATTTTCTTTATTTTATCTACTGAATTATCGTAATTATAAATCAAATCCTCAAAATGAAGTCGATGTATTCGTGTATCATTTTCATTCACATTACTTTCCATTTTTCTTAATGCTTTATAACATTTACAAAACTCATATGCATCTATAGGATATGGAACCTGTTCATTTAATGCAGGATATACATATTTGTTAGTCACGAACATGTCTCTAGGATCTCTGTCTACAACAAATACTTCCACATTATTATCAAAATAGCTGTTAATTCTCTTTAAATTAAATGGTAATAATAATTGATCTAATATAATATTTTTTTCTTCTAATCCCAGCTCTTTAAATATCTTTGCTAAATATCTTTTCGTTATATCATAAAATTCTTCTGGTTCCAAATATGACACCCACATTTGGTCATAAAGTAATGGTTTTTTTAAATTAATCTTATTTAAACTTAACTTTTTGACTATCTTTCTAACGGCCAATTTTAAGGCCATCTTTAAATTGGTATTCTCCTGATAATACCAGTAAAATTCTGGTTTGTATTGAATTAAATCATTTAAATAAGCATCTGTAATTTTCAAAAAGGCTTTGCTAATATTTTCATTATAGTGTCCTACCCACCAATATTTTTTATCATATAATTGTTTCATAGTAGCATAGAAAGAATGCAATGCCTCATCACTTCGAACCGCATTATTTCCAATTAATAATTTATCTTCTAAATCAAAAACTCCATTCGGACAGTGCATAAATACATATTCGAAATGTCCATGACTACCATCAAATCCATCGAATTCTGATATTAAATCTGTAATTGCTGATGATCCTGTTCCCATATATCCTGTCGGTATTATTACTTTTTTCATCTTCTACCTCTCTATTTCATTCGAATACTATTCGCTCTTTCTCATTATTTTGTTAGCAATTATTTGTACTAATGGATCTTTTGTGATCAGCATAAATATTCCATATACTGTCACACATAAAGTAATACTAACTAATATGTTAAACCAATAGCCATAATTTAATGCTTTAACAGCATATGTTATCGGTATAAACAAAAAAGATACAACAAAATACCTAAGTATTTCCCAACTAAAAAACTTTAGTTTAATTTTTAATCTCTTTTCAGAATACCTAGCACCTACTATTACAAAAAGAATGATTGAAAACATAGTTGTTATTAGAGCGTTTTTTGCTGAAAAGTTACCAGAAATTATTAATATACCATTTAAAATTACGTTTATGACTCCTCCACCAAAAAGAAAAATAGTCAATTCTTTTTCCAATCCATTAACATACATAACTAAATTAGATAATATAGAGTCATATCCATATACAATTCTCGATAATGCAGCGATCGCTAATACCGGATATACATATGTATATACATTCCCAGAATATAACCACATAATTTCTTTTGCTAAAACAAATATTCCAAATACCATGGGTGCCAAAATCGCCATATAAACCCTGGTTGTATTATGTAAAGTTTCAATGTACGCTTCTTTTTCTTCTTTTCCAACATAACTAGACAATCTGGGAATAGCTACATTTATTAAAGAAAGTGGGATAGTACCAATCATTCCAACTAAAGTTGTTGGAAGCGTATATTCCGTTACCGCAATATCATTTACAAATGCTCCCAATAAAATCTTATCCAATTGACTATATAGCAATTCCACATTTACTAAGATTAACGATACAACCAAAGGAAAAATATAAGGTTTGATTTTAATATTATAAAAGTCAAACTTTATATTTCTCTTTAAATAACAAAAACTGATAACATTATTTAACAAAACTGTCATACTGACAACAACAGAGTATATAATAACATCTGTCGGCTTTCTCACAAATAAAAATATAGCCGCAAAATATATACTCCGCACAATTATAGTTTTCTTTGTAATGAAACTATAATTTTCTACCGCCTCATTAACAAATTCAATATAAAATATATTTGAAACCATTTGAATAATCATGGTTGCATATACATATTTATCAATCCCTGTTCCCCGAACTACGAAGTATATAATATAAATACC
>ERZ779842.2629-NODE-2629-length-11787-cov-5.900869_pt1 | contig 11787 bp, 12 predicted proteins | sample MGYA00511095_ERZ779842 | MGnify/ENA primary metagenome ERZ779842 (study PRJEB29588, sample SAMEA2154036) | human gut metagenome | biome: human gut; feature: human-associated habitat; material: faeces | place: Denmark | collected 2008/2010 ... | reverse complement strand
GGGTAGTATAAAAGTAAATCTGACACCCTCTTTCCCCCCATATTCATCTGTCGTGTGGATTTTGTAGCCCCATTATACACGCTTCGTCATTTTCTGTCAACATCAATTTCATCGTGCATCTCAATCATGCAATTAATGAACAACGTTCATCAATGCGCTGTCAGTTTGACAACGAGTAAGGCGGCCAAAAATGACCGCCATAAACAAGCACGCAACTATCTGCTCCTCATGCATCTTTACGTCTATCCTCCAAGTAATCCATCCATTTTTCCCAATTCTCATATTCTTCATCAGAAAATTTCTCTTTTAATGGGCTTAGGATATTCGCTTTCCTTAATGTCAATCGCATCCGTAGGCTCTTCCAACCAAACATGCTTTACATGATGCACTGCCCAGTCGAACACGCAGTACATGATATACCAATTCGCCACGGTAACCAGCACTGCCACAACTATAACGCCGATCACGAACCACGCAAATCCCGGAAGCCCTAGAAACATGTCAATTCCTCCATTCACCCTTCGACTTATCCCTACAACTGCATTATACAACAAGCAAGTGATAATTTTTGCGATAATTGCAATTAATGAACAACGTTCATTTATTACCGCTCACCAGACACATAATAGCGATACCTAACATAGTGCCCACTACAAGTGCAATATAATGCGACAGCATCTTAACCCTCCCATCTCAGCCAACAGTTCCAGCTCCTGTAATACCCGCCGGTCGATATCTCGTTCCCGGTCTGGTCTCCCGGCTGCCCTCCGGCCACGCCCCCGAACTCGTTGATATGCGCGCCCACGAGCATCCCGTCTCCAAGGTACAGTTCCACGTGCCCGGTACCCGCCGATATGTCGCCCTCGAACAGAACGATGTCCCCGCGCACCAAATCCGACGCTGCCGGGTTCCCGTCGTACCTCTTGAACCCAAGCCCCGTGAACACGCTGGACATGTTGTAGGTGGAGGGGGAGGGGAACGGAACGTCCCACCCGTTCTCGCGGAACGCCCAGGACACAAGGCTCGAGCAGTCGAAGTCGACCCCTCCGTCTCGCGTGGGCTGGTCGTAGCCATGGGAGTTATCGCCGGCGATCCCGACAGCCCAAAGGCACGCGCCCTCAACGCCTGATCCTCCGGGTGCCACGCTTCCCGATCCGGAGTTCAGGTTCTGAGCGCTGATCTTGGTGAACATCGTCGTCTTCGTCCAAGAGCGGCGAGTGCGGTTCAGAACGTATACGTTGTCCTCCCATGTTCCTGTGTTCTTGAATCTGTAGAAGTCTATATCGTTGAAGTATATATAGCCGTCGTTGCCTATAGTCCCAATGTAGGCGTTCTCAACGCCGCCTTTCTTAGTGGCGCTGATTATGATCACGCTCGCCATATCGATTCCTCCCGGCGGATCTATTTCCCAGTAGTTTCCGTAGTTCAACGCGAGAACGACGTTTCCAGCCCATTCCGGCTTGCATCCCGGCGTTCCAGGATTGGCATGGCTAGGATACCATTTCGAGTACTCCACGACCGATTCTATCACGCTAATCGAATTCGGCGGGTAAAGATGCCCCCATTCGCTGTAATTAGGGTCTCCCGACGATTTAACGTCTCCGATGATGCAATTCAATATCAACCCCGTGTCCAGCTGGAAATCCACGTAGTCACCGACACCTCCGAACGCTTCGGTGCATGCGATCACGTATCTTCCTTCTATAACGGCGAATCCCTCTGCATCATAGTTCTCGCCAGCATCCGCCCGAAGCTTGTACTGCAGCGAATCGGGTGCGGTGATCAACGACCACCCCATATAGGTGTAAACGCAATTTCTACCGCCCAGCTGCGGCACTATCTCCCGCGCCATCACAATCCCATCCTAACGATGGTTCCTACGTAAGCGTTCTCAACGCCGCCTTGCTTGGTAGCGTTGATGATAACAGGTTCAGCCATCAGTAATACCTTCCCAACTTCTTCATGCACTTGATGAACTGTCGTAGATGGTACTGCGCTTCTTTGCCAATTTCCGGGTCGGAAACTTCCAGCTGTTTCTTTCCAGTATCGCAAATTCGTACCTGAACCGTTGCAGTAATATACATGTCACTTTCCACCGCGTATTTAACATGCACTGTATCTACCATATCGCCATTCTTAGTCGTGATGATCATAATCCCATCCTAACTATATCCCGAAACCAGTTGTTGAGCTTCATGGACTCGTACCGCACGCACCCCATATCGTACGCCCTTTTCAAGTTAGCCAGATGGGGCGAGGATTTGAAGCCTTTGAGCAGCAGAGTGTTCGGCTCATGGTCTTCCGTCGTGGCGGCGAACACGTGGCGGCATTGGCGGTCAACGTCTTCCGACACGTAATAGCATCCGTTTCGGTTGTCGCGCCATATGCCGATAGCATCGTCGTAGTAAAGGAGCGTGAACTGGTATTCGGCATTCTTGCCCTTTCTCGCGATGAACTTCGGATTGTCGCGCAACCACTTGTTCTCGGCCGCATAGGCCGCATAGTCGCTGCCCGCTATCGCCTGGTAGAAGCGCGTGCCCTTCTTCGCTTCGATCAGCTCAGGGGGCGCTACCATCTGCGTCAGGAACTCGCCTCGCCTCCATACGTCCGTCTTGTAGGGAAGCTCCAGCTGGAAGTAGTCCATGTAGGGGTTCGCCGAGGTCACCGCGTTTCCCCAGAACATGCAGGTTACGTCGTAATCTCGAGAGCCAGGGCGGGCGATGGTCTCATAGAGTTCGAGGAACGCCGTCACCTCGTCGGGAAGGTACGTTTGGAACCCCTTGTCGATGACGAACTCGTCGAACAGGATAGTGTCCACGTTGTCCAGCGCGTCGGACTTGAGCTTGCGCGCCGTTGACAGCGCTTGCGCGTAGCCGCATATCTCCTTGTCGATATGAAGGATGTTGGATTCAGCCCAGAGCGCATGCCCCGGGAACTCCTTCTGCACGTGGTTGAACAGCCGTCCGTCCTTGCGGGTGGCAAGGTTCTTAAGCTCCTCTTCCGTGCGCCGCAGGTACATGAACCTCCGCCCAGTGCGCAGGTAGCGCTTGACGTAATGCTGCAGCCCCGTGTACGTCTTGCCCGCGCCTCGGATGCCGTAGATGAAATTGAACAGGCAGTTGTATGAAAGCGTCTTGGATATGTCCCAGTATTTTGCCACGTTCCTCCTTTGACTTGGAATGCCCGCCCTTTATCGAAGAAGCCCCTGCCATCATGGATGTCCAAGCGACAGGGGCTAAGTCAAAGGGCGCTAACCGAAAAGACTATCACAGAGGGGGCTGTTCTCCGTATGCGCCCGTGCCCGTTTCACCGGGTGCCCCACAGACGCAGAAGATAGCTTGCTTTCCGGCGCATGACCATCATACATCACTTCTCTTCGATTGTCACGCGGAATCTATCGTTCTCCAAAACCGACTGCGAAGGCGACGGGTCAGGTTGTCCCGAAGATGGGATGCCCGCGTCCGCTTGCCAGGCGCCGACGCTTCCGAAGAAGTGATTCACGTCCAGGTTGCCCGCGTATCCGGGCACCTGCCCGTCGGACGCGTACTGCCAGCAGCCGACGAGGCCGTCCGTCTCCGGAGGCTCGCCGGGGTCGTAGTCGAGTCCCGGGCGCAGCACGTCCGGGTAGCTCGCGATCCAGCGCATGCAGTTCGGCTCCACGCCGCCCTGGTTGAAGCGCCAGGGGTTGGCGTAGATCCACGGCCACACCCCTGTACGTTCATGAACACGGTTCACGAAAATGTTAACCCATTCAACGCTCTGGTTTTCCTCCCAATCCAGAACAGGAATCCCGCTACCAAAATAGTTTATTGTGTTATCAATAAAATAATCTGCTTCTTCGCGCGGTTCATTACATTGTCCATAGTGATAGAACCCCCATAACTTACACCCTTGAATGCTGTTTCGTATTACAGGGTCGCAAAATTCATTTACATAAGTCAGCCCTTCAGTAGCTTTTGCAATAACAAAATCAACAGGCATGTTTTGAACCTGAATATTTCCCTGCCAACTTGATACGTCAATTCCTTTTAGCATTTAACACGCCCCTCCGTTAAACAATTTTTATTTCAAAAAGTCTAGTACCATACGTGGAAATAATTAAATATTCATCAGCTATATTGGTAAGATCAACTTCAGTTGTTCCGTTTGGTAAGTTAGCAATAAAATTGGTTTGTGTTCCTTCACTAGTATTTTTAGCAGAACTTAGTTGATATGTATCAACATGTTTTGAATACCCAGTTGTAAACTTAACAAAAGTTTTAGGATTTTTTACTGCTATTGCTACCCAATTTCCACTATCAGGGTTATTCAATGTTATTGCTGCACCCGTTCCGCATTGTTTAATGGTGTAGTCAGTTGTAGATGTAGTAATCTGCTTATTTGAATTTAAACCAAACACACTATCAGCAGTAAAATACCCAATATTTAACGGTGTGTTGTTTATACGGTCGTTGAGTAGATAACCGTATACCTTAATTATAGCATCATTGTTATTAAACTCAGTTAACCCAAACAAGTTATACTTGAATAGTGGGATAGTTTTATCACCCCCTATGAGATTTGCGTTAATTTCGAAATGACACGATGAAATATAATATGCACTTCCTGTTGTGTTAATAATAATTGGTGAATATGTGCTACCCCGCCCACAAAGAATATTTAATTTGAATACTGAAAAATATAACGAATTTAATTCAACTGATGACGAATCAACATACACATCAGTTATAAACACTCTAGAAGCATTGACAATCAGTGACGGTTTACCTGCAGTGCTAACACCGTAAAGGTGGCATAATGTAATTGTGTTATACTGAGCATTATGGATAATAGATGCACCTGTGCACACAAAGTTACACCCCGTAACAATGTTATCAGGTGTGTTTAATACAATACCAATACCATCAGGGTCGATAGTTTCGTTTCTAAAATTATTCCTAATATAACTATTAGATAGCACAAGCTCATGTGATTCTGTAATAGCCGTGAATATGCCATATGTGGTAAAGCGTAAGAAATAAGAATTAGTGATTGTTATACCTATATACCTATTTAATTTTATACATCCAATACCCAAATGTTGAGCATCAATAGTAACACCATCAATAACAGAGAGTGCAAAACCAGTGTTATTATAGGCGGTATAATTTTGTGACGTTTCAACCACATATTCACCAGTGAACCCACTTAACGCTTTAATACAACCGTTTGTAATTAGTGCATTTTCGCAAACCGGTAAAGTGATTGTTGATGACACACGATAAGTTAACCCCTGCATATCAACGAGTGAACCGTCACACTCGTTAAAACAGTTTTGAACAGCTTCTGTATCATCAGTTACACCGTCACCTTTAGCTCCAAAATCTACAGGGTGAAGGGTTCTATAATAATTATTAGTTAGAGTTTTAACTTCCTGACGGTACTGTTCAACTTGTGCATTGTAATTACCAGTCAATGCCCAGAAGTCTTCGTTTGCAATATCAACGCCTACCGGTACAAACTGACGAGATGTATACGAATTGCCTTCGTGAATAACAATAGTAAGCGGTTCATAGGTAGTGTTCTTGTTCCATTCCAGCGGGGTGGCAAACAGCGGGACATAACGCGCCCCCGTGTAGGTAATACCAGCTGGATTATTGCAAGGGATACCCGGCATCTTATCGCTTAGTTGTGTGGTAGTGGTTGCAATAGCATCATTAGATACAACTTGAACAGTCTTTTGAGTGGTAGCCATGTTAGTTCCCCTTTTCTTCCTGCATTTCCTTAATTGCTGATGCAACACCATCAAGCGTAGTGTCAATCTTAGCAAGAGTAATTGTAAGCTCTTTAATAGTACGATCATACAAGTAAAAGATACCAACACAAGCAACGATAGGAAATCCCACGCTACTAATTACTGTGATAATTTCGTTCAAATCCATTATAATAACCTTTCTAGTTATACCAGCATGAACTAATATTAAATGACACACCTTGAAGGTATACCGTTTTGCTTGCTTCACACACCATGGTTCCATCAGGTTCAACGATCAAAATACCGTTAGCCATCGCACCAACAGAGCCCACAATGCAAGGTATAAACACTGTTGCTGGTGGACGACACCCTGCTGGTAAAGTGCCCAATAATCCAGAAGCACCAGGTGTGAAGTTACCCAAAAATTGCACATCGTTCACGCATGTAAGCATAATAGTTGCGTTTGTAGTTGTTGCTTCAGGGTCAACTTCGCATTCAAAGCGACCTTTAAAAACCGTAAAAACATTAGGATTCCCTCGTTCAACAGGCATGTTACCACCTCAAGATTAGGCAACCATAATCGGGTTTACCGTATACGGCTCCAGTGTCAAACTTAAGGAACTTCCACGTAGCAGGTACATAAGCCTGAAAATACCCATCTTTTGATAAGCCGAAACAAACAAACTTAACTGTACGTGCAACAAGATTTTCAAGATGTGCATCAATCCAGTTAATAATAGAATCAAGGTACAGATGCACGTATTCTCCGTTCTTGACGGCATCGACCTCGTTTTCCAGCGCGTCCACCTGCGCTTTCAACTGGTTGTAGAACACCATCAGATCGTTCACGTTCTGACCCTGCTTGTTCAGGTTCTCGATCACCTCGTTGAGCTTTTCGGTTACTTTCGCAAGCACCTCGTAATAGCTCAGCTCGTCGCCGTAGACGGCCGGCAGAACCATTTGCACGTAATAGCGAAACGGCGCTACATCCGGTGTGGGCTGGTTCATGCGCTCCTCCTTACCATATCGTCATGAAGCATTCGCGCAGCGCTTTGTCTTCCACTACGTCACGGTCTATATTAACGAACGTGTCTCGCCAAATCAAGAGCAGTTCGGATTCCGCTTTGTCGTGCCCGGTCTCCGTGCGCGACAGCTTGTTGTCGTAGCTGCCGCTCGAATCCGACTTGCCGGAATCGGTCGTGGAAGCGTCGGTGAAATCGGCCGTGGACGCGTAGTTTCCCGCCTTGATGTTGTCGAAGTTGAGAGCGCTCATAGGCGTGTCGCTGAAAATGTCCTGCGCGTTGCTGGTCGAAGTCGCGCTGGTGTTCGCGGCATTCGAGGCGGTGCCGGTCGCGTCTTCCGTGATCGTCCGCGTGTGGTCGATGAGGGGCTGGATCCCCTTCGCCATGATCTCCGACAAATACATCTGGTTGTAGTACGGCATGATCAAGAACATCGCGTCGCGAACGAACATGCGGAACAACCCCGCCGTTTCAGCTCCTGTCTCGTACATGAAATAGTGGCGTATGATCTTGTCGTTCAGCGTCTGCCTATACGCTTCGTCGAAGATCGGATAGTCGGCCAAGCCCAGCTTGTCGTAAGCAGCATGCCAGTTGGCCTCGATGTTCGGCAGCTTCGCATCGGCAAGCGTCTGTTCGACCAGCCAGCGAAGCTGCAAGCTGTACTTGCTCATCGGCCGTTCACCTCGATCCCGTTCTCTTCCGCGTACTCGCTTTCGTTGAACTCGCCGTCGGCGATAGCCCACTGCTCCTCTTGGCGCTTCTCCGACACGCGGAAATGAACGTCAACGTCAAGCCCGAAAATATCGTTGATCTGCTTGCACGCGAACTGCCTGGATTCGAGGCGGCAGAGCCGCTGCGCCTCCGTGCCGCCGAGGCTGGCGAGCATCTCGTCCACGATGACGCGCTCCGACTTGGACTCCGAGCTTGCGATGCCTAAGAATCCGAGCGCTTCCTTCCAGTACTTGTCCTTCAACTCGTAGAGCTGTTCGGCGACGTACGGAGACGAGTTGTCGAGGATGTCGATGGATTCGAGGTCGAAGTCCTTGTCCGTCATGATAAGGGGTTTGTACTCGTCCACCTGCGCCATCATGTTCTCGAAGCTCAGGCGCTGCTTCTGCGAGCATTTCACCACGCGCGGGGTCTTCTGCTGGTACACGTTCACATCGATCGCCCGGTCTATAGCCCACAGCTTCTTGGCGTACATGTTGAGCGCGAACCAGGTAGGCACGCGCAGGTTGGAGTTCCAGATGATCACGGAGTTCTCGATGGTGAGCGGGATGTTGACACCCATCACCGAGTAGGCGATGCGGTTCACCGGCTGCGAGTAGATGTCGAAGCTTCCCTCCAACATGCACTGCATGATCGCGTAGCCCTCCGGGCTGCGCTGGATCGGGTCGAGCGCGATATCCTCGTCATGCAGGAACACGCAGAAACCGTCGCGAAGGAGCCACCATTCGATTTGGCGCTCGTTGATGCCCTCGGGAAGGTTCTCCCATTCGAACACGCTCATCGCCAGCTCGTACAGGCGCATCTGCCAGAGGAACATCGTTTGCGAGTTCATAGCCGCGTTGTCCAGCTCGCGAGCGGATTTACGCGCGTTCTTGGGCATGTTGCCCCAGGGAAGGCCGTAGGGGGTGGTCGTGGATTGGATAGGGTTCATGCATGCCTCCTTTCTTATATTATAGCATTGCTCAAACTGTAGTTGCCCACGTCGTCCGTGTGCCAGAACGTGACTCCGGAATCGAGCAGCCTGTTGAACATCGCAAGGTAACCGGCCGGAACCGATCCGCTCATGTTCGCGGCGACGGTCTTCACGTAGTTCCATGAAGCGCGCCCCGTGATGTTCGGCGTTTTCACGACGGACACGTTGTAGCCGTACACGCTCAAAAAGTCGTCGATCTGGCGCGCTATCTCGGCTCTGCACGTGTACTTGCGAACGCCTATCGTATAGGTTCCGAAGTTCACGAGCGCGGTAGTCGAGTTAGTGCCTCCGCGCTGCGTGTTGGGAGTCTTCGATGCCTTCGAGAAGTTCGCGAAGGTGTTCGTCAGGTCTTGCGCTCCGTTGATCGTCGAGTTGATCATGCTCGCGGCAGCCCCGGCGACGTTGCCGGATGCCAAGCCCTGCATGGCTCCGCCGATGATGTTCTGCGTGGAGTCGATGAAGGAGTTCACGTAGGGCAGCTGGCTCATCGAGTTGAACGACAAGCCGAACGACGTGTCCACCTGGGACGCGCCGAGCATGTTCGCGAACGCCTGGTAAACCCAGTTGCATGTGGGGTACTTCTCCAAGTACACCGCGCCTTCGACGAACCGGTTCACGCCGTTGTAGTTCAGCGGTATGTAGGCCAGACGCGAGTTAGCGTCGCACCCGCCCGTCTTCTGCAAGCTCAGCGTTCCGGGCGTTCCGCAGAATTCGAGGCGGAACTGCTGGTCGGCTCCGGTGAAGTTGGTCACTTCAGCGTACTGGAACGGATAGCAGAACATCTTGTTGTTCTTGGGGACGTAGCCGTCGAGGCTGGTGAAGCCGAGCGCGTAGTCCTTCGTTACCTGGGGCGTGGCCGCGTTCGAGTCCACCCAGTATCCCCACCCGTCGGTCTTCTTGACGATAGTCGGGATGGCGGCGCGCGGCACCATGTAGACCTGGCTCACCGCGTCCTGCTGGCCGTTGTCGGACAACGCCTTCATAAAGCCCTTGAAGTCGTCCACGGTCAAAAACACCGACAAGCTCGTCCCGCTGGTAACGCCCATGTACTTGTCCCCGCCGTTGTTGACGTACGTTCCGTCCTTCAGCGGCTCCACGGCGCTGGCAACGACCATGTAGCAATCCATGTCCTCGTTGTCGATTACGGAGTACACGCATTTAAGCTCGCCCGGGTCGATCCCCTCGTCCTTGACGTGAGCGCCTATCGCGTCGTCGTTCACATGCTCGCGCTCCACGAAGCACGGTTTGATATCGTAGTCGAACATGTAGGTCTGCACGTAATCGAGTTCCAAGTGCAAGCGCGTCGTGTTGGCCGTCTTGTACTCTGCGCGGGTGATGAACGCGTAGAACCACTTAGTCCCGAAGTTCTCGTTCTGGAACATCACGTAGTTGTAATTGTAGTATTGCTCGGGGTTGCCGTCCACGTCGATGGCAGATTCCAGGCGCTGGTACGTGTAGGTGGATATCGTCCGCTGCGCGTCCATGAACGAGGAGATGCCCCCCATCTGGGCGTTCAGGTTCGGATACCAGCGAACGTGCTTGTAGTTCGGGTTCCACGGAACCGTCCCTATCCGAATCTCCGTGCTGGGCTGGTACATTTCTCACCTCCTTCGGAAAGGAGGGCGGGAAACGAATCCCGCCCTCGGCAGAACATAGGCTATGCGGTGACGGTGATGGTGGATTCGCCCGTCTTCGTTCCGTCCTGGATGGAGGTTGCCGTGACGGTGAGCGTCGTCGCCGTCTCGTTGGCCGCCACGTGCAGGTAGCCTCCGTTGGTGACGGTCGTTCCGGACGCAGCGCCTCCGGTTACCGTCCACTGCACGCCCTGGTTCACGATGCCGGTTCCCACGACCTCGGCCGACAGCTGCAGATCCGCTCCCTTGGAAAGGGTGGCCGTTGCGGGGGTCACCGTCACGCTCGTGATGGTCGGGGCGGTCGGGGTGAAGGCGGCCGCCTGGCCGAACGGCGAGCAGCTGATGGTCTTCCACACATGGTGCCAATGGTTCCAGTACAAACCTTCGCCGTTGAACCACTGCGCGGACTCCACGTAGTTGTCAAGCACCATCCACCAATCGCGGGACACCAGCACCGCCGGCACGGTCTCGAGCAGCGCGATCTCCTCTTGCGTGAAGCGATGGTAGTTGGGGTCGAGCTGGCCGGTGGCCGGGTCGGTGAAGAGCTTGTCCATGCGAGCCCAGTCGAAGTCGGTGAACGTGTCGACCGTGATCATGCGCGCCTGGAACTCGCGGTACTCCAAGTTGAACGCGGTGGCCAGCACGTTCATGTTCATGGTGGCCTTGAACTTGGCCGTCACGATGAAGTACTGGTCTTCGAAGTCGGTATGGGTCGTTACACCGGCCATGTTGTACTTCGTGGACTGGTACTGGAACAGATCGGACATGTACTGGAACTGCGTGGCGATGTCGATCGCGTTGTCCTTGCTGATAGCGGGAATCTCCACCGATCCGATGTAGCCGTTGAGTAGGCACTTGGCGAGGAAGTAGCGCATGACGTAGTACTCGTCCGTGTTCGCGCTGGTATAGAGCGATTCGATGATGCGCGCGATCAGGTCGCTAACGCCCGTCCAGGAAAGGAACGCCTGGCGCAGCTGCTGGGAGGAGACGGTCGTCTTGTAGAACTTCTGGAAGTTCATGCGGTGGAAGGCGGCGCGCACGTCGGGCAGCTCGCGCTTGGCGAACGTGTCCTCCGCGCCCTCCGGGTAGAAGCCGTGAACGTCGGCGAGGTTGACGAAGATCTCCTCGATGGTATCGCCGAACTCGAGGTACCCGCGCTTGAACACCGCCCAGGGGTTGCGGTACAGCTTGGAGGTCACGATGGTCAGCCCGATGCGGTTCACGAGCGCGTTCAGGAACGCGTTTCGCGCGGGCTGGTAGCTCGTCAGGTACTCGCCGATGGCATGGATCTCGTCGGTGGTTCCGGCAAGCTCCACGTAGGCGCGGTTGTTCGAGTCGTAAGTCGCCGGGATGCCGCGAGCTGCGAGCGCGGACGCTACCTCCGGAGTCTCGTTGATCGTCGCCTCCACCGCCTTCTGCGCGGCGGTCTCGCGAGCTGCCGTGTCCCCCGCCTTCATGACGATCGGCGAATCGGCGGCTTTCATGTTAGGTTGCTTCACTGCCATAATATCTCCTTAATCCCAAATCTCGTCGGCCGAGCGGATCGGCTCGCGCCGAGCTTCCTCGCCTACCTCGTTCGCATGGAGCAGCGTCTGGCCTTCGACGGCGAAGAACCGGTCGGCGTACCTGCGGCGCGATTCGTCGCGCTCCTCGCGGTAGCGGTCGCGCTCGGCGATCGCCTCGTCGCGCTCCGCG
>ERZ779842.2619-NODE-2619-length-11833-cov-19.279080_pt1 | contig 11833 bp, 4 predicted proteins | sample MGYA00511095_ERZ779842 | MGnify/ENA primary metagenome ERZ779842 (study PRJEB29588, sample SAMEA2154036) | human gut metagenome | biome: human gut; feature: human-associated habitat; material: faeces | place: Denmark | collected 2008/2010 ... | reverse complement strand
TTCTGGACGTTTTCTCTTACCCGCAAAAGACCTACCTGAAGCGGGTCCTGCTGGAGGATGGGTCTGCCGTGGATGTTGCGGCACACCGGGCAGAAAGCAAAGAGGTCATCCTGCTTGCCTACCGCTATACCCCAGCAGAATTTGTAGAAGGAACGGCCTTGTCCATCCAGAGCGTACTGGACGGCTACTCGGTTGAGACCAGCGGCACATTGTTCATCGTGCAGAACAATCAGGTCATTGCCTCTAACCGCCCGGAGCTGATCGGGCAGGATGCTGCGGACAGTCCGCTGGTGCGGGAGATCCGCAAAGCCGGGGCTGCCAAAACGCTGACCCATACCCACGATTGGAACGGCTCCGGCTGCTATTTTGGAATGTACTGCCACGGAAGGTCTTTCGATCTCTACGCGTATACGGATGAAAAATCCGTCTTCCGTGAATCGTTTCCGTTGATTTTGATGGCGCTGGCCGGTTACATCCTGCTCGTCATGGTCCTTTGGGTGCTGCGCAGACGCTCCGTGCAGGAGATGGAGCAGCAGAAGAAAGAGCAGGAGAAGAAGTATCAGGCTCAGCTGGAGGAACAGAACCGCAAACTGGAGATCGCACTCCAGCACGAGGGTGCGGCAAACCGTGCCAAGCGGGAGTTCCTGTTCAATATGAGCCACGATATTCGCACCCCCATGAACGCCATCATCGGCTTCACCTCGCTGGCTGCGACCCATATTGATAATAAGGAACAGGTGCTGGACTACCTGAAAAAGATCTCTACCTCCAGCCATCATCTGCTTTCCCTCATCAATGATGTGCTGGATATGAGCCGCATCGAGAGCGGAAAAGTAAAAATTGAAGAAAAAGCGGTGCATCTGCCGGACCTCGTCCACGATGTGCGCTCCATCATCCAACCCGATGTTTCGGCAAAGCGGCTGTCGCTTTTCATCGATACCATGGACGTGGAGAACGAGGATATCATCACCGACCCGATGCGGCTGAACCAGATCTTGCTGAACATTTTGTCCAACGCCATCAAGTTCACTCCCACAGGCGGTACGATCAGCATCCGCATTTCCCAGAAGAACGGTGCGCCCAAGGGCCGTGGCTGCTATGAGTTCCGCATCAAGGACAATGGCATTGGTATGAGCGAAGAGTTCCAGAAGCACATCTTTGAGGCGTTCAGCCGGGAGGAAAGCTCCACCGTCAGCGGCATTCAGGGTACCGGCCTGGGCATGTCCATCACCAAGAACATTGTGGATATGATGGGCGGCACCATTGCGATTGAAAGTGAACCGGGCAAGGGCAGCGAATTCATCGTAGATCTCTGCTTCGCACTCAGCGGACAAAGGGTGGAGCCCAAGCAGCTCCCGCAGTTGGAAGGGCTGCGCGCATTGGTTGCAGACGACGATACCGACACCTGCCTGAGCGTCAGCACCATGCTGTCCAAGATCGGGATGCGGCCGGAGTGGACGATCTCCGGCCGGGAAGCGGTGATCCGCACCCGATACGCCATGGAGCAGGGCGACGAATTCAGCGTCTACATCATCGACTGGCTCATCCCCGATATGAACGGCATCGAGGTCGTTCGGCAGATCCGCAAGGTGATCGGGAAAAGCTGCCCTATCATCATTCTGACGGCCTACGATTGGACGGATATTGAAGAGGAAGCCCGCGCTGCCGGAGTGACCGCCTTCTGCGAAAAGCCGCTGTTCCTTTCCGAACTGCGCAGAGTGCTGGCAGAGCCGTACGGTGCAGAGCCTGCCTGTAAGCCAGCGCAGCCAGCTGCCGCCGAGCTCAGGGGAAAGAATCTTTTGCTGGTGGAGGACAATGCCTTGAACCGCGAGCTCGCACTGGAGATCCTGAAGGGAGCGGGCTTTACGGTAGACACTGCTGAGGATGGCGAGATCGCTGTCCAGAAGATGAAGCAGGCGGCCCCCGGGCAGTACGATTTGATCTTAATGGACATCCAGATGCCCAAGATGGACGGTTACGAGGCGACGCGGCAGATCCGCGCCCTGCCGGATGCTGCAAAGGCAGACATTCCCATCTTTGCAATGACGGCAAATGCCTTTGAAGAAGACCGTCAGAATGCATTGAAGGCCGGTATGGACGGCCACATTGCAAAGCCGCTGGATATTCCGCATCTGCTGCAGGTCCTCGCAGATGTACTGAAATCATAGCGGCTGCCAGCCGACAAAAGCAAAAGCACCCGCAGCAGGCTTTGCAGAGGCTCTTGACCTCTGGAAGCGAATGCTGCGGGTGCTTTATTTATTTTTTGTCTGACAGGCGTTTGGCTTACAGGATCTTGTGCAGCTCCTGCACAAGGTCGCCGATCACGATGGGCTTGGACAAAAAGCCGTTCATGCCGCTTTCCAATGCGTTGCGGCGGTCCTCGTCGAAGGCGTTGGCGGTCATGGCAATGATCGGGAGCTTTGCCCGGGCAGGGTCATCCAGTGCGCGGATCTTCCGGGTGGCGGTGTAGCCGTCCATCACCGGCATCTGCACATCCATCAGCACCAGATCATAGCTGCCCGGCGCTGCGGTGCTCACCTTTTCCACCGCCACTTCACCGTTTTCCGCCGTATCGACCTGGAAGCCGTACTCGCGCAGGATCTCCTGCGCGATCTCGCGGTTCAGCTCGTTGTCCTCTACCAGCAGGATGTGTCTGTCCTTAAAGTCGGCGTTCTTTTCCGGCAGAAGCTCCTGCGGCGCATCTGTCAGTTTCTGACCGAGGGCGCTCATCAGAGTCTCGCGCAGGTCAGACAAGAACATGGGCTTGGAGCAGAAGGCGGTCACACCGGCGGCCTTTGCCTCTACCTCAATGTCAGACCAGTCATAGGCCGTCAGGATGATGATGGGGGTATCGTCGTTCAGGCTGCGTATCTGGCGGGTGACCTCGATGCCGTTCATATCCGGCAGCCGCCAGTCGATGATATAGGCGTGGTAGACATCGCTCATCTCGATGGACTGCCGCGCGCGCAGCACCGCTTCCTTGCCGGAAAGGGTCCACTCCGCGCGCATTCCCACCTTGACCAGCATCTTTGTCACGCTGTCGCAGGTGTTGAAATCGTCGTCCACCACCAGAGCCTTCAGGCCTTCCAGCTCGGTGATCTTTTCCACCGGGCGGTGCTCTGCCTGCACCCGCAGCGGCACACGAATGATAAACTCGCTGCCCTTGCCCTGCGCTGTCTGCACCTCGATGGTGCCGCCCATCATATCCACGATGTTTTTGGTAATAGCCATGCCAAGGCCGGTGCCTTGGATACGGCTGACTGTGGAGGTGCGCTCCCGCTCAAACGGCTCAAAGATTTTTTTGGCAAATTCCGGGCTCATGCCGATGCCGTTGTCCTTGATGCGGAACTCGTACTGCCCGCAGCCGCACACCTGCCCGGCAAGCTGGCGCACCCGCACCGAGACCGTGCCGCCCGCCGGGGTGAACTTGATGGCGTTGGACAGCAGGTTCAGCAGGATCTGGTTCAGCCGGGTCTTATCGCAGTAGACATCCTCGTCGGTCACATCCATCGCGTCCATATAAAGTTCCAGCTGTTTTGCGTAGATCTGCCCACTGACAATGGTTTTCAAATCGTGCAGCACATCCGAAAGGTTGACTTCCACCTCTTCCAGATGGAGCTTTCCGCTTTCGATGCGGCTCATATCCAGCACATCGTTGATGAGCGAGAGCAGATGGTTGCTGGAAGCAAGGGTCTTGGCCAGATAATCCTTCACCCGCTCCTTGTCGTCAATATTGCTGATCGCCAGTGTGGTAAAGCCGATGATGGCGTTCATGGGGGTGCGGATGTCGTGGGACATATTGGAAAGGAAGGTGCTCTTGGCGCGGTTGGCAGTCTCGGCGGCGGCAACGGCATCCGAAAGCGCCTGATTTACCTGTTTGTCGGCGGTGCGGTCGGACATGACAAGGATGTATTTGGTCCTGCCCTCCACCTCGCTGCCTATGGCGATGTTATGGAACCAGCGGCGCTCTTTGGTTTCCAGATGCGCAAACTCGAAATCCCATTCCCGCTGCTGTCCGCTGAGAAGCCCATCCAGAAAGTTTTTGCCCTGCTCCGGGGCGCCCAGCTTGTCCAGCGCGAAAGCGTTTTGCCGGACTTCTCTCCACGGGATGCCCAGCAGCCGCTCAATGTTCGGGCTGACATAATCCACCTTGGAGGTCTCTGCGTCCAACATCAGGAAAACGTCGTCCACGTTCAGCGAGAGCTTCTGGAACAATTCATCCCGGTACAGGAGCTTGGTGTTCTTCTGGCGTAGTGCGGCATGGCTTCTGCGCACAATGAGCAGAATGGCCAGCACCGCAAGACCTGCGGCGATGCCCGCTACGATCTGCACCGTATGGAACCACAGCTTATCCAGATTGGCATTGACGATCTTAGTCGGCACAAGCCCCACCATCGTCCAGCTCTGGACAGCAGTACCCTCGTAAACCAGATAATAGCTGATGTCGCCCAGTTTGACCTTCATGTTTCCGCTGCTGCCCTGTGCAAAGGCATTGGACAGATCCAGGATCTGTGCCTCGGAAAGATCGGAATGGTCGCGCAGCATCGCAATGAAGTTGTAGATCGTTTCCTTGCGGTTTACAGAATTGTCGATGACCACCCGCCCATCCGGGTAGATGACATAGTTACTGGCATTGCCCTGAAAGGCAGAGTTGTCCAGTAATCTCAGCACCTCATCATTGTAATAGGTGATGGCAACGGCATCGTAGGCAAAGCCCCGGTAGCTGCCCTGCGTTTCGGGACAGATGAACGCAAGCATCTGGGGCTTGCCGGGCAGCGCCGTGTTCACGACGACATCCTCATCGTGAGCGAGCCTTTCGTCCAGATTGGTCTGCAGGCCAAGGTAGCCCGTTTTCCCGGTCACGGTCATGTAGTTGCCGTCATAGGTAAGAAAGTAGAATTCGGCAAATCCGGTGCTCTGCTGCGCTGCCTCGATATATGCCTGTATTTCGGCCTCATCCGAGGTAGTTTCCAGAAAGCCGTTGTACAGATGCAGATAGGTCAGGTTCTTGCGTACCATCTCTTTCAGCATATTATTGGATTTATGCAGCACCTCTTCCAGATGCGAGGTGCTTTCCTGATAGATGGTCTGGGACACAAACGAGATGTACTGAACGCTGAAACCTGCTATCAGCAAGACCAGAAGAAGGATGGCCGCAACAGGGAGCCATTTTTGCCGGGGATGGCAGTTTCGTTTGGATTCGTGCTTTTCGTCTTCCATCCCGCTCACCTCAGTGTCATGTAGTTTTCAGGCTCTGCAAGCGCTGCGCCGCCGCCAGAGACATGATCGCGCCATGTATTTTTTACCCATGTATCTCCGTCCAAAGGCGTGCCGCTTTCGCTCGCAAGCAGCGCTTCCATCTGTTTTTCCGCTGCCAGACAGGTCACGGTAACGGTGTCGTCGTCCCGGAGCGGCTGTCCGTTCCGGGTGATGCCGGTCAGGGTATAGCTGCCGCTTGCCTCTTTGACCTCCACGGCAATGCCGCTGACCACCGGCAGAGAGCCGCGGTTGAAGGGTACAAACCCACCCTTGCAGCCCTCCACAAAGGCGCGGACGGTCTCCTTCAGCTCTGCGCCGGTCATGGTGCGCTGGCGGGACATCAGACCGTTGGGCATGATCATGGAAGCTGCCATTTTCTTGTTATAGTCTGCCCGCAGTACACTGCCGGTAAAGCTGTTTGCGGTGGCAAGCAGCACATCGGTGCCATAAACGCCCCGCAGCGTGTTCGCCATGACGGAGAAGGAGGCGCTGCCGCCGTTTGCGTGGAAGACATTGGAATAGCTCTTCCCGGAGGACAGCACGATCTCGTCATCGTCAGGCGTTTCTTCGGCAAGAAGCCTGGCATTGAACGCACGATAAGCCTGCCGTGCCGTGTACTCGCCCGCGATCATTTTGGAGACAACGTCCTTGGAAATGGCAAAGAAATCGTTGGAGGCGATGCGGATATACATGTGGTTTTCTTCCACCACATCGCGCACATCCTTCATGTACTCGGTCAGGCGCAGAGGGACATTCTGGCTGTAGCTCAGCACATCCTGCCCGTCGGCAACGATGCGGCTCTGCGCCTCCTCGGAGAGCATGACGTTCAGCACTTTCATGGCTTTTTCGCGGCGCGCGGTGTCCTGCTCGAGGTCACGGTTCAGAGCGATTTGGAAATATGGGGTGGTCATGATCCACTTTTCGCCGTTCTGGCTGAAGAAGGGCAGGAAGATCGTGTCGATGCCCTCATCCTGAAACATCTTGACACCGGCAGAGGTGCCAAAGTACATGGCAACTTCTCCGTTCCGGAACATCCCGGTCACATCGTCGTAATTCAACGCAAGATCGTCTGCCGTGAGGTGGGTATCCTGAATGAACTGCGCCATCCGCTCAAACGCCCCCGGCCACACGGTGTCGTCCAGACCCACCCGTTCGGTGCTGGCAGGGTCGCTGTAAGCAGTGCGCCACTTGCGCCCATCGGTAGTGGTAAGCTCAGCAGCGGAAAGCCCCTGCAGCGTTTCCATGCAGGTGTAGTCGTAGGTATAATCGGCGGTAAAGCCGCGGATGCCCACTTTTTCAAACGCCTGACAGGCCGAAACGAAGCTCTCGTAATCGGTGGGCAGAGGAATATCGTACTGCTCAAAAAGGCTGCGGTTGACCACAAAGCCGTGGGCATCGGCGCAGACCGGCAGCCAGTTCACGCTGCCGTCCTCGTTTTTGAAGCTGTTGAGGTAGGTGTTGTACACAGCGCCCGCCTCGTTGGTCAAGGCAAGGTTCATCAGGCTGTCCTTCAAGGGAGCCGCATCGTGCAGCGAGAAGCGGCAGCTGGTGATGATATCCGGCAGACCGCCGTTCTCCTGCAAAAACTTGTAAAAATCCAAATCGTTGTTACCCACGATGAATTCAATATTTACATCCGGCAGCTGGGACTGGATATAGGGCGCATAGGTTTCGTACAGACTATTCGTCCACAGATACACCTGAATGGTCTGGGCATCCTCCTGCTTTTCCACATTTTTGGCGGTTTTTGTTCCGCAGCCGGTCAGCAGGGAGACCGCCATCACCAGTGCCACAAGCACGGAAAACAGGCGGTGCAATGTTCTTTTGTTCATTAAATTGTTCTCCTCACAACTCTTGGGCAGCTGCCGTTCTGCACTCCCGAATACCACAAAAAGGCATAGGTACAGCATGACAGAACTATAGGATTATATTACCACCGCCATGATGGATTTTCAATAAAATTTCATATATTGATTCATAAAAGCAGCGCGTCCGATTTCTTTGCGCCAGTCGATGCAGCTTTTTGTATCAACGCACAGGGTGAGGCGGGCTGCCAGTATTCTTATGTACTGCAGCCCTTTCTTGCACCCTTCTCGTTGACATAGTTGAAGGTGTCCTCAAATGAGCCGACACGGACGACCTTTGCAGGGGCGGTCTCTGCAGCGGCTTTGGCCAGTTGGGTTATTTTGCTCCCCGTGGCCCGAGCAGGCCCTGCGGGCCAACATCCACTGCCAGATCTCGCTGGCTCTCAACCGCATCTACACCGAGTGGTACCCCAGCAAGGGCTACAGTTTCAACATCACCAACTCCACCAGCTACGACCAGTACTACGTCCATGGCCGGACGGTGTTCGACGTCATGGTGCGGCTGACGGACGACATCTTCAACACCTATATCCGCAAGACCGGCACCGTGAACCCCTACTACGCCGAGTACTGCGACGGAAAATCCGTCACCTGCCCCGGCCTCAAGCAGTGGGGGACGGTCACGCTGGCCAATCAGGGCCGCAGCGCACTGAGCATCCTCAAATACTACTATGGCAGCAACATCGAGATCATCCGCACCAACAACATCCAGTCCATCCCCCAGAGCTACCCCGGAAGCCCTCTGCGGCAGGGCAGCACCGGAGCGGCGGTGTTCACCCTGCAGCGGCAGCTCAACCGCATCACCAAAGACTATCCCTTCCTCGGCCTGCTGACGGTGGACGGCATCTTCGGCCGCAAGATGACCGAGACGGTCAAAAAGTTCCAGAAGCAGTTCAACCTCACCGCCGACGGCGTGGTGGGCCGCAGCACCTGGTATAAGATCAGCTATATCTACGTCTCGGTGAAGGACCTCGCCGAGCTGACCAGTGAAGGCGAGACATTCAGCGGCACCCTCCCGGACAGCTCATGGAACTTCGGCAGCAGCGTCCTCAAACAGGGTTCCACCGGCAGCGAGGTAGAGCAGGTGCAGTTCTGGCTGAGTACGCTGGCTCAGTATGAGAGCAGCATCCCCTCTGTCACGGTGGACGGCGTCTACGGCAGCGGCACAGCGGCGGCTGTCCGGGCGTTCCAGCGGCTCTACGGCCTGACGGTGGACGGCATCGTAGGTCTCACCACATGGACCGAGCTGTACGACCAGTTCCGCAGCATCCAGTCCGACAACGGCACCCCCAACGCCTACCCCGGCACCGCCCTGCGCCAGGGCAGCAGCGGCCAGAACGTCCGGCTGGTACAGTTCTGGCTGAAGATCGCACGAACGGTCTATTCCAGTCTCAACAATGTCACCGTGGACGGCATCTTCGGCTCGTCTACCGCAGCGGCCGTGCGGCGGTTCCAGACCTACTTCGGCCTCACCAGCGACGGCGTCGTGGGCCGGACGACATGGAACAAGCTCTACGAAGTCTACAACGACATCGCCAACCGCCTGCTTTCGCCCAGCCTGCGGCCCGGCGAGTACCCGGGCGTGCTGCGCAATGGCTCCACCGGCACCGCCGTCCGGGAGCTGCAATTCTACCTCTACCTCATGAGCGCCTACCAGAGCAGCATCCCCTCTGTCTCCATTGATGGCCGTTTCGGCGCGGCCACCGAGGCCGCCGTGCGGGCCTACCAGCGGTTCGCCGGGCTGACGGTGGACGGCATCGTAGGACGGAAGACATGGGATTCGCTCTACGGCAAAGCATCGGCCCTCCGCTCGTCCGGGCCGGTGGTCACCCTCAAGCGTCTCCCCTACCCCGGCACACCGCTCACCGTCGGCACCGACAGCAGCGCCGTGCTCTACTACACCCTGCTTTTGCAGCGCATCGCCTACTACTACGACAGTGTAGCGTCCCCCGCGCTTTCCAGCCAGTACACACAGGAGACCGCGGACGCCACCGCCAGCGCGCAGGAGCTTCTGGGCCTGCCCGCCACCGGCGCGGCAGACGCCGAAACGTGGACAGCAGTGGAAGCCCTGAGCTTACAGCTGGCGGCCTTCACCCCCAACCCCGACCGGCATCCCGAGCAGGGGCCGGACTACCCGGACCGGGCCATGAAGGAGGGCAGCGCAGGGCCTGACGTCAGCCTCATCGAGGGCTGGCTCAATGGCCGCTCCCAGCTCTACTGCGAGGAGGACTACGTCGCCGACAACGCTGTCTTCGGCCCGGAGGACACCGCCGCTGTGAAGGAGACGCAGCAGCGGGCGGGCCTTGAGCCAAACGGCGTCGTGGACCGGCCCACCTGGGCCGCAATCCGCGCCCAGAGCCATACTGCCTGCGACAACTGCACCGAGGAGGGATGAGAGATGGCACGCTTACTGGTCTATGACGCCTACGAAAACAAAGTCTACACCTATTCGAGCCTGCGCGAGAACGACCCCATGCCCTACAGCACCGGCAGGACTCTGACCGTGCGGGAGTTCCGGGGCAAATCGAACAGCCCGGTGCTCTGGACGACCATCGCGGCAATGGAAGCGTGGAACCTGACCCGCCGCAAATACGGCAGGGGCATCCCGGTGGGATACGCCTTCCGCCGCATCTGGGAGGGAGGCCACGGCACCCGCAGCCAGCACTACGCCGGCGTGGCCTTCGACGTGGGGCAGAGTCTCAGCCAGACCCAGCGCACCGCCATCTACAACGCCGCCCGCTCCACCGGAGCGTGGGGCTATGTCGAGCCGCTGAGCCAGACCCCCACATGGGTCCACTTCGACCGCCGCTACGGCACGCCCGCCTGCAGAGGCACCACGGCAGGCTACCCCACCCTCCGCCGGGGCAGCCGGGGCTGCTACGTCATGATCCTCCAAGACGCCCTCTCGACGCTGGGCTACCAGACCGGGAACCGCATCGACGGCATCTTCGGCAGCCGGACGGAAGAAGCCCTCAAGGGCTACCAGCGGCGCACCAGTCTGCGCGCCGACGGCGTCTGCGGCTGCAACAGCTGGAAGAAGATCTCCACCGCCGTGCTGGGTGTTGGACGGACGAAGACGACGATCGATTGATTTTATAGTCGTGTAAAATAAAAAGGCTGCTGCAAAGTACGACCTCTCCGGCACAGCAAAGCCGTGACGGAGAGGTTGCTTGCAGCGGCCTCTTATTTTTTATAATTCAGTCGTCCAGCACAACATCCTCGCTGAGCACCTGTCCGATGGGCTTTGCAATGCACAGATCGGCCTCGGCGTCCGCATTGGTGGGCTGCATATTGATGACCACGAGGTGATCACCCCGGAAGTAACGGATGAGTCCCGCCGCCGGGTAGACCACAAGGCTGGTACCGCCGATGATGAGGGTATCAGCGCGGCGGATGGCCGAGACTGCGCCGGACAATACCTGCTCATCCAGCCCCTCTTCGTAGAGGACGACGTCCGGCTTGATGATACCGCCGCATTTGGGGCAGCGCGGCACACCGGTGCTGTTGGCGATAAAGTCCACATCGTAGAACGCGCCGCACTTGACGCAGTAGTTGCGCAGGGTGCTGCCGTGGAGCTCGTACACCGTCTTGGAGCCTGCCGCCTGATGGAGGCCGTCGATGTTCTGGGTGATGACGGCTTTCAGCTTGCCCTCCCGCTCGAGCTTTGCCAGACGCAGATGCGCCGCGTTGGGCTTTGCTCCCTTGACGATGAGCTTATCGCGGTAGAAGCGGTAGAACTCCTCGGGGCGCTCTTCCCAGAAGGTGTGACTCAAGATCGTCTCGGGCGGGTAATCGTATTTCTGATGGTAGAGACCGTCCACACTGCGGAAGTCCGGGATGCCGCTCTCGGTGGACACGCCCGCACCACCGAAAAAGACGATGTTCTGGCTCTGCGAAATGATTTTTTCCAACTTTTCAACCATATTCAACACCTCTTTTGTATCTATCGACGGAAATCAGTGCAAAATTTTATGTATTCTGCATTTTGTTTTTCACATTTCAACGGTCATTTTCCGCAAACATCTGCCCCAGATGGGCGAAAATATCCTGCGGGAGCATCCCGTACTCGCCTTTTTGGCGGGCGGCACGGTCAGCGGCGGCACCGTGGAGCCAGACCGCACAGGCGGCGGCTTCGCAGGCGGACAGACCGCAGGCCAGCAGGGCCGACATCATACCGGCCAGCACATCGCCGCTCCCACCCCTGGCAAGACCGGGATTGCCGGTGGGGTTGACGCAGACGCGGCCATCCGGGGCGGCGACCACGGTCCGCGCCCCTTTCAGCACCACCACCGCATTCCACTGAGCGGCATACCGCCGGGCGACACCCTCCCGGTCGGCCTGAACGGCCTCCACCGAAAGCCCCGTCAGCCGGGACATCTCCCCCGGGTGGGGCGTCAAAATCAGCTCTTTGGCCGGGCGCGGCAGTTCCTCACCCGCGTTCATGAGGCTGGCGGCGGCGTTGAGGCCATCGGCGTCCAGCACCGCACTGCCCGAAAAGCCGGTGAGCAGCTTTTTCACCAGCGTCCGCGTCTCGGCGGCACGGGCCGTGCTCTGGGCAAGATAGCCCAGTCCCGGCCCGATGAGCAGGACGGTGGCCTTCTGCCGGAGGATGCGGGGGATGCTCTGGGGGGAGATGCCCCCTTCTGCCCCCGGCTCACAGGGGCAGAGACAGCATTCCGGCAGGCGTGCCGACACCGCCGCCAACACCG